>Ga0209374_1003104_pt1 | contig 13508 bp, 14 predicted proteins | sample SaaInlLV_DNA_10m_FD_184683 | JGI IMG/M metagenome (GOLD analysis project Ga0209374, IMG submission 184683) | Marine microbial communities from expanding oxygen minimum zones in the Saanich Inlet - SI075_LV_DNA_10m (SPAdes) (version 2) | ecosystem: Environmental > Aquatic > Marine > Unclassified ...
TCACACCAGACTTCCCAGCCAAGACCCCATGCGCCAAGCGTTGGCGATTCCCAATCATCTTCGACAAACCGGATATCATGCTTGTCGGGGTCAAGCCCGATTGCCTTTAGTGAATCAAGATAAAGCGCCTGCGAGTCAGCTGGTGATGGTTTGAAAATCACCTGAAACTGATAGAAATGCTGCATTCGGTTTGGATTTTCACCATAACGCCCATCCGAGGGCCGCCGCGATGGCTGCACATAGGCAGCACGCCAAATATCATCGGGGCCAAGCGCGCGAAGCGTCGTTGCAGGGTGAAATGTACCAGCGCCAACTTCCATGTCGTAGGGCTGCAAGACAACCGCGCCTTGCTTTGCCCAATGGCTTTGTAAATTCAGAATAATCGACTGGAAATCGGTTCTAATTTCGTCGCTTTGTGATGTTGGCATCCGTCACGATTCCTATTGCAAAAGATGCACGGAAATTAGCCGGAAACCATATCAAAAGGCAAGCTGTTGCTGCCCTTAATAGGGACAGTTTTCCCGATCACAGGTTTCACCGCTTACCCATGCCCCGCAAATTGTGCATTCCTGCAAATCAACCGATGCGTCATTCGGGTCTTTTTTTGTTGTCCCCGCCGTATCGCCATCCATGGCTGATGGCTGATTAGCGCTGTTTTTCCGACGCGCCTCAAAAAACCGAAACGCCGTCCAAACAAGCCAGATCATGGCAAAAAGACCAAGGATTTTCGGAAGTGAGAGAACCATTATTCAAGCGTCCTTTACCGGCGTGATGCTGCGTTTTGTGTGAATAGAGCCATTGTTTTGCCAGCAAGCAGCAAATTTGGAACTACCCTGACATAATCGCTTTGGCTTTTACAGCCCGAAACGCGAAAAATAAGCACGCTCAATCGCAAGATCGGCGGTTTCCTGAACAAGATGGCTGCTCATTGCGGGAAGGCCAAGCGGCAGGAATTTGCGCTTTGGTTCAATAAACATCACGTCAGTGTCATCGCCAAAACGCTGAAGCAATGTTTGGCGACATTCACCAAGCCCATCGATCAGTCCCAGTTCAAGCGCACGTTGCCCCGTCCAGAACGCGCCGCTGAATAATTCATCATGCGCACCTTTTAGCCGTGAACCCCGGCGCTGTTCGATATGGCTGATAAATTGTTTGTGAATATCAGCTTGCAATGCTTTCAGCCGGTCAATCTCTTCATCGCGTTCAGGTTGAAAGGGATCAAGCGTCATTTTGGCCTCGCCAGCGGTATAAACGCGCCGGTCAATGCCAAGCTTGGCAATGGCTTTGTCAAAGCCAAAACCGGCTGAGATCACACCAATAGAGCCAATCACTGATGCCGGATTGGCAAAAATCTCATCTGCCGCCGCCGCCAACCAATAGCCGCCACTCGCCGCCACATCCTCGCAAAAAGCCAAAACCGGCACATCGGCGCGGCTGGCAAGGTCACGAATACGCTGACCAATCAATGATGATTGCACCGGCGAACCCCCGGGCGAATTAATGATGATGGCAACGGCCTTGGCGGACTTGACCGAAAAGGCCTTTTTCAATTGTGGCTCAACTGACTCAAGCGACAGGCCGCGCCGCCCAAGACTGCCCGATTGCGAGATCACACCGCTTAAACGCACCACCGGTACAACCGACCTGCGGCGACGCCAAAACATCATTTTGGACAAAAGTCCCATTTCGCCTCATTCCCTTCATCTGGCATTTCTGCCATTCACGCTTAGACCCTGCGGGCAGGATGCACCATATAAAGACCCTCACCATTCATAATGCGGCTGGCGGCTTCGGTAAAGCTGCCATCATCATTATGCATGATAAGACCGGGCAAAATTGCGCCGGGGCCAGACACCGCCTTGCGCACTTGAATGATCACCCGCCCAGCCGGCACCATCGGGCGCGGCCAAAGTGGGAATTGTAAAATTTCCGAGGCACCCGCCTTGGCAAAAAGATGGATCAATTCATCAGCGCGATCAGCCCTGCAAATAAAACTGATCCGCCCACGCGGTTTTGCTGCCCACATCGCCGACGCAACCCAATCACCAAGCGCCAAGCCTTCGCCAATATGCGCCAGAGCCCGCCGTTTATCGCGTGGCCTTGTGCCTGTTGCGTAATGATAAGGCGGATTGCTGACAACATGATCAAAACTGCCCGCCAGAACGGGCGGCATTTTGGCAATATCATCATGCAAAATACGAAGCCGGTCATCAAAACCATTCGCCGCAGCATTCCGCAGCGCCAGCGCCGCCATCACCGGATCAATCTCAATTGCGGTTATCTGTACCGCATCAAGCCGTCTTGCCAGACAAAGGCTGACACCGCCAACCCCTGCCCCCATATCCAAAATACGGCCCCGATTAACCCCAATCGCCGCCGCCAGAAGCACCGCATCAGTGCCAACACGAAACCCGCTTTTTGGCTGCATAACCGACACGGTTTTGCCAAGCAAATGATCATGTGTTACCGCCAGATCATCAAGGCCCTCAATTGGCAAACCATCGCCTGTTTTGGCGTCATTTCCTGTTGTTGAGTCTTGGCTCATGTTTTGTTCACCCTTACCATGGGCCGCATCTTTTGGTTTGGCTGCCAGCAACCGCACAAAAGACCATGATCAATCATCATAAAATTCATTCGCATCCTCAAGCAGCGTTTTTGCCGCCAAAAGCCGTTTCGTCGGCACCATGATCCGGCGCGGAAAAGCCCCAATGCCAGCCTCAAGCGCCGAAATATTTGCATCAAATACATGCGCCCTTATGCCCGCATCTCGCAACAGCGCCAGCAAAAATGACAAGCGCACACTATCGGTTGTGCTAACAAGATGTTCCATGAAGCAGCATCATGCCGCATTTTTGGCGAATTACCAAGCGTTGCAACGACAAAATTCGCGGTGGCCCGGCCTTTTTTCCTTGCTAGGCGGTTATGCGGCATCGTAATGAATGGAAGATATTTTAGACAAGTAATCCAAGCGCGCCGCCACTGGCTAGCGCGATGAAGCTGCCGCCAAGAAGCCAAATGGCTTTATATTGCGCAAATACTTGTTTCCTTTAGGAAAATGGCAGATAGCCATTTGGTGAGTTGAAAAAATGAGTGCTAATCCTGCGATAGAGAGTCACGGCGAACTGGTTTCGCTTGAACCATTGGTCACGCTGCTTGCCGATGACATGAAAGCCGTCAATGCGATGATTTTGCAGCGGCTTGCCAGTGATGTGCCGTTAATCCCCGAACTTGCCGGACATCTGATTGCAGCTGGCGGCAAACGCATCCGCCCGATGATGACGCTGGCTGGGGCGCAAATTGCCGGTGGCAGCGCGCATGCAGTGGGGCTGGCGACCGCGGTCGAATTCATCCATTCGGCAACGCTTCTTCATGATGATGTGATTGATGAATCAAATTTGCGGCGTGGGCGCGATACGGCAAATGCGCTTTGGGGAAATGAAGCATCGGTTCTGGTGGGTGATTTCCTGTTTGCCCGCGCCTTTGAATTGATGGTTGAGGCTGGTGATATTACGGTTCTTGGCCAGTTGGCAAATGCTTCGGCGCGGATCACTGAAGGCGAAATCAAACAAATGACCATCGCCGGAATGCCCGACACGCCGCAAGAATCCTATTTCGATGTGATCACCGGCAAAACCGCAATTTTATTTGCCGCCGCCGCCGCCGCTGGTGCCAAGCTAGCTGGCGCAAATGATAATGATGTTGCGGTGATGCATGATTACGGGTTGCAGCTTGGGCTGGCATTCCAGATCATGGATGATGCGATGGATTATGGCGTTAGCAGCAGCGCCATGGGCAAGAATACCGGCGATGATTTCATTGATCAGAAAATCACCCTTCCGGTTATTCTGGCATGGCAGGATGGCGACGCAAATGATCGTAAATTCTGGCAGCGCACGATGGGTGACGGCAATTTTGCCGATGGCGATCTTGCCACCGCACAAGCCATTCTTGGCACCCATAATGCCATTGACCGGTCGATTGCCATGGCTGGCGATTATGCCAATGCAGCCATTGCCGCACTTTCGCGGCTGTCATCACCTAATCAAAGTCAGATGCCAATCATCACTGCGCTTGGCGCCGCCGCCCGATTTTCGGCAGCACGACAAAATTAATCACATGATAACCCGCGCCCGATGATCTGCGTCCAATGACCTGCGACCGATGATCTGCGCCCGATGATCTGCGCCCGATGATCTGCGCCCGATGATGCGCAGCTTTTGACGCCATCTGTTTTTCTAATTTTTATTGAGGCCGCGAAGCCGCGCGGCAATATCGGTTGCGCGGTGCCGTGTTTGCCGCGCCCAAAGGCTGTTTTCGGCTTCATCAGCCGCCCCCTGCCAATTGCCGCGATTAATCGCGGCGCGCATCCGCCGAAAACCGGCAAGACGCGGTTTGCCTAGATTAAACGCCATCGAAATAAGGGCCGCCTGTCGCGCCGGCGTAAAGCTGGTAAAGCGCGGATATAAATCATGGCAAATATTCAGGGCGATGATCAGATCATTGGCAAACAGATAGTCAATTTCATCATCTTCAAGGCCGCGATCGGTAAGATTACGACCAACAGCGATGGTTAATTTACCGCGCGTGTCATAATAGGGAAATTGCCGCCGCCCTTCATGGCGTTGCACCAGATCGCGGCTGGCGGCAATGATGTTTGACGGGGTTTTGCGGGGTGCGGCCATGCGGCTAGCCCCTCTTGCTATTCAAGCTGGATTTGATTTGCGGCGCGATTTTTTCCACCGACCGCCCGACAACATAGCCACCAAGCCCAATTTGCAGCAGTCCCCATGCCTCGGCTGACAGGCGAAAGGCCAAAAGCCCGAATGAATCAGCCATCACCAGAAACAGAAAACACAGCATGGTTAGCGGCCGCCAATTGCGTTGCAACCAAGACTGGCCGCCAGCTTCAGCCGCAACAAGGCGCGCTGCGGTGGCAAGCCGGTCTTATTCAAAAGCCAAGGCTGCGGAAAATGCATCGGCCTTTACCGCGGCCAGTTTCACACGCGCCACCTCGCGCGCTCTTGTTGATGTCGCGGCCTCGTCCAAAAGCGCGGCAAGCGGATCAAAAATACGGCCAAGCAAGGCCAGTAACGACAAAGAACTCATGGCGTTCCTTTCTTTGTTAATTTTTGGTTTGGGGCGATGATTTCTGGTTTGGGGCGATAATTTCTGGTTTGGGGCGGCCCAGCCGCCATGATCAGCCGCCTGCAACAAGCAGAATGCCAAGCGCAGCCAAAATCATAAGCCCCTGAATGACCCAGCCAAGCACCGCCTGCATCAACCCAAAGCGTAATCGCCGCCCACCCGCAAGCGCGGGCGGCGGCGCGCAAATCGATCTTGCCAGCGAGACCGCACATGACCCCGATAGTCAGTGGGTGTTTCCGCGCCAATGGCTTGCCAAGCTTGGCCGCCGGCAAACCGCCGCCTTGCGAATGATTTCCATTAGCGGCGATTCGATGGTTCCACTTCTTGAACATGATGACACGGTCATGCTCGATTGCAGTCAGACCCGCCCGTCACCGCCAGGTATTTTCATTCTTGATGATGGCGTTGGTCTTGTTGCCAAACGCATTGAAATCATTCCCAACACCACGCCGCAGATGCTTCGCATTTCTTCGGAAAATTCAGCTTATAGCAGTTACCAGCGGCGGATTGATGAGGTACATATCATCGGGCGTGTGATATGGTTTGCGCGTCGCCTGTGATTTGGCGTTTTTCTTTCCTGCGCGATATGGCGCATGTCACATTTAACCAATAAGGGCGATCAGCAAATGGCACGCCAATCCAACCGAAAGCCAAGCAAGAAACGGTCGGCAAAATCTAACCAGATGGCTGGCCGCCTGCCGCGCAACGCGCCGCCGATCGAGGTTACAATCAGCCATATTGGCGGGCGCGGCGATGGCATTGCCAAAGCGCTTTACACCCATAATTACAGTGAGGCTGAACATGATGTATTTGTTCCGGCCAGCCTTCCGGGCGAACGTTTGTTGGTTCAGCCGCTTTCACTGACCTCACAAGGGATCAAGGCGCGCATTATCGAGCTATACACGCCGTCACCCGATCGCCATACACCACGTTGTGATGCGTTTCCAGCATGTGGGGGATGCCGGTTCCAGCATTGGGATGAAACCGAAATCGGCAGTTGGAAAAGCGCACTTGTTGCCAATTTCCTCGATCGCGCCAAAATCAAGGCTGGCACGATAAGGCCGCTTTACAGCTCGCCACTCAAAAGCCGCAGACGCGCCAGTTTCCATCTGAAATGCATTGCTGATGGGGCGATTGTCGGCTTTCGCGAACATATGGGCCAACATATTGTCAGCCCTGACGGCTGCGCCGTTCTTCATCCAAACCTGCTCGCTTTACAAAAAGCGTTGCAGGCTTTTGCCAGCGCCCATCTTCCCGCTGGCTTTGCCGCAGATGCCCATGCCAACCTTCTTGACCGCAGCACCGGCAACGCAAATGACAGCAATATCTGTCTTTATATTGAGCCAATTTCTGGTGCGCAGCCTTGGAGTCCGGATATGCTTGCCAAATTGGGCGATTGGGCGGCAAGCATAAGATTGGCGCGGCTATCGGTTACCGATCATGGCAGCCCGATGACGCTTTTCGCACCTGAAATTCCTGTGGTTCAATTTGGCAAGATTGCTGTGTCACCCCCACCGGGTGCTTTTTTACAAGCCACCCGTGATGGCGAAGCCATTTTACAAAACGCCATTGCTGAAATCGCCGGACCAGCGCGCCAGATTGTCGATCTGTTTGCCGGATGCGGCACGCTTAGTCTTCCACTACTCGATCATATAGCCAACCTCCTAGCGGTTGAACAAAGTGAGGACGCCCTTGCTGCGTTAAAATTTGGTGTTGATGCTGCCGGCATTGGGGGGCGGGTAAAGACCGCCAGCCGTAACCTGTTTGACGCACCGCTAATGCCCGATGAGCTGGAAGGGTTTGACATGGCTATTCTTGACCCGCCGAGAAGCGGCGCTGCCGCACAATGCCAGATGCTGGCGCAATCAAACATTGCGACAATCGCGATGGTATCATGCAATCCGGCAAGCTTTGCGCGCGATGCGGCCATTCTGACCGATAGCGGGTTTCAGCTTGAATGGGTTCAAGTCATTGATCAATTCTCATTTAGCAATCATTTAGAGCTTATTGGCGCTTTCCGCCGCTAGTCCTGAGCCAGCGCCGACTCATATCTTGACCAAGCTGCCCCATTGTCAAAAACGGTTTTGCCAGCGCATGATATTGCGATGATGATTAAACGATCGATGACCATTCACGGACACCGGACAAGCGTGTCATTGGAACAGCCTTTTTGGGATATGCTGCAGGATATTGCGGCCAGTCGCGGGCAATCGCTTGCCAGCCTCGTGCAAAATATTGACCGCAACCGTGATGGCGGGCTGTCATCGGCCTTGCGACTATTCGTGCTGGCCGAATTAAAAAAAGAAACTGCCGCTACCAAGACAGATATAAAGCCGCTGGATCACTAGCCTTTTTCGGATTATAACGCGTTTTAAACAGGCATTTCAGTGGCGCAGATAAACGAGTCCTGTTAATTGATAGGAACCATCGCATATGCATATCGCAATTCTTTTGGCGGGTCATACCAACAAGGCAATGCCCCAGCGCTTTCATGATTATAATGATATGTTCACCGATCTTTTTGCCAGCCTTCCACTTGGCAAGAATTTCCGCTTTACCACATTGGCAGTGGTCGATGACGTGTTTCCGGCGCAAATTGACGATTATGACGGCTATCTTGTTTCCGGCTCGGCCTATGGTGTTTATGACGATGCGCCATTCATTCCCAAATTGATGGATTTTCTGCGCCAGATCTACGCTGCCAAAAAGCCACTTGCAGGCGTTTGTTTCGGGCATCAGATCATCGCCCATGCACTTGGCGGCCATGCCGGCAAATGGGATAATGGCTGGGGCCTTGGTGTCAAGGAACTGGCTTTGACTGACCTGCCTGACTGGATTGAAACCACCAGCGACACAATCAATCTGATTCATGTTCATCAAGATCAGGTTACCAGCCTTCCCGATGGGGCGCGGCGCATCGCCAGCGCCGACCATTGCACAAATGCTGCTTTTGTCATTGGGGATGATGTTTTTGCCATTCAGGGTCACCCCGAATTTGACGCTGATTATACCGATGCGCTTGCCGACCTGCTTGTTGATAGAGCCGGTGCCGATTGTGTTAATGAAAGTCGCCAATCGCTTGCCACACCGCATGACGGCAAATTGGTTGCGGGCTGGATTTTGGCGTTTTTTGCCAAACATGCGCCAAAGAAATAACCGCATTTGCTGGTGATTGGCACAATTTGCTATCCGGCACCAAACCAAAAGGAAAAAATGCATGTCACTTGTCATCGGCCTTGATACTGGCGGCACCTACACTGATGCGGCTCTTCTTGATGTCGATCGCGGCGTTGTTTTGGCAACAGGCAAGGCGCTGACCACGCGTGATGATTTGTCGGTTGGTCTTGGCGGTGCAATTGCCAAAGTTCTCGCTGATTTTGACGGCGCGCCAGAGGATATCAAGATGGTATCTCTTTCGACAACACTTGCCACCAACGCTGTTGTCGAGGGTGTTGGCGGGCGCGTTGGCCTGTTTTTAATTGGGTTTGACGAGGCCGCGCTTGAACGCGCCGATCTGGCCCGCGCCCTTGGACAAGATCCGGTATATTTCATCAATGGCGGCCATCGCCCCGATGGTGGCATCCAAGCACCACTTGACATTGCGGCGCTAGACGCTGCCGCGCACAAGCTGAAATCCGAAGTCTCGGCCTTTGCGGTTGCTGGCCATTTTGCCACGCGAAACCCGCTTCATGAGACCGAAACCCGCGATTTGCTTCGCGACATAACCGGCCTTCCCATCACCTGCAGCCATGAATTATCCTCATCGCTTGGCGGGCCGCGGCGTGCCCTTACCGCCGTGCTCAACGCCCGCCTGATCAATCTTTTGGAACGGCTGATTACCGCCACACAAAACATCATGGCGCAACAAGGGCTGACCTGCCCGTTGATGGTGGTCAAAGGTGATGGCTCACTGCTTCAGGCCGATTTTGCCCTGTCGCGTCCCGTTGAAACGGTTTTGTCAGGGCCGGCTGCCAGCCTTTCCGGTGCGGCGTTTCTGGCTGGCGCGAAATCAGCCTTGATTGCCGATATTGGCGGCACCACAACCGATATTGCCTTTTTGCATAATGGCACGCCGCGTTTGAAAAAAGACGGCGCCTTTGTTGGCGGCTGGCAGACAATGGTCGAGGCTGCCGAGATACGAACCTGCGGGCTTGGCGGCGACAGCGAGGTCGCGCCAATCTTACGCGGCAGAACAGGCGGGCTTACCCTTGGCCCAAGACGGGCGACGCCACTTTCCCTGCTAGCGCTGCGCTGGCCTTCATTAAAAGACCATCTTTCCCGTCAGCTTGATCTGGCTGTGCCGATGGCCACTGATGCACGTTTTGTCTTTCCGATCATGCCTGATGGCGTTCCGCAATGGTTGACCCGTTCGGAAATCAGACTTGCCGAAAAGGCCATTGCCGCTGGCCCCTCGCCGGTTGCTGAACTGGCGGCAACGCAATTGGCACTCGGCGCAGTTGACCGATTGATCAGCCGCGGGCTCCTTGGCCTGTCCAGCTTTACGCCGACTGATGCTGCGCATGTCACGGGCGCCTTTACCGAATTTGACGATGAGGCCGCCATGCTTGGCGCAAAATTAATGGCACGCCAGCGCAATGGAGCCGGCATTGCAATTGCGGCATCGCCACTCGATCTTGCCGAAATGACGCTTGACGAATTGCATCGGCGGTCGGCTTTGGCCTTGATGGATGCGGCCTTGGCGCATGAAGGCGGCGGCGAAGCGGCGGTTTCCAGCAACCCGCTTCTGGCACAATCCTTTCGCAAAATACCGGCCAGCAACGACCAGCTTGTCTCGGTTGGGGTAAAGCTAAATACCGATCTAATTGCGCTTGGCGCATCGGCTGCAACGCATTACCCACCAATTGCCAACACGGTGGGTGTGTCGCTGACAGTTCCTGATCATGCTGATGTTGCTGGCGCGGTTGGCGCGGCGGCCGGATCGGTTCGCCAGCGGGTGATGGTGTCGATTACCCAGCCTGCCGAAACAAAATTCCGCATTCATCTTGCCGATGGCCCAATTGACAAATCCAGCCTTGAAGATGCGCTGGCCACCGCCCGTATTGCGGCAAAACAGCTTGCCGAAGCGCGCGCCAAAAGCGCCGGCGCCACCCATATCGACCTTCATCTTGAGGAAGACATAAAGCTGGTGCCATTGTCATCAAATAAGGACTTATTTATCGAAGCGCTTATCTATGCCACTGCCGAAGGTCGCGCAACCTAACCTCTTGCCCGCTAAAACAAACGCTGGCGCATCACATCGCAATCAGCGGTGAATAATTTATGATCGCTATAGCGTTTTTTGATGCTTCGAATGGCACCAAGCGGCAAATAATCGCGCACCTCATGCCAATGCCAATCAACCTGAACATGACCCGAAATCCGGTTTAGCCGGATATTCATTTCATGCGCATTGGTTGGTGTTTCAACATAGGGATCATCGCCGTTGACGGCAAAAACCATAGGCCCTGATTGCGACATCTTGCTGATCCATAGATCATCTTCACTTGTCGTAAAATCAATCATATCACCATTGGCTGGCGGCGGCATATTTTTGATAAAATCCAGTGATTCCATGCGGCGGTTTCGTTCAATCGGCACCATGCGCACGCGCGACACATCACCACCATCAAGATCAACCGTTACATAGACAGAGCCGTCAAATGTCTCGGTTTCCGTGATTTCACCGCGCATCCGTTCAACATCAAACAGGCCATTACAAACCATAGACACCGAATTGGCCGCGGCAGGCATGACCGAAAATGGCAGCAACAACGACAAAAGCCATAAGGCGCGCCGCGCCAACGTCACCTGCCTTGCAATCATTCGGCGGTTTTTTATCTTCGTCATAAAGCCTCCTTTGCCACGCGCCAGAAAGACAGGTGCACAGAACATAAGGAACAGCTTAATTAAATTAAGGTTTTAAACAAAATAATGGTTTATCTGGTGCCATGATGAACAGATCATGCAGGCAAATCGCATCATGGCATTTGATTGCTGTCGGTGTATCCATGAAAATCTCCCGTGACGATAAACCCGAAAAAAACCCGCTGTTTTTCCTCAAGCTGACCTCACCCAAGACAGCTCGAAAATTCTCCTTCAGAAATATTTACAGAAACATCAATTTTTGGCTGCCTACCCTTATAAATAAAAAGAAGGGCATAGTTAAAATTCAGCAAACAGTAACGCTCCAGACCAGCATACCAATAGCGGCATGGGTCAACCAAACAAGCTGCCGAAGGACGAGTGAGATGCTGCTGTTGGCCACAATTGAAGCCGCTAAAAAATTAACGATCCTGCAGCGCAGGATTCGCATAATAAGCAGCGGTCCCCGGTCGGTTTGCTTCAATCAAATTATTGGCCGGATCAAAGCCGTGTTCTACGTAAGGCTCAAGCATCGCAGAGTAGCGCGGGCGGCCGTCATAAACACCGGTCGCCATACAGAAAACATGCCCTACCGTCACGGCCAACCAGACCTTACCCATATGCGGTGCGGCGGCAAGGATCCAGCCAAACATCACATAAAGATGAAGCGGTACAGCCAGAAGCCAAATATATTTTCTTGGCAGCTTTTTCACCGCCTCAACGCCCACGCCTTGTTTGGCCAGTGCCGCCTTAAAATGAGGCAACACAGCATTTGGTGCGGCGATATACCAGCCATCCAGCCCAAACGAGCGATAATGCACCCAAAAGCCAGTATCCTTGATCGCAGGCACAGCCGCATCAGTGACACCGGTAAGGTGCCATGTGGGAAGGCCTTTGATAAGTGCCTTCGTTTCTTGGATGTCAGTCGTCTGTTTCATGCCCAGCATTTTACCAGAGGCCAGCACCAGCCGCAATCTGTTCTTTCGAAAATACCCAACTCAACTAGCTGTTTTATATTAGCTTTTTCTTTATTTCCTTACCTAAGCAGCGCCTTCACAGGAGTCGCAAATGGACATGGAACTAACCGATTCTGCACCCCCTGATGCGCCAGACGAGCACACCAAGCCCGACATGACAGGGGGCAGCCAAACAAGCTGCCATAGGGTGAGTGAGATAGATTTTGTGAATGAAGTAACGAACGAACGAAAATCAATCATCCCGCCGGCTTGGATACATCAAGCCACGCATCAGTACCCCTCGCAAGTTTTGACTTACGCTCATTGGCGGTCGATGGCTGGGTGCTTAGAAGCAAGGGTTGGTGGGCCCGGCAGGACTCGAACCTGCAACAACACGGTTATGAGCCGTGGGTTCTAACCAATTGAACTACAGGCCCCACCCTTTGGCGGGTTAATGACAAGCGCAAGCGCCAGCCCCCTTTCCCGCAACAGATATTTTCAACGCGCGCCCCATCAGGGCATGCCGCATCACCCTAGCTTTCGAGAAAGCTACGCAATTTACGCGACCGTGACGGATGCTTTAGCTTGCGAAGCGCCTTGGCCTCGATTTGCCGGATACGTTCGCGTGTCACGCTAAATTGCTGGCCCACTTCTTCAAGCGTGTGATCAGTATTCATGCCAATGCCAAACCGCATGCGCAAGACGCGTTCTTCACGCGCAGTCAGACTGGCCAGAACCCGCGTTGTGGTTTCGCGCAAATTGGCATGGATGGCGGCGTCAAGCGGCTGAACGGCATTTTTATCTTCGATGAAATCACCAAGATGGCTGTCTTCTTCATCGCCAATTGGGGTTTCAAGGCTGATTGGCTCTTTGGCAATCTTCAAAACCTTGCGCACTTTATCAATCGGCATTGACAGCTTTTCAGCAAGCTCTTCAGGCGTTGGCTCGCGGCCAATTTCATGCAGCATCTGGCGCGAAGTGCGAACCAGCTTATTGATTGTTTCGATCATATGAACCGGAATCCGGATCGTGCGTGCCTGATCGGCAATCGAGCGCGTGATGGCCTGTCTAATCCACCATGTTGCATAGGTCGAAAATTTATAGCCGCGCCGATATTCAAATTTATCAACCGCCTTCATCAGGCCGATATTGCCCTCTTGAATAAGATCGAGGAATTGCAGGCCGCGATTGGTGTATTTCTTGGCAATCGAAATCACCAGCCGCAAATTGGCTTCGACCATTTCGCGTTTGGCACGCGCTGCCTCGCGCTGGCCACGCTGGATGGTTTGGATCACTTCACGGAATTCGGGAACCGACAGACCAATATCATCGACGACAAGCTTGATCTTGTCGCGCAGTTCGGCAATTTCATCCGCACTATTGGCCAACAGCTTTTTCCAAGCCTTAGTGTTATAGCCAGTGCCGGGCCAATCTTCACAAACCTCACGGCCGTTCCATGCGTCAATCATCTGAACGCGGGTCACGCCATTATCGGTGGCAAGGCGCATCAGGCGACCTTCAATCTGGGTAACATGCCGGTTAAGG
>Ga0209374_1003105_pt1 | contig 13508 bp, 17 predicted proteins | sample SaaInlLV_DNA_10m_FD_184683 | JGI IMG/M metagenome (GOLD analysis project Ga0209374, IMG submission 184683) | Marine microbial communities from expanding oxygen minimum zones in the Saanich Inlet - SI075_LV_DNA_10m (SPAdes) (version 2) | ecosystem: Environmental > Aquatic > Marine > Unclassified ...
ACGGTGCAATAAAAACTATACAACGTCATAAGCCTATAATATATTTTGAATGTGCAGATGTACATTTAACAAACTATACTAATACAAGTGCAGATGTTTATAACTTTTTTATTGAACAAGGTTACACAGTATATGACTTAGACATGAAGAAGTTAACTGTGGATGATTTCTGTACACACACTTATAACAAGCCAAGTTTTTATCATAATTTTATAGCACATGTATGAACTACATCGAAAAAGTAAAACTAATGTAGGCGATGCTTTTTGCAACCCCAGTAGATATTTTGAATTTCCTAATATAAAAACAGTTGATATAATGCGAGCTCCTGACGTAAAAGGAGACACTATTATAGTAGGCGGCGGAGGTCTAATACATAATAAGTTTGGACCAAAAATTGCTGAGTTAGTTGATCGTGCAGACAAAAGTATACTATGGGCTATAGGTCATAACTTTAGTAAAAAAGCAGAACGCAAACATACTAACAGTATATGGTATCCAGAATATACCAGTAAAGCATCACTTGCTGGAATAAGAGATGTGGGTAAGTTTTACTTGCCGTGTGTAAGTTGTATGCATCCTGCATTTAATAAAAACTATACATCTACACATGATTACGTGTATTTTACTCATCATTTTAAAAGTAAATTTGATCAAGCTGATGTCCCGCATATGACTAATGCAGAGATGGATTTTGATAAAGTTATAAGTTTCCTTGCATCCGGAGATACAATAATTACAGATAGTTATCATGGAGCATACTGGGGACAATTGCTTGGTAAAAATGTTCAAGTAGTTAGTTGGAGTGTAAAATTTAATTATATGAAACATACTCCGCATTATGTAACGTCTATTAATGAACAACCGATCTATATTAAAAATTCTGTCACAGGATTTTTAGAAGAGTGTAAAGACTACAATAAAAAGTTTTATCAAAAGGTTTTAGATATATTATAGTAGCATATAAATATCTACATGAACAGAGTAGTATTAGTAACAGGTGGCTTTGATCCGCTACATTCAGGACATATTGAATATTTTAAAGCAGCAAAGAAACTCGGCAACAAACTTGTTGTTGGTGTAAACAGTGACGAGTGGCTAACAAGAAAGAAAGGCAGACCGTTTATGCCTTTCGAAGAACGTTGTGCTATTATTAGAGAACTTAGTGTTGTAGACAAAGTTATAGGGTTTGATGACAGTGACGACAGTGCATGTGGTGCAATATTTCAAACTATGTCAACTAACACAGGCAAATTAATTTTTGCTAACGGTGGTGACAGGACAAATACTACAACACCTGAATATACTACATATGGCGATCATGCACAAGTTGAATTTGCATTTGGAGTCGGTGGAGAGAACAAAGCTAATAGTAGTAGTTGGATACTTGATGAATGGAAAACACAAAAAACAGAACGCCAATGGGGTTACTGGCGTGTGTTAGATCATAAACCTGAACAAGGGTATAAAGTTAAAGAACTGGTAATTTATCCAGGCAAGTCATTAAGTGATCAAAAACATTTTAAACGTTCAGAGCAATGGATTATACTTGAAGGTTCAGTTGACATGATAACAGAATGGAATGGCAACACTACCGTAGTACAGTTAAAACCTCACCGAATACCATATGAAATAGGGAAAGAAGTTTGGCATAAACCAAGTAACCCTGGAATAGAAAACGCACACATACTCGAAATACAATGGGGTAGTGAATGTATCGAAGACGATATAGAGAGAAGAGATTAATGAAAGTATTTGTAGGATATGATCCACGAGAAGACATTGCTTATCAAGTATGTAAGCACAGTATTTTATCAAAGCAACCGGATGCAGATGTACGTCCATTGATACAAAAAGACTTGCGTGACGCAGGGTGGTATACTCGTCCTGTGGATAAACTTGCAAGTACTGAATTTACCTTTACACGTTTTCTTGTGCCAGAACTTGCTGACTTTGAAGGTTGGGCATTGTTTATGGACTGTGACATGATTCTTACTACGGACATTAAAGAATTGTTTGATCAGGCAGATGACAAATATGCAGTAATGTGTGTGCAACATGATTACAAAGTTAAAGAACAATTTAAGATGGATGGACAAAAGCAAACTATCTATCCACGCAAGAACTGGTCAAGTGTTGTATTATTTAATTGCGGACACCCTGCTAATAAAGTAGTCAACAAAGAGTTTGTAAATGATATAGATAAAACAGGAGCATTCTTACATAGGTTTAGCTGGCTACCTGACAGCGAGATCGGCGAATTAAACCATACATGGAACTACTTGGTAGGAGTGTATGATGATATAGAAAAGCCAAACTTAATACACTACACCGAAGGCGGACCGTGGTTTGAAAATTATCGCAATTGTGAATATGCAGATTTGTGGAAAGCAGAACTGTTTGACATGATGAAATGATATTCTTAAGTAAGGGTGGTGCTGACGAATATATAAATGCAATTGCAAGAAGTCAGCGTACATCTGCAATTAGTGATAAAGATTTTACATACTGTAGTAAAGGTCCAATATTCCTGCGTGGACTTCTTAAGTATAAAATTATGAACAAATGTTTAGCAGATGGTATTGATTACTATTTTGTTGACACTGGATATTTTGGAAATCATGCAAGACCCGGAAATCCAAATGGATGGAAATTGTGGCATCGTATTGTAAAAAATAATTTAACACAAACTGAAATACTTGATACAAATCCTAAACGATGGAATAACATGAAGTTAGATATCAAGCCATTTCATAAAAAAGGACGCAACATAATTATTGCTGCACCAGACGAAAAACCTTGTAAAGTTTACAGTGAAGACTATTCTACGTGGGCAAACAAAACAAAAACAAAGTTAGAACAATATACTGATCGTCCTATAATAATTAGAGAAAGAGTAAAACAACGTAGTGAAAGAATTGTACAAGCACCATTAACACAATTATTAGAAGATGCATATGCATTAGTTACATTTAACAGCAATAGCAGTGTTGAAGCAGTACTTAACGGAGTACCAGTGTTTACTCTTGCACCCAATGCTGCTGATCCAGTTGCACTAAAGGATTTAAGTAAAATAGAAACTCCGTTCTTTCCTGAGGATGATCTTGTGCGAAAATGGGTATATAGTTTAGCAAATGGTCAATTTACAAAAAGTGAAATGCTAAATGGGTATGCATTTAAAAAGGTGGTAACATGAAAATAGCTGTAGTAACAAGTATGCATGAACCTTATCTTCAAGGCTTGGGAAGAATCTGCATAAACAGTTTTAAAAAATACTGGCCGGCAGACACTCACATGTACTTGTATAATGAAGGATTTACTATACCAGATACTGACAATGTAACATGTATGGGTTTTAACTTAGGTCCTGACTACGATAAATTTGTATCGACGACAAAATACAAACCAAGAGTAAACCAGTTTGCTAAAAAAGCATTCTCATGGTTACATGCATTTGAAAATATTAAATGTGATAGGCTGATATGGATTGATGCTGATTGCAGAACTTTGAAGTCACCTGATATAGATTTGTTGTTAAAGATGTGTCCGGATGATAAATTATCAGCACACATGGGTATATGGTATACTGATGCCAAAGATCCAAAACACGGTATGATTAAAATCGATCCTGTATACAGTGTTGAGACTGGATTTTACATTTTTAATCCACAACATAAACAAGCAACTAATTTTGTTAACACATATAGGAATTACTATCTTAATGGATTTAGCGATAAGATGCGTAGATTCTACGACGGTGATGTATATGGTTGCACAGTAAAAGAATTTGATGATAAATTATTTTATGATTTTAATCTTAAAAACTCAAAGACAGCACTCGGTAGGTCAGAACTAAAACAATATTTTTTGCATTTAAAAGGCAAAGTAAAAAAGGAGAAGAAATGAAATATGTAGAAGTACACAGGAAAGATGAAAACAATGTGGGAGATTTGTATTCTAATCCTCTTAGATATTTTGCGCCTGAACAAGTAAGACTATCAATAGACATTGCTGCACCGTTTAACAAAACTTGGAGTGATACAGATATCTTAGTCGCTGGCGGAGGCGGCTTAATAGGTAACGAACACTTTGGCGATTATTTAGAAGATCTTCTCAAAAGTCCTGACTTAGCAAGTCTTAATAATATGTGGAACAATAGATGGGTATTGGGTCATTCAGCCAATACTAAAGTTTATAATGTATTTCACGAAAAAATGACTACACTTATTAGAGAAGCAGAAGAGGCTCTTGTAAAGAACAAAGGTGCAAAAGTTATTTGGGGAGCTGGCATAAATGAAAGATCTACAGGTATGTCATATAAGTTGCCTAAGTGGATTAAGAAATATGACTTGGTTGGTATTAGAGACGATATAAGTGAGTTTGATTGGGTGCCTTGTGCAAGTTGTATGCATCCTGCCTTTGATAAAAAATATAAAGTTACTAATGAAGTAGTTTTCTTTGAACATAAAAAACAATTACTAAAACCAACACAAATTGGAAACGTACCAATGCCAAGATTTGCAAATAGCGGATCTAACTTTGAGCAAATAATAGAAATTTTAGGTAGTGCAAATACTGTAATTACCAACAGTTATCATGGAGTATACTGGGCTACATTATTAGGTAAAAAAGTAGTATGTATGGAGCCATGGAGTAACAAATTTAGATTCTTTAAACATGCTCCGCTCTTTGCAACTACTAAAGACAGAACAGAATCGTTAATCAAAAATGCACCAACACACCCAACTGCACTACAAGATTGTAGAGATGCAAACCAAATGTTCTGGAGAAAGGTAGATGCTTTATGAAAGTAATAAGTTACTTAGGAGGCATACCGGCTAAGAACAAAAACGAAAACAAACCAAGAATGTTATTAAGTTTTGCCCAAGGTGTAAACGCTGCTGGCGACGAAGGCATAGTACATCATGGTATGAATTATGTCCCGGCTGACGTAGGAGTTATTCAAGGCTTCGTGCATGATCACGGAAAGACAGCACCACACTTACAGTTTAGAAAAAAGTGTATCGATACAAATCCACATAATGTTATTATTGATAGTAATATGTTTAGTTACCATACAGGTTCTAACTGTGGTATGTGTAGATATAGTTACGACGGTGTTTTTCCGACTACTGGAAATTATTGCGACAACGGAGTTGGTCCAGAACACTGGCAACGCCTACAAAAGAATTATGGCATAACATTGGAGCCGTGGAGGAAAACAGGTAATTATATTCTTATTTGTACCCAACGTAATGGCGGTTGGAGTATGAAAGGTGAAGATGTATTATCCTGGACCAAAAAAATTGTAATGCGTATTAGACACAACACTAACAGACCTATTGTAGTACGGGCGCATCCTGGAGACGGAAAATCATATAGATACACAAATGATATTGCAAAATTACCAGGTGTAACACTTAGTACAAACGAATCGTTTATTGATGATCTAAAACATGCATGGTGTACTGTTGTAAAAAATAGTTCGCCGAGTGTTGGTAGTGTTATGCAAGGTGTACCAGTTTTTGTTGACGACCCAATTGATTGTCAAGCAGGTCCTGTAGCAAATACTGTTTGGGAAAATATTGAAAATCCAACTTATCATGATAGAGAAGAATGGCTATGGAAAATCTGTGCCAGTCATTGGGATATTCCTGAATTGTTAGACGGAACTTGCTGGAGTCATATGCGTCAGTTTGTCCAGTAACTTTCTGTACGTTTTATTTTAAGATCTTTAGCATGACTTTTGCCAGTATCTTTTCTTGCACCTTTTAGATGATCCAAGTATGCTCCCCACTCAGAATTTATCAACGGATGGCCTTCACCTCTAATAATGCCTGCACTCCAGTTATGCTCCTTCAAACTAAACTCTTTTCTAACAGCATCAAATACAAAACTATCGTGCCATTCATCTAATGTAAATATTCCAGTGTCGGCATTTTCGTACATATCCTCAAAGCGATTTAAAAAACTAAGTGTAGTACTGTTATTCATGTTTAGTGCATATAAACCGCACTCAGTATATTTTCCATCTCTGCCTAAGAAACAGATATCTTTGTCATTTGGTAAAAATGATAATACTTTCTCGTATGTGACAGGGCTATGGCAAAATGTATCAGCATCCATCCACACTAACCAGTCGCCTTTAACTTTTTCTGCACAATCAAATATTGCATATACTTTGTGGCTAAATCTTACAGCGTCCCATTTGAATCCTTTACCAGAATCTTTACGTTTACTACGCACTGGATCGTTTGTTACATCGCCATTTGCCTTAGGTACATTTTTCCATTTGTTTTTGAATTCCATTAATTTATCACATGTGGCAGACATATTAATGTAATGTACATTACTATTTTTAATAGTTGGTATGCAATCTTCAGCATACACATACAAATTAATATTGCTTGGCCAATTATTTTCGAAACTATCGATCATTCTTTGACCGTATTTTGATAATCCCTCTTGACTAAATGTCGTAACTATGTTAATATTCATATATGCTCCTATTAAACTATTTATGGATTAAATATTAGATGATACATATTATTGATGATGCCGTTTCGGTAAAATTACAAAATGAATACGAAGAGTTGGTAACCAACAAAAACTTCAACTGGTACCTTGCGCAACGCACTGTCGGAGTAAACGATGCAGGTTATCAGGTAGATCCTAATGAAATTATTGTACCGTTTATGTACCACACTATTATTAAACGTGGCGAAATTAACAGTGATATATGGGACATGACCAGTAAGGTGTTACAGCAGGTAGAAGACTCAAGTCCACTAAGAATAGAAAGTCTAATTAATGTTAAATTAAATATGCAATTTGCTAATGGACACCCTGACAAACATAATGGTATACACATCGACGGCTGGACCGACTTCAACTTAACTGCTCTCTATTACATTAATGACAGTGACGGCGATACTCATTTTTTCGACGACGACAAAAATGTTGTACAACGAGTATCACCTAAAAAAGGAAGATTTGTTGTGTTTAATAGCGATCATTATCATGCATCTCAATCTCCGATAAACAATGACAAGCGAATTATAATTAATTGGAATATGTCAGGAACCTATGAAGTTTAATCTCTGGACTCAGTACGGAGCATTAAATAGTAAGCCAGTGTTTGATGCATTTAGTAAAGGCGCTAAGTCTCTCGGCTACGAAGTTGACTATAATACTGACCACGGTATAGATGTTATTTGGAGTATATTGTTTAACGGGCGAATGGCCGGAAACCGTTCTATATGGCAGCAAAATCAGAAACAAAAAAAGCCTACCATTGTATTAGAAGTAGGCGGTATTAATCGTGGTACAACGTGGAAAGTAGGACTAAATGGAATTAATAGAGATGCTTATTTTGGGGATAGTAATAACGATGATAGGCGTAAGCGTTTACTGGGACTTGAAGTAAAGCCCTGGCGCAAACAAGGCGACAATATACTATTATGTGGTCAACACGATAAGAGTTTACAATGGCAAAGTATGCCGAGTATGAGCAATTGGTTTATGCAAACTTACAGAGAAATCCGCAAACACACTGATCGTCCTATTGTGTTTCGACCACATCCACGTTGTGGATTGCCTCATATCGAACTTGGATTAAAACATGTATACAGACAGGAGCCTCAACATGTTAACGGCACTTATGATTCTTTTGATATGGGGTTTGATAATATACATTGCACTATCAGTTATAGTAGCAATCCTGGGATACATAGTGTCATCGAAGGCGTTCCTGCTTTTGTTAGTACTCATAGTCTTGCTTATGATGTTGCCAACGACATAGACTTTTTACACGATATTGAACAGCCTATGATGCCCGAACGGACACAATGGCTAAATGATTATGCACACACTGAATATACAATTGATGAAATATCACAAGGCATTCCGTTAAAAAGATTGACAACTGTTCTTTAATCTGTTATAATAATAACATGAAAATAGAAGACTTATTAGAAATATTAGCATCCATGTCTAATGAAAGTAATGCACAATTTACTTTATCAAAGCCTGATGTAAATTTGTTGTTTAGTTTAGGTAGACAAGTTCTGCGAGGTACTGCACTTACTGACAGACAACACGAATTGTCTAAAAGAAAACTTATTGAATACAAAGATCAATTTGAAGATAATGGATTTGATAATATAGAACAATATTTTGATAATCTACGTATGCCATTAAGATCTATTGACAGAAGTAGATGGATTAAATTTATAGATAATAAGATTGCAATACGGTTTTCGTTTAATAAAAAGTTAATTACATCAATAGAAAATATAAGACTTGCTATTCGCGAAACAAAAGAATTTGAAAATAATATTCATTATTTTTCAATATGTGAAAAAAATGTTTATGTAATCGTTTCAAATCTTATCGATAAGAATTTTGAAATAGAAGATGATGTTTTAGAATATTATAACACTTGTAAAAAGTTTTCTGACACGCCGTCTGAATATGTGCCTTACATAAAGAATTTTAAACTTTTAAATTTCTCTACAAGATTAGAAAATGTATTAGAAGAAAATATAGGACCATGTAATGCTGATACTATAAAAATTTATAAAGACAGATCTTATAGATACAATTATATTATGGACTATGATTTTGATGACTTATCTCCTATAGAGATATTAATACTACATAGATCAAACAATCTTCTTAATTTCCCACAATCTGTTTATAATAAAAGCGATGTAATAGAAAACATTGTAAATCTTAGAAGACATCCGTTTTTAGTAATTATTAATACTGACAACGAGTATGAACAACTGTCGACAATATATGATGAGTTTTCTAAATATTACGCTGACAGCGAACAGACTGTTTTGTTTAGATTAGATAATACTGATGAAGGAATATCATTTAATAATTTTATACATGATAATAATTTAAATAATTCAGTTGACAAAGCAACAAAAGTAGTGTATATTAAAGAGAATAAACTACCTAAGCCATTACTTACATCTGCGTGGAAACCAATAACTTTATTTTGTTTAAGATCTTATAGATTAGCAGCAAATGTTGAAAATTATTTTAATACACATTGCGATATGTATATATCAGCAGACGAAAGCAGTCATAGTGAATACTTAGTACGAAACAGGAAATTTATAAGTGGCTACATGTAAACTAATAATAGAAGATGAAGTCAACATCAAGATAGAAGGTCTCGAAGTTGATGTACGAAGAAAGCTCGCAAACGCTCTCAAGTTCGAAGTGCCTTACGCAAAGTATATGCCACAATATAAACTTGGCCGATGGGATGGCAAAGTTGCTTTCTTTGGTATTGGGGGCACTGGCTATGTTAACCATCTTAATGTTGTACAAGAAGTACTTGCTAAGAATCGTGTACATATTGTTGATATTGAGGACCGAAGACATCCTATACAATTAGACTTTACACCAGTTACAGAAACATACTGGAAAGATCAAGGCGTACAATGGCCTAAAGGACATCCAGCAGAAGGTGAAGATATTATTCTACGTGACTATCAAGTAGAAGCAATCAATAACTTTCTTAACAACCCGCAGAGCTTGCAACAGATTGCTACTGGTGCAGGTAAAACAATTACCACAGCAACGCTGTCACACATAACTGAGCCGTATGGTAGAAGTCTTGTGATTGTCCCTAACAAGTCGTTAGTAGAACAAACAGAAGAGGACTATATTAACTGCGGTCTCGATGTAGGGGTGTACTTCGGAGACAGGAAGATGTTAGGTAAGACTCACACTATTTGCACTTGGCAGAGTTTGAATATTCTCGACAAGAAGCAAAAGGACGGAACAGCAGTGTTATCACTTGCAGAGTTCTTGGAAGGTGTGAGCACTATTATTGTCGACGAAGTACACCAAGCCAAAGCAGAAGTCCTTAAGAACCTGCTCACTCGCAACCTACGTAATGCACCCATACGTTGGGGATTAACTGGCACAGTGCCTAAAGAGAAGTTTGAGTTTGAATCAATACATGCTTCACTGGGTCCAGTTATTGGAAACATCAGTGCTAAAGAATTACAAGACAAAGGTGTACTATCACAGTGTCATGTTAATGTAGTACAGTTAATTGATACAGTAGGACATGCAGGTTATCAAGAAGAATTAAAATATCTAACAACAAACGCAGCAAGATTAGAATACATAGGCAAATTATTAAACACAGTAAAAGACTCAGGCAACACACTTATATTAGTAGATAGAATTAGTGCTGGACAAGCACTTGCAGAACTTATACCCAACGCAACGTTTGTAAGCGGTGCAGTTAAAGTAAAAGATAGGAAAGAAACATATGACACAATTCGTGAAGGAGACAATGAAGTTATTATCGCAACCTATGGCGTTGCTGCCGTGGGTCTTAACATTCCTCGTATTTTTAACTTGGTTCTTTTGGAGCCTGGCAAGAGTTTCGTAAGAGTAATTCAAAGTATTGGTAGAGGTGTACGAATAGCAAAAGATAAAGACTTCGTACAAATATGGGACTTGACATCAACATGCAAGTTTGCGAAGCGACATCTGACTCAACGTAAGAAGTTTTACAAAGAAGCAGAGTATCCATTTACAATCGAAAAAGTGGAGTGGCAGTAATGCAAATATTAAGTTTAGACAATAGTGTTTTTTCTTTAACAAATTTACCGGATAATTTTGACGAGGATGTGAGATTCGCAGTCCTTGATAATTCAGATCCTAAGAACCCTGATTTCTTTTTTATGCCATTGATATTCTTAGAATCTTTTAGCTCACCGGCAATTGTTTTAAAGATAAATGGCGTAGAAGTAACTATGCCAATTGATTGGAATATTGCTGTAGGAGATTCAGAAAGCGGAAATGACTTAGAAGTTTTGCCGTTAACAAGTGTTAATAATCGAGGCTTTGAAGCATTTTTGTTTAATCCGTTGTCAAGCTATCAGTGTGCATTTGGCTCTATTGAAGTAGTTAATTTTTATAATGACGTAAAATGGTATTTTCCAAAAGTAAAAAACGGTCAGTTAATTGCAATTCCTGTAGGAAAGAAAGATAATCCGTTGTGTGCATATTTTGTAAAAGATATTAGTAAACAAAGTGAAATTATAGATTATGGAAAAATTTTATAGTAATGACTATCTTAAGCAATTAAGAGGGTTACATAACAAAAAGTCGTTCGGTGACAGGCCTGACTATTCAAAATTTAAAAAATGGATAGACAAGTTTTCGCCAACGTCTATTATTGATTATGGTTGTGGCAAAGGTAACTTAGTAGAATCGTTACAACAAGAATATAGTATTGTACACGGGTACGATCCAGCAATAGAAAAATTTGCAAATATTCCTAATAACGAGTACGACTTTTTATTGAGTACTGATGTGTTAGAGCATATTGAATATGATTACGTTGACAGTGTATTATCTCATATGGGTACATTGTTTACAAAAGGAGCATATATTATTATAGCAACTACACCTGCTAAAAATATTTTGCCTGATGGTAGAAATGCACATCTTATTCAAGAAGGTCCCGACTGGTGGAGAGATAAAATAAAACAGCATATGAATGTAAAATTTGTATATCAAAAACACAAGACACGTTCTCGGTACGATAATAATGTTAGCGTACCAAATAATAGATATATTGTAGTATTGGAGAAACAATGAAGGCAGGAAAGATTTGGGGTCAGACAGAATTGATCCACGCTAACGGTGTATTAGAATTTCATCGTATTGAATACAAAGCAGGGTACAAGTGTAGCGAACACGCACACGAATTTAAATGGAACGGATTCTTTGTTGAATCGGGCAAGATGATTGTTCGAGTTTGGCAAGATGATCAAGGATTAGTTGATGAAACTATTCTTGAAGCAGGAGACTTTACGCAAGTAAAGCCTGGCAAGATTCACCAGTTTGAAGGTTTGGAAGATGGTGTCGCTTTTGAACTATACTGGGCTGAATTTAATCATGACGACATTGTTCGTCGTACAAGCGGCACCGCAACAGGAAAGAAGTAAAAATGTTTAAAAATATCGATAAGAAGATGATGCTCAAACTTGCACTATTGCATGTTGTTGTCATCACAATTAGTAATGCACTCGTTGCAATTCCAGTAGAGATTGCTGGCTATAAATTAACTTGGGCAGCGTTTACATTCCCATTAGTTATTTTGGCAACTGACTTAACAGTACGTATGTTAGGTAAGAACATTGCCCGAGCAACTATTGCGGCAGCATATCCAATTGCGATCATTACAAGTATTGCAGTAGTGTTAGCAGAAGGTGCACCAGAGAGTGTAGCAATGCGTATTGGCTTTGCATCAGCAACAGCATATGCTGTAGGTACGTTCATTGACGTATATGTATTCCAAGCAATTAGAGAGCGTATGAATGTATGGTGGTTAGCACCTGCATTGTCAACTGTAGTTGCAAACGTAATTGACAGTTACACATTCTTTGCAGTAGCGTTTAATAACTCAGCAGATGAGTATATGGCTGCTAACTGGATGGAAATTGCAGGCTCACAGGCTGTACTAAAAATTGCAGTAGGATTAATTATCTTCTTACCAGCATACGGGTTACTACTACGTTACATCAAAGGACGTACAAATGACACAGAAGCAGGGTAAATTACTACCTGGAGAAGCATTGATATATGAGCGTAGCAACGGTGTTGTCTACGCTCATTATCGCGACAAGCCTGAGATACCTCGTTGGATTATAGGCGGGGATCCGGGTGCTGTTGCCAGGGCACAAGGTAAGCTATTAGACTACGGCGAGTGGCAGAACATGTGTCAGTTAGCAACACAAAATACTACACTAAAAAAATTGATGGATAAGTTAGTAACAACTTATTACATGGTAAAGGATAACAAATGAACAACTATATTTTTACAAGCGAAAGTGTAAGTGACGGCCATCCGGATAAAGTTGCAGATCAAATTAGTGACGCACTTGTAGATGCGGGACTTGCTAATGGTGATGAAACAACTCGTGTTGCTGTTGAAACCCTTGTAACCACCAATCATGTAACGTTGGCGGGCGAAGTAAAAAACTTTAATGTCACTAAGGACAAAGTTAAACAAATCGTGCGTGACAAAGTTAAAGAGATTGGTTATGAACAAGATGGGTTTCACTGGGACAACTTGCGCATCTACAATGAGATTCACTCACAGAGTGGAGACATTGCACTGGGCACAGACGACTTTGGTGCAGGAGATCAAGGCCTGATGTTTGGCTATGCTTGTAATCATACAGACAGTATGATGCCAGCGCCTATTCATTACAGTCATGAGATACTAAAGAACTTAAAAGGCAAACGTGGTGCTATATTAGGACCAGATGCTAAGAGTCAAGTAAGCGTAGAGTACTATGGTGCCAGACGTGACGGTGTGATCAAACGTATTGATCAAGTTGTGATAAGTACACAACATACACAAGGCAACGTAGAAGAAGCAAGACATCTTTGTAAACTTGCTGCAATGGAAGAATTAGGAGACTTAGTCGATGAAAGAACTACATGGCATCTTAACCCTA
>Ga0209374_1003112_pt1 | contig 13485 bp, 17 predicted proteins | sample SaaInlLV_DNA_10m_FD_184683 | JGI IMG/M metagenome (GOLD analysis project Ga0209374, IMG submission 184683) | Marine microbial communities from expanding oxygen minimum zones in the Saanich Inlet - SI075_LV_DNA_10m (SPAdes) (version 2) | ecosystem: Environmental > Aquatic > Marine > Unclassified ...
CTTATGGCATGCGAAATGCATTACCGAGGAAACAGCCAAAACTTTCAAAAATTTTGGTGAATGGTACCAAGAGGAGAGCCGGAATGAGCCGTCAGACAAAACCAGTTTTTACCATCGAGTCCAAAACCAAATTTGTCAAACATACAGACGATGAAGCAAAGGACCTTGGCATTGAATTTGTTCATTTCGACCAAGACGATAAACCCGCAAGCCAGCATATCATCCCGCTTGGCAATTTTATCAGCGACCAGCCACTGACCAGTGAAGAATATCTGATCACGCGGTCTTTAGTGGCGGCGCAGACCGTCAAATAATCACAGCCATTCCCCATCTTGGCATCAGCAAACTTCCGGCCCCGTGACATGTGACACATGTGACAAGACCGCCAACCGAAAACCGGTTGACGGTCAAGCACAGGGAGTAAAGAACCAAGCTCGAAACGCACTAGCGAATATTGGCAAGGCGAGCCTGCATGCGGCGTTGTGACGATGATGGAATATTCATCATTTCGCGATATTTGGCGACAGTCCGGCGGGCAAGATCAATGCCCTCATCAGCGATCATTTTACAAATCGCCTCATCGCTAAGTGGCTTGCCGGGGGTTTCCTGACCAATCAATCGCTTGACCATGTTACGAACAGCAGCAGCCGAGGCATCACCCGATGGCGCACGCGATGCAATATTGACACTAAAAAACGATTTCAGAGGCATGCCACCACGCGGCGTTGAAATCAATAGGCCCGTTGTTACACGGCTAACTGTGCTTTCATGCATGCCAACCGCCTGCGCCACATCGCGAAGTGATAAAGGCTTTAAATAATCCAGCCCTTTTTCCAGAAAATCGGTTTGCTGGCGGATTATTTCGGCACTGATTTTCAAAGTTGTCGAATTGCGCTGTTCAACCGCCCGCTTTAGCCAGCGCGCATTATTCAGAGCATTTGCCGAATAGTTTTGCGCCTCATCATCCATCTTTTTGGTGGCGACCATTGCGGCATAATCTTCATTGATCACCATCGCCGGCAGCGTTGACCGGTTCAATTCAACTGCCCAGCCATCTGAACGCCGCTTTACAATCACATCAGGGCTTGGCATTTCAAGATGATCGATCCCCAGAAATTCACCTGGCTTTGGATTCAATGTGCGAATAATTGCCAGCATTTCCATAACATCGTCAGAAGTGCCTTTGATAAGGCGCGCAAGACGTTTCACCTCACCGCGGCCAAGAAGGTCAAGATTTTCCAACAATATGGAAAATGCATCGGTCATGGCGCCAAGTTCGATCAATTGCAGGCGTAAACAATCTTCAAGATTACGCGCAAACAAGCCAGTTGGCTCAAAAGTCTGTAAAACAGCCAATACATCTTCGGCTTCATCAAGGCTGCAACCGCTGGCATCGGCGACATCTTCTACCGGCATACCAATCCAGCCACTTGGCTCAAGCGCATTGACAAAATGTCCAGCAATCAACCGCTGTTTTGGGTCATCCATTGCCAGATTCAGCTGGCGAAACAAGCCGGGATAAAACCCTTCTGCTGATGACACATTACTGATGGCGTCATAGTCACCCTCAAACGGCGCATTGGCTGAGCTGTTACGCGGCGCATCGACAATTGACTGGTCAAAACGGTTTTCAAAATCACTATGTTCAGTCGGGTCTTCGGCCAGTGCTGCACTTTCTTTAAAATCGCTAAGGTCAGGCGCATCGGCTGATGCGGCATTATCAGCGCTGCTGTCAGCACTACCTTCAGCTGTTGGCTGGTTTGAATCTTCAGTCTCACCAAGTTCCAAAAACGGGTTCTCATCAACCTGCGCTTGCAGATGTTGGCTAAGTTCCAAATTGGATAATTGCAGTAATTTGATGGCTTGCTGCAATTGCGGCGTCATCACCAATGACTGTTTTTGTTTTAGTTTTACTGACTGAGAAAGTTGCATAACCCTGTCCTCCTGAAAAAACTTTGGGGTTCCGGCATGCAATTTGCAAAATATCTATTTGACGAGAGGTTTCGTCAAGAAAACGACAGATTATCTTATTTATTTCAATGATTTATGGTTTTAGCAAGATTTTTGCTTTTGCCCCATGTCAGAATTAAGACAGGTAAAAACAGCTAATAACACAATTGATCATCATAAAAATTCGCCCTATGGTTTGTCTATACCACCCATAAACCAACATCATTTCAGGGTTTCATGCTTCAAACACGAACCGATGCGAAATCAGGCCCATGCCACCGATGCCGGATTATACGGTCATTCATCATGTTCACATTCATGCTGGTGATTTTGGCAATTGTCGGCGGCAGACGACTTGAAGTGATTAATTTTCTCACCCCCGCCTGGTTTGCAACAGCCATTATCGCGCTTGGGCTATGCGGGTTTCTGATCAAGCTGATTAGCTGGAAGCTTTTTAATAAAATTATCTAGCGGTCGCGAACCAACCGAACCAAAACTTCCTGTGTTGGAAAAAACCGCCCATAAGTATGGCCAGTCATAAAATTGACTGTCCAGATATGCCGTGGGGCAAAGCCGTTGACCTCGCCAGTCCAATAAGGCTCGCCAAGCGTATTTGGAAAACTATCAAGCTCGATCTTCACTGGCGCGCAGGCTTTACAAACCAGACCCTCAAGTTCGGCACGGCTTGGCAAACGCCAGCCCGGCCCCAATTGCTCATTCGCAATGACGATCGCCTTTGCCACATCTTCTTGCGTCAATTGCATTGCCACACCCTCGCAATCAGTGCCATTCCAGATCTGACCAACCGAACAACGCATCCATTCAACACCATGTTGAAGGTCGATCACCAAATGGTCGCGAACCATGAAATGACCCGATTTGACGATCACCTCATTTGCCGGATTGGTGGTGTCGATTGCTTGGGTTTGCGCCATCGCCGACCCCATGCCAGTCAGTAAAACCAAGATTGCAGCAAGACTACGGCACAAGACAATCACTTGGAAAAACGCAAATACTAGCATCTGCCGCATAATAATCTCCATTCGTTAACCGTTGCTGCTACAAAGCTACTATATCAGGATTTAAGCATATCTTGCGCCAAGTCAGCCGATTAATATGATCAGATGCTAATATTTTTATTTTCCCTGTAAAAATCTTGCCGCATTATTGGGTTGGTATCGTTTTTGCTTAGGAAGACGGTCAGACATTAAAAACAAGTCGAGAAAAGAGTGGTATTACGATGGATATAGCATCCCTTATTGGATTCATAGGCGCTATAGGCATGATATTGGGAGCCATGATCTCAGGTGGTGGCGTTGGTCCATTTATTGACGTTCCATCACTTTTGATTGTGATTGGCGGCACCTTTTTTTCGGTGATGTACACCTGCCCATTGCCTGTTTTCCTTGCAAGCTTTGGCGCGATGGCGAAGGCATTCCTCCCACCGGTTAAAAAAATGGATCAGTTGGTTGAGCGTATGGCCGAGCTGGCAGCAATTGCCCGTAAAGACGGCATGATGGCACTTGAAGGGCAGGACGTACCTGACAAATTCTTTCAAAAAGGCTTGCAAATGCTTGTTGATGGCGCGGATGAGGGAAAGCTTGTCACGCAATTGAATGGTGAGATTAAGGCAATGAAAGCCCGACATGAAGCAAACCAAAATGTTGTCAAAGGCTGGATTGATATTGGCCCAGCTATGGGCATGATCGGCACGTTGATTGGTCTTGTTTTGATGCTTGGCAATATGGCTGACCCGAAAGCCATTGGCCCTGCCATGGCGGTGGCTTTGCTGACAACGATGTATGGTGCGATTATTGCGAATATTATTTTCATGCCAATGCTCGTCAAACTCGAGGGCTATACAGCATATGAGGTCATCTACCGAGGGTTAGTCGTTGTCGGTCTTCGTAATATCGCCAGAGGCGAGTCGCCGCGCAACATTCAAGATCAAATGGTTTCCGCCCTCCCTCCTAAAATGCAGGCTAAATTAGAGGCCGCATAATATATGAGAGATTGCCCCCAAAACGCATTATCTCTCTGTAAGGACATGAAGAATGGCTGAACAAGACGAAAACGAAGTTATCGAAGAAGAAGAAGAAGAATGTCCAAAATGCCCGCCTGTTGGCGCACCGGCATGGATGGCAACCTTTGCCGATATGGCAACTTTGTTGATGGCTTTCTTTGTTTTAATTCTGTCATTTGCCGAATTCAACGTACCAAAATTCAAACAGATTTCGGGATCGTTGAAAAACGCCTTTGGTGTGCAAAAGATCGTGCCGATTGTTGAACAGCCAAAAGGCACAACCGTCTTATCGCTGAATTTCAGCCCATCGCCGGCAAAGTCAGTCACCGATGAAATGACCCAGCAGACAACCGAGACAACAAAGCCCGAAATTGAAACGCAAACCAAAACCAAAGACAGTGACGGCAGCGGCGAAAAACAAAGCGATGCTGAAGATCTTGTCAAAGCCCTTGAGCAAGCGGTTGCGCGTGGTGATATTCAAGTCGAAACACTTGGCGAAAATGTTGTGGTGAATTTCACCCCAAGCGAGTCCGAACAGAAAGACCTGCCGCAATTGCTTCAGCAAACCCTGAACGCCATTGAAAAGGCCAAGGCCGCCACTGGCAAATCGGAACAAGATGTTCTGTTTGGCGGAATTGAAGGCCAATTGGCCGAACTGGCTTCAGCGGCCAGCGCTGCTGCAAAAAGCACCAAAGAACAAGCCGAAGCAAAGGCTGAGTCAAACAAAAAGGCGCAGATTGCCGAAGACGAACTGAAAGTTGCCTTGCGTCAGGAAATTGGTCAGGGGCTTGCCGATGTTCAGCGTGAGGATGATAAGGTGATCATCACGGTCGGGGCTGGCGGTGCCTTTGCCTCGGGATCTGCCGACCTAACCCCTGCGGCGATCGACATCATGAATCGTATTGCTGAAGTGAATGCTGATGGCAAAAGTGAAATCAAAGTGTCCGGCCATACCGATGATGTGCCGTTGATCTTTGGCTCTAACTATCGCGACAATTGGGATCTTGCCGCGGCGCGTTCGGCAAGTGTGGTTCAGGCATTTGCCGCCAATGGCACAATTTCCGAAGACCGGCTTGAGGCGATTAGCTATGGCGAGTCACGCCCCGTTGAGCCAAATGACACGGCCGATGGACGCGCGAAAAACCGCCGGATCGAAATCGAAATCAACTATTAGTGACTTGTTGGTGTCAGCAGTGGCACCTCAGATAGCACCCAAGAAACGCGCTGATGGCTTGCAAGACACTGCCGGAGTCTTGGTGGTGCCGCCCTCGCCCCTCAATTTGCGTGTCTATGATGCACCCCATGGTTGAACAGTCGCTTACCTATGAAACAACCAAAAGGCGGCTTGCCTGATTGTCTTGATGCGGACAGTCTTGATGCGGACAGTCTTGGCTCCACCAATCTTGGCGCATCGCCCAGCCGTCGCCCAAAGTACCATGCCCCTTCATAGCTGCGCCCTTCCCCGCCGCAGCACCGCCTAAAGGCCGCATATATCGGCAAACGGCATCAATCAAACAGAAAGACAACCGCTCCACAAGATAGAACAGAATTAAATTGATATTGATAAACGTGATAGGCCTGCCAGAAAAGGCTAGGTCGTCTGTTGGGGTGATGGCGTTGTAGTTGAGTCTGGTTCAGGCGCGCCAACATACGAAAAATCAAATTGGCATTTTGGATCGATCTGCCGGCAAACCAGCTGAGCTTCAGCTGAAGTACGCGCTGCAAGGACATGCCAAAAGTAATGCTCGGTAAACAGGCTGTAATTTCTAATCAGGCGAAACTGTATACGGTGGAAATAGATGGCCATCAATATTGCCGTTATGGCAAACACACCCCAATGGACAACAAGAGATGTTGCATAGGCAGCAACGACCGCAGCCATGGGTTCCCAGGCACGATGTTGAAGCAGCCAGACCGGTGGTAAAATGGTCGCAATGGCCGAATAGCCAGTATCATAAAGCACAACATGGCGCTGGACGTCACGAAGCGCCTCATAATTTTGGTAATGGTCTTTTGGCCCCATATGATGTTTGGCAAATAACGCTGCAGCCGCGCTTGATTCTTCGGCGTCAGCATAATCATATTCAGCACCAAGCCTGCCCCCAGCAAACACATCATAAACAACCTCACCGCGACAGATGGTCAGCAGCAGTTTTTCTTCAAGGAGTTCGGCCTTCGCACCAAGTGCCCGAAACGCGTCAACATCATTGGTATTTAATTCACCATCAATGGCAATAATAATATCGCCATCACGAAGCCGAAGGTCGCGCCCATGTGAGGCACGCGATAGCGATTTGATCTTGATAAACTGTGGTGTCGCTGCGCCTTGATTTGCAGTTTTGGCAGTTTCAGCCCCCATTCCGGCTGCGTGATCTTGATCAAATTCGGCCACCATGATCTCCGTTATCTAAACATCTGCCTGAATGACCCGCCGCAGTGACGGCACTTTATTTAGGGAAATGTAATACGATTTTGCTGAGTCTCAAGGAGTTTTCGAATTTCCTTGGTCTGCATCTTCAAAGCTTCGATTTCTTTTTTGGTTTTAGCTTGTGAGGATGCGACATTCTGCAAAGCGGTGTTGCTGGCAATCTTTTTATCAATGGCCGCCATGGATTTCATCACAGATGATTCAAGGCTGGCTAGACTAACCTTAAAGCTGTTCGTTACCGACTTGTTTTGGGCTGACATCGCTGTTTTCAAATCATCGCCAAGCGCGATTGTTGATCCGCCCAAACCATCGCCGGTCTTTTGCAATTGCGCCACAATGCTGGCGCTACCATCAGCCATGACTTTTTTCAACTCGCTAATTTGCGTTGTTGATTCGCGATTAAGCTTGACCAATTCTTCTTGTTTCGACAACGATACCTGCAATTCGGCAAGAACCGTATTTAGCCTCTCAATATTCTCAGAAAATACAATCAACCCCTCGCGGTTGGTTGAGGTCATCAATTTTAGCTCAGAAATTGACTTGAAATACAATGTCGCAGAAAAGGCTAGTGCGATAACCGCTGCTGAAACGGCGCTCACGAAGGTTATGGTGGTGTAACGATGGATTTGTGACACTTTACTTTCCAACTTCTTATGTTCGCGTTTTACCTGACTATATTCCGAGGTTACATCGGTTGCTGCATCCGCAGCGTCCAACGCAAGCTTGATACTTTCCTGCACTGAATTAAGTTCACCGGCCATCAGACTTTCCTCTGGTTTCTAATTTGCGGCCTTGATTGGTGGCCGAACGGTTTATCCGATATGCACATTGCATGCCAGTTGACTCAACCACAACCTGCGATGGCAGGCTTTTAGTCTTAAATCCGAACTTTGCACAGCCATAGGGGCGGTTGCGATCATAGGTGATAAAATAATGCGCACAGCCGTGACATCTGACCTGATTTTTAACATCATCACTCATCAGCCGTCTCGCCATTTTGCGACAAATTCAGCGATCACAAATCGCAAACCACCAAGGCCGCAACAAGTTGCTGCTAGCAACCCAATCGCCCCACGCAATTTTTCGTTCTCTTCGAGCAATCCGAGGCTAAAAATCAACAGATAGGCCGATAAGCCAAAAAACGTTACCGTGCTGATCATTTCACCAATTGATCGTTGTTTCCGCATTAAACACCTCCTGCCCCAGCCACAAGCGGCTTACCGAATTCATCAAATTTCATATCTTCAGGCAATTCAACGTCTGGCCGTTCAAGATCCTCGCCTCGATCGACCCTGTAAATATACGCTAGAACAATTGCCACCGCCTGATATAGCATTTCAGGAATTTCATTACCAATCTCACCACCAAAAAACAGCGCACGCGCCAACAGCGGGCTGCGGAAAACAGTGACATTTGCATCATTGCCGCGCTCGATAATCATTTCGGCAATCTTGCCCCGCCCCATCGCCAGAATTTTTGGCGCTTGCGAACTGCCAACGTCATATTTCAGAGCCACAGCAAAATGTGTCGGGTTGGTGATAATGGCGGTAGCCGACGGCACATCACCTAATGCCTCTTGTTGGCGCGACGCTTTTGCTGCACTTTCCATCTGCATGCGGCGGATTTTTGCCTTAACCTCGGGCGAGCCTTCAGCCTGTTTATGTTCGTCTTTTTGGTCCTGCTTAGACATCTTTAAAGATTTTTGGTGTACATGCCGCTGATACAAATAATCAATTATCGCAATCACCGCCAGCGCAAGAAGTAGACCACCCAAAAGCATTGGATATATAACAGATAATGACGAAACGGATTGACCAATTGATCGGAAAGGCAGCTGCAATATTTTTCCAGCCTGTGAGTGCAATATTAGTCCCGCAATGCCAAGTAATAAGCTGGCTTTGAGGATGGCTTTACCAAGCTCAACCAAAGCTTTTGTTCCAAGCATACGACCTAGCCCAGTGATAGGGTTCATTTTTTTACCCTTAAACGCCAGGGCCTTGGGAGCAAAATTAAATTGCCCACTCACGGCGCGTTGCGTTAACACCGCAATAATGGCTAATGGAACGCCAATGACAAACCCAATCGCAACAAGCAAATTCAAAACAGCTGAGGCGTTTCCAAATGCCAGGGCAGTCAAATCGGAACCTTGATCAAAATGAAAGAATTTTTTCCAACCTGCTAGTCCCTGATTTACGAACCCAGGAACTGCATACATCATCAAAAGGCCAGCAAACATAGATGTAAGAATATTTACTTCCTGAGATTTGAGAACCTTTCCTTCCTCGAGAGATTTGTCAATTTTCTTTTGGGAGGGGTCCTCGGTCTTTTCCTGGCCATCATTTCCTTCTTCAGCCATTTGTCATTTTCCCCAAAACTAATCTAACGCTGTCAACTCCACTTTGCGACAGATCAGTCAGCGAATAACCCAATACGTCAACCCACATGTATAGTAGAACAAAAATAACTATCATGCTTATTGGAAAGCCAACTGCGAACAAATTCATCTGAGGTGAGGACCTTGAAATAACGCCAACAGCAAGGTTAATAGCCACTAAAAAACCTGTTACGGGCAACATGATAATTGTTGCCGCAGCAAACATTGATCCAGCCGCTGATAATCCACCCGTGATAAGCGCTTTTAAATTAGGCACATTTCCAACCGGCATAAACTGATAAGTGTCTAAAATTGCTTGCAGAACCAATATATGTCCATTCCAAGAAAGAAAAAGAACAGTCAGGAAAAGCGAAAATATTTTACTGACAACAGGTGTCTGACCACCTGAGTCAGGGTCCATTTGAGCTGCAAAACCTAACCCCGCTGACGCAGCAATTTTTTCCCCCGCCAGAAGCGCTGCGGAAAACCAAATCGTCAAAATCAAGCCCGAACCTATACCAATCATAAGCTCGGTTAAGACCACTTGGACACCGGTCATAGCGTCAAAGCTCTGCCAAGTGGGTACAGAAACATTAGATGCCACAGACACACCGAGTAACACAGCCATAATTATGCGAACTTGAATTGGAACTGATGAACCCCCAAAAAATGGAGATGCAATTAAAAATGCTCCAATCCGTAAACTTGCTAAAAACACTGTTGCTAATGTTTGAACAACAAACTGCATGCTTAATCCAGGTAAAGCACCAACTTCGGCTAGATTTGTTAGCGCAAGGCCTTCCATGATTATCTAAGCACTCTGCGCAACTTGATCAAAAATGAAACTAAAATAATCTGATAACTGTACCATCATGAAATTTGCCAACAGACCAAACGCTATTACAACCAAAACCAATTTAGGCACAAAAGTCAGTGTCATTTCCTGGATGGATGTAGCAGCTTGCAAAATACCAATCACGAGACCAATGGCCAAAGCTACCCCAAGCAAAGGGCCTGAAATTACGAGTATCTGCCAAAATGCCATTCGCAAAAATTCTACATTTGCATCAAAACCCATCAGATGCGCTCCTTTAAGACAAGATCAAATTACACAACATAAGTGGCGACAAGTGACCCAACGGTCATTGACCAACCATCAACAAGAACAAATAGAAGTAATTTAAACGGCATTGCCACGAGCATGGGGCTTAGCATCATCATTCCCAAAGACATCAGCACTGAGGCAACCACCATATCAATTACCAAAAATGGCAGAAATAACAAAAAGCCAATCTGAAAAGCTGTCTTCAACTCTGAAGTAATGAAAGCTGGTAAAAGTGCCGTCAGTGGTACATCTTCCGGCTGTTCGACCGCACCTTTATTAGCCAAGTCTAAAAACATATTCAAATCATGTTTGCGGGTGTTTTTAACCATAAATTTTTTCATATCGTTAGTGGCTGAGTTCAGTGCATTTTCAGCACTGATTTTGCCGTTAAGATAGGGTTCGGCAGATGTCTCGTAAACAACGGTTAACGTTGGTGACATGATGAAAAACGTCAAAAATAATGCGATCGCAATTAGCACCTGATTTGGCGGAGTTTGTTGAGTTCCCATAGCTTGGCGCAAAATTGAGAGAACAATAATAATACGGGTAAATGATGTCATGCCTAACACTATGGAAGGCAAAACCGTCATCGCCGTCATCAAGGCCAAAATCTGCAGAGATAATGAATAGGATGTGCTACCATCAGCACCATCGTTAGAAATTAAGGCTGGCAAACCAGCCCCAAATCCGGCAATATTACTGACCAGGCTACTTGCGGCATCCTGCGCCATCGCTTGATCTGAAAAGCCTGTACCAACCGCCAAAATAGCAATTAAGGCAACTGCAACTCGAAGGCCGATGGCTATCGGGCTACCGTGTTGCATTTTGTTGCCTCCAGCTTTGAAAGGTCTTGGCAAATGCCTGCTGCTGGTCATCTGACAACGCTTCATGTGTTTGGCCGGCGGCACAAGGCACAGCGCTTTTGGTAAATGGCTTGGCTGTGGCATGCGCCTGCATCGCACCGGCAACCGCAGCATCTAACTTGTCATGTTCGCTTGTGCCAAAATTTCTCTGAATGATTTGAGAGTGTGACCCACTATCGGAAACTGCCAATGGCACCAGACTTGGCGCATGGCCTTTGGCAGACACCATGATAAATTCTTGGGCGTCAACCTTGATCAACCGCAGTCTTTCAGTTTGGCTGACAGCTGTATCTTCAATGACAGAAACGCGTTTTCCCGCTTTCATGCTGGCGCGAATGACGGTGCTTTTCCTTCGCAGGATAATCAACATAAGTACCATCACACCAAGAAATGCGACGGTAATTACGATTTGTTGAGTGCCTATGATATTCGTGTACATTGCCTGACTCCGTCAAGATGATCCTGACTACGAGAAAGGCAAAAAATATGCCAAAATAGAAATCAGCCTCTTAAATAAATATTAAAGGCTGACTTGCTTTGTTTTTAGAGCGTTTTATGGCGTGTTTTATGCTTAGTCCATCAGTAAAACCCACTAGTCTGTTTTCTAAGTGTCAAATGAATGACGCGTAAAACAAGCCCAGCAAAACCTCACTTAGAGATTTTCTACCCGCTTTTCAGGATCGACAATTTCGGTAAAGCGCACGCCAAATCGCTCGCCAACCATGACGATTTCACCTTTGGCAATCATGGTTCCATTGACCAGAATATCCAATGGGTCACCGGCAAGACGGTCAAGCTCGATCACCGCTCCTTCATTTAGGCGCAGCAAATCACGAATCTTAATTTCGGTGTTGCCAACCTCAACGGTCATCTGCACTTCAACATTTTCAAGAACACGCAGATTTTCAGCGGTCACTTTTGGCGGCACATTGGCGGCCCCATCAGCGGCTGTTGGTGCGGCTGCGGATTCATCTGTCTGATTTTCAGTTTCATCTGCCATCGTGCTTTTCCCTCTTTTTGCCGGATCACCGGTCTTCATATTTAAGTTGCCTAGATCCGCCGTGACAGACTTACCGCCACCTGCCCCGACACTTCACCAATTTCAGCAAGGAAGATCGCGTTATCTTCAACCCGCACTTCAATACCCTCATTAATCTGGATGGGAACAACATCACCCGTTTTCAAGCGGATCAACTGACCCATCGACATAACGGGCTCGCCAAGAAGCGCGGTGATATTCAATGGAATATTCAAAATTGCCCGTTCCATTTTTTCACGCCAAGTCACGTCGTCATCACCGCTATCCGACTGCAACCGTGAGCGCAACTGTGATGCAATTGGCTTCAATGTTTGCAAAGGATAGACGACTTCAAGATTGACCGCCTCGGCATCGGGAAGCTGTATCAAAAAGGAACAAATGATCACCAACTCGCCACCATCAACAAAGGACGCAAATTGCGGGTTCACCTCGCGGCTAGGCTGGGCAAAGGTGATTGGCATCAAATCTGACCAAGCCTCGGCAAGCGAATCACTGAGACCCCGGTGGACGTTTTCAATAACACGTTCTTCAGTACTGGTAAATTCACTCCGCTTTTGATCTGGCTGAAAAATTGATCCACCATAATAAGACGCGGTTAGGGTTGAGATGAATTTTGGCCGCAATGTCATCAACATTGGACCGCGTAATTCTTCCATACGCGAAATATTCAAATTCATGAAGTTATCAATGCTATCACAATATTCATCAAATGTTTTGACCTCTGGTGGAAATGGCGAAATACGCGGTTGGACGCGCAACATGGGTAAAAATACACCTCGGGCGACACGCGCGAAACGTTCGTTGATCAACCGCAACGCATAATAGTCACCCATTAAAGACAAGTCATCCTGACCAAACTGGAAAGCGCGCACGTCACTAGATCCAGAAACATCAGCATTCACAACATGGGTCGAGCTCTCCAGCCCATCCATAAGCGCATCGACTTCTTCGCTTGATAATTTGCGTGATGACATGATCTAACCGCCCTTAAGCGTTACCGTGGAACATTTACTGCAGCACAAATGACGTAAAGTGAACTTCCTGAATACCCCCAAAATCCTCAAGTGCAATCAATTTTTGATTGATGCTTTCGGTCAATGCTTTTGCAAGTTGCTCACGCCCAGCTTTACCCTGAATGTCAGCCTCAGAAAACTCACTAATCGTATTCAGGATTTCTGAGCGGAGCCCCAATTGGTGCGCCTCAACATTCCCCATGACCTGGTCGTCATATTGCGTAGAAACACCAAGACCGACCTGCAGGAATTTACGGGAATTCATCAGGTTTGTTGTAAAGGTGCCTGGAAATTCGAAATAGGTTGTCATAAAGGTTTCAACCTCGGGGGTTTCCTTGGCGACCTTGCTCTCACCCTCAGCAGCCTTTTCGTCAGCTGCTTTCTTTTCTTCCGCTTCAACCATTTTACGTTCAATGATCTGCTCAATCTCTTCTGACGGATCTGGTTGATTGCTTCCAAACATAAAAAACCCAGCGCCGAGACCTGCACCAACTAAAAGCAGGCCACCAAGAGCAAATCCGAGAATTTTTAAAATTCCACGACTCTTTTTAGGCTGGTTATTTTCATCATCTGCCATAGTTTCATCCTCCAATGGACGTCCTTACCTAATACATTAGTAATTCCAACTGTACTAGGCTTGAATATTAATCAAATTTTCTGATCGCTCTGTAATTACGCTTGCGCTGTTAA
>Ga0209374_1003114_pt1 | contig 13475 bp, 10 predicted proteins | sample SaaInlLV_DNA_10m_FD_184683 | JGI IMG/M metagenome (GOLD analysis project Ga0209374, IMG submission 184683) | Marine microbial communities from expanding oxygen minimum zones in the Saanich Inlet - SI075_LV_DNA_10m (SPAdes) (version 2) | ecosystem: Environmental > Aquatic > Marine > Unclassified ...
TGTTTTACCAGAATAAACGGGTTCAATAATAAAATTGTTGTCACTGAATGTTGTACAAAAATGAGCTAGTTCTTTCGATGATTTGGCATATCCACCCATATGAAAATCGTGATTGATCCACCAATGTAAAGGCTTGATGTTGGACGATATTGGTGCAGCGCTAGATGAAAGGGTTGATGTTAATAGTTGTTCGGTGGCATTTTCCAGATAGTCTTTGACTTCGTTAGGGTGAGTTTTGAGCACCGCAATACCTAGAATATCCGTGTTGGTAAGCTGACCAATGCGTTGTTGCCGGGTTACGCCATGTATTAAGCCTGCTAATGTTGCTGCTGTGGCTACTGGAGTGACAATTAGGTTTCGTTCATGTTTGAGTTGGCTTAGATGATTTAATTGGCTTAATTCGCCTACACTCTCAGCGACACCATTTAATGCCATTTGTGATGCCCCCCCTTCTGGGATGATCAATGCGTCTGGATATTGCTGTTGCAATTTATGCAAAAAATCAGTGTCATCGCGGCGCTTATAATCTACTTTAGTGCTCCAGATACACTCACCACGCCATTTTATAATATCATGCAAACAAGGTGTTAAATTGGCCGTGTAATTTCCTCTAACAATGGCATGAAATGGGATGTTTAAGGTGTGGCATGCATATGCTAAGGCATGTAAATGATTAGAAAAGCCACCACCAAAACTCACAATCCGTTGAGGTAATGACGGTAATTGCGTAAAGGTTTGAGATAATTTTCGCCATTTATTACCCGAAATAATAGGGTGGATCAGGTCGTCACGTTTTACCCATAGCTTGGGCGATTGAGTAAGAACTTGCACACTCTCATCAGCAGATTGGGTTGTATTAGGCACAAACGTAAACGGCTGCAATGGAGAAGGCAGCTGGATCGTCAATTGGTTATGAATATTAATCTTGGACAAAGTGATCAAAGCATGAGTATAGTGGGTAAATATTAACATATTCGATATTTTTCAGACATAAGAATTTTAAAAGGAGAATGTGATGGTAATTGCTGGAATACGTGCCCTAATGTTAAGCATCACTGTATTGCTATGGAGTCTTGGCATCGGCATGCTTGCTTTTGATGCACAAGGTCAGGAGCAGAAAAATGTCTCAGAAAGTGCAAACACGATGACTATAACAAGTGCTTACCCATCTATTCCTGAATGTGTGCAAACACACATACCAACAGCTAGAATGGTAGGGCAAAGTCGCCTTAAAATGTATTTTTTCAAAATTTATGATGCGATCCTATATGCTCCTAACGGTCAGTTTGACCAGACTCAACCATTTGCTTTGTCCCTTGGGTATTTACGAGACTTTGATGGCGCAGATATCGCTCAACGTTCAATTGATGAGATGCGCGACCTAGGATATAGGAACACAGCACAATTAGCTCAATGGTTAATCCAAATGGAACTTTCATTTCCTAATATCATCGCCGGTGATGTGCTGACTGGGGTCGTTGATGAGCAGCAACATACTCGATTTTATTTTAATGGTAAACCCACACATACTGTGGCTGATCCTGAATTTACCCAAGCATTTTTTGCGATTTGGTTAGACTCAAAGACGTCGCAACCCAAGATGCGTATACAGTTATTAGGAGAAACTAAATGATACTAAAAATAAAGCTAACCTGCTTAATTATATTAACCTTTGTAGTAAGCGGGTGCTCACTTACGATTGATGGTAAAGACTATCAGGAACAAGCTCCTAAATTTAATTTAGTTGAGTTTTTTGATGGTAACGTTACCGCATGGGGGATCGTACAAAATCGCTCAGGGGAAGTTGTGCAGCGATTCATTGTCAACATTGATGGCAGTGTGCAGGGTGATGAATTAGTGTTGGATGAAACTTTTCAATACATCATTGGAGAGGGGGTAACTGAACGAGTGTGGCGTTTACAAACGAATGCTGATGGCACATTCACAGGTAGCGCATCGGATATTGCTGGCTTGGCAACAGGCACACCTCATGGTAATGCGTTTAATTTCGTTTATGAAATGGATCTTAATGTTGACGGTTCAACTTACCGAGTTGCATTTGACGATTGGTTTTTTGCCATAGACGACAATACATTAATGAACCGCTCCTACATCAAAAAGTTCGGTATTGTCATGGCAGAAGTGACAATCTTTATGCAACGTCAAGAGAAGTAAGTGACTGAATTAGACGCTTTGTTTATAACGTCAAATAATCGTATTTTTTTTCTGGATGATAAAAGAAGCTCTTCTTAGGATTGTAGGGGGTAAAGTTAAGATACTTTCCCTCTTTACACATCTGTTGGATTTTTTGCCAATATTCAGGCGTCATCAAGTCACCATGTAATTCTTTTAGTAAATCTTTTAGGTGTTTTTTGCCGACAATAAAATGTTCAAATTGCTCAGGAAAAACATCATTAGGACCTACTGATAAGGTGTCAACCGCAAAGGGATCGTCGGTTTTTGGCATTTTTCTAAAATTACGTTCATTCATAAAACAAATTTCATCATAATCATAAAAAATTACCCTGCCATGTTTACTGATCCCAAAGTTTTTGTGCAGCATGTCACCGGGGAAAATATTTGCCAAGGCGATTTGTTTGATACATAAACCGAGTTCATCAATCGCGTTACGTATTTTGTCTGGATCCGTTTCTTCGTTAAGATAAATATTCAACGGTGTCATTCTACGCTCAATATACAAATGATTAATAATCAATTTATCACCGTTAATCGTCAAGCTACTAGCACAGGTGTCTTGAAGGTAGGCTAATAATTCAGGATCAAAACGGGCTAAATCAAACGTAAAATTCATATATTCGTGGGTATCGGCCATGCGCCCAATACGATCGGAGGTTTTGACTAGGTTGTAGCGATTTTTGACAAAGTCGCGGGTGATCTTTTTACTTTCGGCAAACTCATCTTTGATGACTTTAAATACAATGCCATAACTGGGTAAATGAAACACAGCCATGACCAAGCCTTTAATCCCTGGGGCGAGTTCAAAGTTGTCATTCGATGCCTGTAAGTGCTGAGTATAATTACGGAAAAACTCGGTTTTACCATGCTTATAAAAACCAAGTGACATGTATAACTCGAAATGTTTCTTATTGGGCAAGAGCTCTTGTAAAAAGGCAACCACCTCTGCGGGATGATCTATATCAGCCATAAAGTACGAACGAGCAAAACCGAATATCACACTTAAATCGCTGCTCTCAGTAAGCAGTGCGTCGACAAAAATTTGATGGGATTTGTTGATCCGTAAAGCAATCACGAAGGGGAGGGTTTTGTCAGGCAGACAAATTCGGCCAATCAGGTACGCCGCTTTACCGCGATAAAACACCGCCCGCAACATCTCTACGGTATGCACAGTCGATAGTGCTTCAGGTGAAAATAAGCCGCGTAAGCCCTGATCTAGATTGTTTTTATCACGTTCTAAATCAGCAAAAGGCGCATTGAAGGTAAACGTATTAAAAATATGATCATACATATGTCGAACAGTGCCGGTGGTGTCAAATGCATAGATGACTTGTTCACGTTCTTTTTGTCCCGGTAAATAACAGCGTGTCGATTGAACAAACATCATGTCATTGCTAATACAGTCATGTTTGAAAATACGGCAAATAACCGAATTATAAAAGGTCTCCGCTAATTCGAATTGAGGATGGGCAACGAGTAATTGGCTATAAGCAAGCTTCATTTCAATCCAAAATTCAGCAGTAACTTGATTCGGGTTAATAGCATCATAGAGTTCAGCGACGATATTAGATACACTTTCGTCGTATTGGTTAATACGGTCACGGGTTGCTTGCTGTGATTCAACCCATAAGCGTTGTTCAAAACGTTCTGGGGCGCCACGGGTGATCCGTAAAAACCAGCGATAATTTTTATCAAAGCTACTCATAATTTGGTATGCTATTTTTTTAGCCCGCAGCATGATCAGTCCTTGTGCTTAGTATGCAAATGATATCAACGCTATAATGCGATAAATACGATAGTAAAAGCAGATAGACATTAGTCTAGGCTAGTAAGGTGATGTCACTGAGGTAGATAGCGCAAACACCCGACCAGTCATTTAGCAGTTGACATTTAGACGTCTATACGGCAAATTAAGCATATGAATAAAACAAATAACACTAACGACATGATTATTATTACCACCCTTATCAGGGCGGACGTTGGTTAGTGCATATTCACAAATCATCTGAAGCCCGCTAAATTAGCGGGCTTTTTTGTTTTCAGAGCAATATTTTTGGCGTATTTATTATGTCAGTTAAGGAACTAGGAGTTCATATGAAAGTTTTAAAGTTTGGTGGTTCATCACTCGCTGATGCAACGCGTTATCAGAACGTTGCAAAAATTGTAGCGAGCATTCACCAAACCGATGGCGCAGCAGTCGTGTTATCTGCACCTAAAGGCGTCACTAATGCACTTTCATTATTAACCGAACAAGCAGAGCAAGGTCTTGATTTTGGTGAGTTGCAAGCCAAGCTGTCAATGACCTTGCATAGTATTGCTGACGAGATTGCTCAAGACATCCCTAAGTTTGATCATCAGGCTGTCAAACATGTTATTGATTCGACGCTTGATTATCTTGATAAACGTTTAAACGGTATTAAGCTACTTAACTGTGCACCAGATACTACCGCTGCTGAGCTAATGAGCTTGGGTGAATACATCTCGGTTAATTTGTTAAGCCATATTTTTCAAGCGCAAGGTGTGACCAATACGATCCTCGATCCGGTTAATTACATCATTGCTTCAGGTCACTATTTAGACGCCATTGCTGATGTATCTGCTTCCAAAGCTCGCTTCAGTGATGTCGATAATTCTGGCAAGACCTTACTGATTATGCCGGGTTTTGTTGCGGTTAATCCAGAAGGTGAAAAAGTGACCCTAGGGCGTAACGGTTCAGATTATTCTGCTGCCATCTTAGCCGCCTGTATTGATGCGTCAGTATGTGAAATTTGGACTGATGTGGATGGGGTCTACAATGCCGATCCAAACCAAGTCGAAGGCGCAGTCTTGATGGACAAGCTGACATACGAAGAAGCGATGGAGCTATCGTATTTTGGTGCTAAAGTCTTGCATCCAAAAACCATTGGTCCAATTGCACAGCATCATATTCCTTGTTTAATCAAAAACACCTTAAACCCGAGTGCACCGGGTACCTTAATCAGCTCTGAGAAAAGCGAAAAATGGACGAGTGTTAAAGGCATTTCAAATCTTGATGACATGGTGATGTTTAACATCGCAGGTCCAGGGATGAAAGGCATGGTCGGTATGGCGACACGTATTTTTGATTCGTTGGCCAATGCCTCCATCTCGATTACTTTAATTACGCAATCTTCATCAGAGTACAGCATTTCATTTTGTATACATGCCAAAGACCAACATAAAGCTTTGGACGTGTTACATGATGAGTTTGCCTTAGAGTTGCATAACAACTTACTAGAGCCGATTGATGTGCGTGAAGACTTATCGATTGTCACTTTAGTCGGTGATGGCATGAAGCAATCACATGGCATGGCAGCGAAGTTTTTCCAAGCCTTAGCGCAAGCCCGTATTAATAACATCGCGATTGCTCAAGGCTCATCAGAACGTTCTATCTCAACAGTCATTGAAGCTAGTAAAGCCAAAAAAGCCATCAAAGTAGTGCATCAAAACTTTTTCTCTGAACAACAATGTATTGATGTGTTTTTGATTGGTTGTGGAACGGTGGGCGGTGAGTTACTGCGTCAAATCAACAAGCAACAACCTGTCCTCGCTGACAAGTCAATCCGTTTGCGTGTCTATGGTATCGCTAACTCCAAACAAATTTTGTTTAACGACAATGGCATTGATTTAGCTGATGATGCGCAATGGCGCAGTGATTTAACAGCCAATGGTCAAGATTATGGTCTGAAAGAGCTACAAGCGTTTGTGGTGAAAAACAGCTTAACAAATCCGGTGTTTGTGGATTGTACTAGCTCACAAAGTGTCGCAAGCCAATATGTTGATATTATCAACGCGGGTTTCCATATTGTGACACCAAACAAAAAAGCCAACACTGATAGCGCTGAATTTTACGCACAAATCAAGGCTGCTGCGCAAAGCAATAAACGCCAATATTTGTATGAAACCACCGTTGGTGCAGGTTTACCTGTGATTGATAATTTACAAAAACTGGTTACTGCCGGTGATCAATTGCATACCTTTGAAGGGATATTATCGGGTTCGTTGTCATATGTATTTGGTAAATTAGAAGAAGGGTTAAGTCTTTCTGAAGCCACCATCGTTGCTAAAAGTAACGGATTTACAGAGCCTGATCCGAGAGACGATCTCAGTGGAACCGATGTTGCGCGTAAACTTCTCATCATGGCACGTGAATCCGGTATGGATCTGGAGTTATCGGATATAGAGATTGAATCTGTATTACCGTCAGGCTTTGATGATAGTGGTGATATTGATACGTTCATGGCCAATTTACCCAAAGCAGATGCTCATTACGCTGCCTTATCCGCCGCCGCGCAAGCCAAAGGCGAAGTACTGCGCTATGTCGGTCAAATTAATCAAGGTAAATGCAAGGTAGCCATTCAATCTTGTCCTGCGACGCATCCATTAGCAGCAGTGAAAGACGGTGAAAATGCCTTAGCGATTCATTCAGATTATTACAGCCCAATCCCGTTTGTTATTCGTGGTTACGGTGCAGGTGCAACGGTTACGGCTGCCGGTGTATTTGCCGATGTATTAAGAACCTTAGCGTGGACTCAAGAATTATGAAATTAACCGCATTTGCGCCTGCTTCTATAGGCAATGTTAGTGTTGGCTTTGATGTATTAGGCGCAGGTCTTTCGCCTATTGATGGCACCTTGTTAGGTGATAAAGTCTCGATTGAATCAGCAGATGAGTTTTCTTTAGAAAGCACTGGTCGGTTTGCTGATCGTCTACCACCAGGCATGGAAAACAACATTGTGTTTGCCTGTTATGAGTTTTTTAATACCGCATTGACACTTAAAGGTGTGGACTTAAAACCGTGTAAAATGGCACTCGATAAAGCCCTTCCGATAGGCAGTGGTTTAGGCTCCAGCGCCAGTTCCATTGTTGCTGCATTTTATGCGTTAAATGCCTTTTATGACTATCCATTTGAGAACAATGAGTTGTTATATATGATGGGTGAATGTGAAGGTGAGATCAGTGGTAGTGTCCATTATGACAATGTAGCACCGGCGTTATTCGGTGGCATGACATTAATGACGGGGCTACAAAATCCAATTTGTGAACAAGTCCCCGTATTTAAAAACTGGTACTGGGCAATGTGTTATTCTGGTATTAGTGTCTCAACGGCTGCTGCGCGTGAAATATTACCTAAGCAATTTGATATGGCGACAACGTTGGCGTTTGGTCGTCAATTGGCTAATTTCATTCATGCCAGCCATACTCAAAATGAAGCACTTGCAGGCCAAGTATTTTTTGATGTACTGGCTGAAGAACATCGTCAGGTGTTATTACCGCACTTTGCGCACAGTCGTGAATTTGCAATGGCACAGGGTGCAATTGGTTTTGGGATTTCAGGATCAGGGCCAACGGTATTTGCGGCTTGCAAAACCCAAGAACAAGCACAAACGATTGCTGATTATTTAGCACAAGAATATATCCAAAATGAAGATGGCTTTGCCCACGTATGCAAAATAGATACGCAAGGCACACGGTTAGTCTAAATTACACAACATATTACATTTGAAATTGAAAGCGAAAGCGAAAGGAACAACCATGCATTTGGTGAATTTGAAAGACAGTACACAACAAGTGAGTTTTAAAGAAGCCGTCAAAACCGGTCTAGGCCGTCATCAAGGGCTGTTCTTTGTTGAAAGCATTGAGCCGTTAGCGGATCTAGATAGTGTATTAGCACTGCCGTTGGCTGAGCGCAGTAAAGTCGTTTTAGGGCATTTGATTGGCGATGAATTTTCTTCCGAGAAATTAGGTGAACTCATTGATAATGCGTTTACGTTTCCTGCGCCAGTAGTCCAGATCAGCGAACATATTAATACCTTAGAGCTGTTCCATGGCCCTACGTTAGCGTTTAAAGACTTTGGTGGCCGCTTTATGGCACAGTGTTTGACTGACATTTCTCAAGGTGCGCCTGTCACAATTTTAACCGCAACATCGGGTGATACGGGTGCTGCAGTAGCGCATGCATTCCACGGTATTGATAATATCAACGTGGTAATTTTATTTCCGAAAGGCAAAATTTCTCCTCTGCAAGAAAAACTTTTCACGACACTAGGTGGCAATATCCACACGGTTGCCGTGGATGGCGATTTTGACGCCTGTCAGGCGATTGTTAAAGATGCCTTCGAAGATGAGCAAATGCGTAATGAGTTACACTTAAACTCCGCTAACTCGATCAATATATCCCGCTTAGCGGCCCAAGTTTGCTATTACTTTGAAGCATTTGCACAGCTTGATGAAGCTGCACGTAAAGAGTTAGTCATTGCTGTACCGAGTGGTAATTTTGGAAACTTAACTGCTGGCTTAATTGCTAAGGCAATGGGCTTACCTATTAAGCGTTTTATTGCTGCAACGAATCTCAATGATACGGTACCAAGATACCTTGAAGAAGGTGAGTGGTCGCCTAAAGACACGATTGCCACGTTATCGAACGCTATGGATGTGAGTCGTCCTAATAACTGGCCACGCATTGAAGCGATGTTTGAAAAAGGGATTATTGATAAAAATATCCTAACGGGTATGGCGATTGATGAAGATTGCACGCAGATGGCAATGAAACAATTGCAAGCATTAGGCTACACCAGTGAGCCACATGCTGCGTTAGCATATCGTAGTTTATGCAAATCATTACAAGACGGAGAGACGGGGTTGTTTTTAGGTACGGCTCATCCGGCTAAATTTCGTGAGTCAGTAGAAAATATTTTGGGTGAACCCCTTGCTCTACCTCAACCTCTAGCGGATGTTGCAGGCAAAAACTCATATGCAGTAGAAAAACCTGCAGACTATGCCATAATTAAACAACATATGTTTGATTTGCTTAAGAAATAAATCTTGAGCCGGTCAGGTTTTATTGCAAAATAGAGGTTCTATGACCAGTTGGGATACATTTTTACAAGACCAGCAGGACGCATCATATTATAAGGATATTCAAAGTAAGCTAGCGGCTAAGCGTGCCAGTGATGAACCTGTGTATCCTCCTGAAGAGCAGGTATTCAATGCATTGCGGCAATGTGCTCTAGAAAATGTCAAAGTGGTTATTTTGGGACAAGATCCTTATCACGGAGCAGGGCAAGCTCACGGCTTAAGTTTCTCTGTGCCTCATGGGGTTGCGGTTCCGCCATCACTTAAAAATATTTATAAAGAGTTAGCAAATAGCATTCCGGGGTTTATTACTCCGGAGCATGGCTGTCTAGAGCATTGGGCACAACAAGGTGTGTTGTTGTTGAATACAGTTTTAACCGTCACAAAAGGACAAGCCCACTCGCATGCTGATATAGGCTGGCAGACCTTCACTACTAAGGTTTTAGAGACAGTCGCGCAGTCACAACCTAATGTGGTATTCATGTTATGGGGTGCACATGCACAGAAATTTGCTAAGCAAATCCGTCAGATTGATTGCAAGCATCATTTGATCTTGAATGCACCACATCCTTCGCCATTATCAGCGCATCGCGGATTCTTTGGTTGTCATCATTTCCTGCATGGTAATGAATGGTTGGTCAAAAAAGGCTTATCGCCCATTGACTGGCAAGTGTAACTTACTCCACGACCATTCAAGGTAATAATGAAAAAAGGGTAGATACTGAAGTATCTACCCTTTTTAACTTAACCTTCGTCTGAAAAATCGTAATCGTAATCAAAATCGAGTGCATTGAGCTCTTTGCGCAAACGATTATCTTCCTTAATGGCCTCGATTTCCTGCCATTTACGTTTTTTGTTTTTACGTTTGGTTTTGTTTGAATGATGTTCACTTTCTAACATTATTGAATCTTCCATGAGAACCTCCGTGTATGATGTCGAATCTTCTGACATCCGAGTAATGTTACGGTCAATGTTACGGTCAATGTTACGATCAATGTAACGATTATTATAAGGGTAGTATTCAAATGACATGGGTAAATTTCCTTACGTGATTTACCCATATAACTTAAACACAATATAATAAAGTTTCATGACATTTCATTGACTAAATCATGACAGTTGCATGATGTATTCAGTATTTATTATTAATCGGCAATTTTCCAATAATTGAATAGATATTTTTGGTCTATAGAACTATAAAAAAGATATAAAATACTAAAATAACGACGATCCTTCGCCGTTTTAATGCTGTATATTAATTTTGTGTCTGCACTTATTATTGCTTTAGCGCTGCTCTAAACTGGTTAATTAATGCTTGTGTTGAATTGTCCATAGAGGCATGCATTTCGCCGCTATGAATCGCATCCAATACTTGATTACCTAATACTTTACCTAACTCAACACCCCATTGATCGAAGCTATTGACTCCCCATATCACGCCTTGTACAAAGACTTTATGTTCATACAGTGCCACCATAGCCCCTAATGTAAATGGGTCAAGTTGGTCAAAGGTAATGGTGTTCGACGGTTTATTACCAGGCATGACTTTATGCGCTGCTAATGTATCTTTTTCAGCATCAGTCAATGAATCTGGCAATTCAGCACGGCATTCTTCAAAGGTTTTACCTTGCATTAACGCTTGGGATTGCCCAAAACAATTAGAAGCTAACATCGCATGGTGCGCGTCGTTTTGGTTAGGCACATTCAACGGCATGATAAAATCAGCCGGGATGATTGTATCGCCTTGGTGGATTAACTGATGGAAAGAATGCTGACCATTAGTGCCTTCTGAACCAAAGATTATCGGGCCTGTCGCGTAATCTACCGCGCTACCATCTGCAACATTGCGCTTACCATTAGATTCCATATCAAGTTGCTGTACGTAAGCAGGGAAGCCTCGTAGGTAATGATAATAAGGGAGAAGCACATGACTCTGCGCATCTTGGAAATTACGATACCACACGCCGAGCATGCCGAGGATCACAGGTAAGTTTTGCGCTAAAGGGGTCTCTTGAAAATGCGTGTCCATAGCATAAGCGCCTTTTAGTAAGGCTTCAAAATTTGCATACCCTATCGCTAAAGCTATCGGCATACCAATTGCTGACCATAACGAATAACGTCCTCCAACCCAATCATCCATTGGAAAAACTAATTCTGGATTCATACCAAATTCAACCGCCGCAGGAACATTCGATGAAATCGCCGCAAAATGCTGAGCAACCGCTTCAGCTGGTGCGCCTGTGCCTAAGAACCATGCTTTGGCTGTGAGGGTATTTTGTTTCGTTTCTTGAGTGCCAAATGATTTAGACGACATCAATACCAGAGTAGTTTCAGGATCACGCTCAGCGAGCACATCTTGAATATGACAACCATCGACATTCGCAACGAAATGCACATTGAGGTTATGTTGATGATAAGGCTTTAACGCCTCTGTCATGATTTTTGGACCTAAAAATGACCCACCAATTCCTATGCTGACCACATCAGTAATTTTTTTACCAGTGTAACCAGTGTGGACGCCATCATGCAGCGCTTCTGTGAAGGCTTTCACTTTAGCGCGTGTAGCTTGAACTTGCGGGAGTACGTCTTGGCCTTCCACAATGATAGGGGTGGAACCAAAATTACGCAGAGCAATGTGCAGCACTGCGCGATTTTCAGTGTAATTAATGGGTTTTCCGGCAAACATAGCGGCACGTGCATCTTCGACACCAACTGTTTCGGCTAACGTTAAAAGCTGTTCAAAAATTGCAGGGGTAATTGTATTTTTGGAAAAATCGACATTGATCCCACACGCTGATTGATTAAATGTTTGCGCTCGCGTTGGATCTTGTGCAAACCAATCGCGCATGTGCTCATGTTGATGAGCTTGTGCTAGGTTTGCTAATTTTTTCCAAGGTGCACTATTTGAAATACTCATTTAATGTGATGTCCTTTATCATTCGTGTTGTGTAAATTACAGTCTAGCTTGCAACAATGCTTCAAGTTTAATTTGATCAACGGTGAAGTTACGAATGCCCTCTGCGAGCTTTTCAGTTGCCATCGCATCTTCATTCATGTCCCAACGGTATTCACTTTCGCTTAGGGCTGCAGGAGGTGGGGTGGTTGCCCCTTTATCTTGTAACTTAACCATCAACTCACCTTGAGTATTGGCTAATTCTTCTAATAATGCAGGGGCAATGGTTAAACGGTCACAACCGGCAAGTTCAATGATCTCATCAGTGTTACGGAAGCTTGCACCCATCACAACAGTTTTGTAGCCATGCGCTTTGTAGTAATCATAAATTTTAGAAACTGACTGTACACCTGGATCTTCTGCACCTGGAAAACTTTCTTTGCCCGTTGATTTTTTGTACCAATCTAAAATACGACCCACGAATGGTGAAATTAAGAAGACATTTGCTTCTGCACAAGCACGTGCTTGAGCAAAGGAAAATAATAACGTCAAGTTACATTGAATGCCTTGTTGTTCTAATTCTTCAGCGGCTTTAATGCCTTCCCATGTCGATGCCATTTTAATCAATATACGGTCTTTACTGATCCCTTCGTCAGCATACATGGCAATGAGTTTTTGTGCTTTAGCAACGGTCGCTTCAGTATCAAACGATAAACGAGCATCGACTTCAGTGGAAATACGACCTGGGATTACGCCGACAATTTCTTTACCGATTAACACTGCTAATTTATCAGCAGCATCCGCGACTTGTTGTACCGCATCATTACTTTGTGTTTTCGACCATGCAATCGCATCATCAATCATGACTGAATACTGCGGAATATCTGCTGCTTTTAATAATAATGATGGGTTAGTAGTGGCATCAACGGGCGCATATTTTTTGATTGCATCCACATCGCCAGTATCGGCAACAACAGTAGTAACAGCGCGAAGTGCGGTAAGTAAATTAGACATAATGATCCTTAGAATATTTGATTATGCATAGATTACCTTGCTCATTAAAAAATGGCTAGGGCTGAATGAGAATAAAGCGATGAATATAATAGATTTTTCTCATTGGCAGTGGAGTGTTCAAGTCCGTATAGTAACCAGTACTAAAATCAAAACATAGTTTATGTTAAGATCTTACTAAAGCATAATGCGTTAAATACTAAAATCATTATTAAGGAATCTATAGATGTTAGTTGTTGTTTCTCCAGCCAAAAATCTAGATTACACCACGCCGGTTACGACTAAATTGTTTAGTCAACCAGCACTACTCGACGATACACAATCGTTGCTAAAGGTGTGCCAAACACTCACACCTACAGATTTGTCTGGTTTGATGGGGATCAGTGATAAGTTAGCATTGTTAAATGCCGAACGTTTTGCGACGTTTCAGATGCCATTTACCCCTGAGAATGCCCGCCAAGCAGCCTTAGCATTTAATGGCGATGTGTATACTGGATTAGAT
>Ga0209374_1003128_pt1 | contig 13437 bp, 15 predicted proteins | sample SaaInlLV_DNA_10m_FD_184683 | JGI IMG/M metagenome (GOLD analysis project Ga0209374, IMG submission 184683) | Marine microbial communities from expanding oxygen minimum zones in the Saanich Inlet - SI075_LV_DNA_10m (SPAdes) (version 2) | ecosystem: Environmental > Aquatic > Marine > Unclassified ...
AAAATTGTTAACTGAATTGATGATATCAAGTCTACCTCCATAATTTAAAGCTATATTGAGAATCAAGCTAGAATTTCTAGATGTTTCTTTTTCAATTTTTTTTATTTTTCCTTGAAGCGCTTTTGTTAGTATCGATACATCTCCAATAAATTTTATTTTTATATTATTCGAGTGAATTTTTTTGGATTCTTTTGAAATTGATTGAGAAAAAAGCTTTAATAAACCTTCAACTTCTTTTATAGGTCTTTTCCAGTTTTCCGTACTGAATGCATATAACGTGAGAGTCTTTATCTTATATTTTATACTGCACTCAATTATTTTTTTTACAGAGTCTAGGCCTTTATTGTGACCAACCAACCTTGGTAATAATTTATTTTTTGCCCATCTTCCATTGCCATCCATTATCACGGCAATATGCTTTGGCATTTTATCTTCTTTAAGTAATTTTTTTTTAAGAAAGAGCAGTTTGATTTCTCTATATTGTTAACAAATCTTTTTCTTTCAAGTCTATCAATTTATCAATTTCTGATATGTAGAAGTCAGTATCCTTTTGAATTAAATCATGAAATCTTCTTTCATCATCCTCACTTATTTCTTTATTTTTAGTTAATTTTTTTAATTCGTCATTTGAATCTCTACGAATATTTCTTATTGAAACTTTACTATTTTCCCCCTCTGACTTAACAACTTTTATTAAATCCTTTCTTCTTTCTTCGGTTAAAGGTGGCATTGGGACTCTAATTAAATCACCAACACCTACTGGATTTAAACCTAAATCACTCTCTCTAATTGTTTTTTCAATTACTGAAGAAAAATTTTTCTCGTAGGGTTGTATAGTTAATGTGGAAGAGTCTGCAACATTAATTGCTGCAACTTGGCTTAGCGGAGTTAATGTTCCATAGTAATCAATAGAAATATGGTCAAGCAAACTTATATTTGCCCTCCCCGTTCTTATTTTAGATAAATTATTTTGAAAGGACTCTATTGTCTTCTGCATTTTACTTTTTGATTCAACTAAAAACTCTTCCATCACATATCCTTATATTTAATTTTATTTTAAAGTAACTAACGTGCCCTCATCCTCTCCATAGATAAAATTAGAAAGAGCATTTTTCTTAAATAAACTTAACACTGCAATTGGCATTCCTTGATCTCTACATAATGTAAAAGCTGTTGAATCCATGATTTTTAAATTTTTATTAATTACTTCGTCAAAAGTAATTGTTTTAAACATAACTGCATCCTTAACTTTTTCAGGATCTTCGGAATAAATACCTTCTACCTTTGTCGCTTTTATTACTACCTCTGCATTAAGCTCTGATGCTCTTAATGCTGCCGCTGTGTCAGTGGTAAAAAAAGGATTGCCTGTCCCAGCAGCAAAAATTACAACCTTATTATTCTCAATATACCTAATAGCCTTTCCTCTTATATAAGGCTCTACTATTTGTTCAATATTAATTGCTGATTGAACTCGACTGACAATGCCTATATGTTTCATTGCATCTTGAAGAGCTAAAGCATTCATGACAGTTGCTAGCATGCCCATATAATCTGCTGTTGCTCGATCCATACCTTTCGATCCAAGCGCCACTCCTCGAAAAATATTTCCCCCACCAATGACAATTGCTAGCTCAACACCTGAATCAACTATTACCTTAATTTCATTGACAATCTTGCTAATAGTTTCGGCGTTAACACCAAATGCATCGCTTCCCATTAAGGCCTCACCAGAAAGCTTCAATAAGACTCTTTTGTATTTTAATTTTTTCATAATAGTTAGCTATTTTAGACTGTTTTACATAAAAAAAAAGGATTGCATTACAATCCTTTTTTTCAAACTAATATATTACTTTATTGTTGCGCCGCTGCTACTTCAGAAGCAAAGTCTACTTCTTTTTTCTCAATACCCTCTCCAACGATAAAAAAATTAAATCCATTCACTTCGGCATTATTATTTTTTAATAACTGCTCTATGGTTAATTTTTCATCTTTAACAAATACCTGGTTTACCAAGGTAATTTCTTTTAAAAATTTATTTACTGTACCTGTAGCAATTTTATCAAGCATCTCTTCAGGCTTACCCGCTTCTTTTGCTTTTTCTATTGCTACCCTTCTTTCGGCGTCAATAAGGTCTTGAGAAACTCCATTTTGATCTAGTGCTTTTGGTTTTGTAGCGGCAATATGCATTGCAATATCTTTCCCTAAATTTTCATCGGTTGATTTAATATCAACAATCACACCTACTCTACCCCCATGATTGTATGAAAAAAGGTTTCCTTTGGCAGAAATTCTCTTTACCCTTCTGAGGGTGATATTTTCTCCAATCTTACCAATTAGTTGAGTCCTAAGTTCTTCAACCGTTTTTCCATTAATAGAATGACTTGATAAGGCATCAACATCATCAATATTATTTTCAACACTAGCTTTAGTAAGCGTTTCGACAAATGATTTAAATTCATCATTTTTTGCACAGAAATCTGTTTCAGAATTCACTTCGACAAGCGCTCCATTTTTCCCATTACTATCAACATAACAAGATACAATGCCTTCAGCTGCTACTCTGCTTGATGCTTTTGAAGCTTTATTTCCGAAACGTACTCTTAGTATTTCTTCAGCTCTCGTTGCATCGCCATCAGCTTCATTCAAAGCTTTTTTACAATCCATCATTGGTGCGTCTGTTTTGGCTCTTAAGCTCATTACCATTTTTGCTGTAATCTCAGCCATACTCTATAAACTCCTAATTAAAATGTTTTACTCTTTTTCAGATTTTGATTCCGCTTTTACAGGGTCTTCTTCTTTGACCATCTTAGCTAAATCATCAATTGCATTTTTTCTTCCTTCAAGAACTGCATCTGCGATGCCTCTTGCATAAAGTCTAATTGCTCTGCTTGAGTCATCGTTACCAGGAATTACATAGGCTATATCATCAATTGAGTTGTTTGTATCTACAACCCCAATAATAGGTATGCCCAATTTAGTTGCTTCGACAACTGCGCCACTTTCATAACCAACATCAATAACAAAAATAGCATCAGGTAGGGAATTCATATTCTTAATACCCCCTATTGATCTCTCTAACTTCTCATAATCTTTTTTAATGCCTAAAGCTTCTTTCTTAGTGATTTTATCAATGCTTCCATCTTCTAACATCAACTGCAATTCATTGAGGCGTTTGATTGATTGTTTTACTGTTTTGAAGTTTGTTAACATACCACCAAGCCATCTATGGTTAACATAGGCACAATCCGCTCGAATTGCTTCCTCTTTGATAATCTCCCTAGCTTGTCTTTTCGTTGCGACAAAAAGTATTCGTCCTTTGTTTGCAGCCAATGTTTTTACATACTTCATTGTCTCTTCAAACATAGGAAGAGTCTTTTCGAGGTTGATTATATGAATTTTATTTCTGTCGCCAAAAATATAGGGAGCCATTTTAGGGTCCCAGTATCTGGTTTGATGCCCAAAGTGGACGCCAGCTTCAAGCATTTGTCTCATTGTTACAGACATAATTTTCTCCTTTAAGGGTTATAACTGCACTAAGTTTAAAAATGCTAAGCACCCTTAAAAAAACTTAGTGGAAATTTTAAAAATAATTCGACGACATGATACCATATTTGTAAAAGATTTTTTACAATTTAAATAGTAATTTTTATGCCAATTATAATTAATAATCAAGAAGATATAAAAAAAATGAGAGTTGCGGGTAAATTAGCATCTGAAGTCTTAGATTTTATAACTCCTTTAATTGAACCAAATATCACAACTGATAAAATTGATACCCTATGTCATGAATTTATGACAAAAGAACAAGGAACAATCCCAGCTCCATTAAATTATGCGCCGCCTGGACATTCACCCTTTCCAAAATCTATTTGTACATCTGTAAACAATCAAATATGCCATGGAATACCTGGTGCAAAAATCTTAAAAAAAGGCGATATAGTGAATATTGATATTACAGTTATAAAAGATGGATATCATGGCGATACAAGCCGTATGTTTTTTGTAGGGGAACCTTCTATTCAAGCTAAAAGACTTTGTGAGATTACTTACCAATCTATGTGGCTAGGCATAAGGCAAGTCAAAGCAGGAGCTCATTTAGGGGATATTGGCTATGCAATCCAAAAATTTGCTGAATCTAATTCATATAGTGTTGTGCGAGAATTTTGCGGGCATGGGATAGGTAAAGTTTTCCATGATGAGCCACAAGTGCTTCATTATGGATCTCCTGGGGAAGGTCTCAAGTTAGAGGCAGGAATGATCTTTACTATTGAACCGATGATAAATGCCGGAAAAAAAGATATTAAAGTTTTACCTGACAAGTGGACTGTTGTTACAAAAGATAGGAGTTTGTCAGCGCAATGGGAACATACAATATTGGTAACAAATTCTGGCTATGAAGTGCTTACTGTTTCAGATAAAACCCCAAAGCCTTTTCTAGATTAGAATTTAAACATGCCCTCCAATATCGTTGCTATCGAAAAAAAGAGTTATCAAAGGCAATTTGATAGTCTATGTGATCAATTCATAAAAAAAATCAATGGGGGGTTATTTTTAAAAAAGCACACAAAGCTTGTTGATAGTCTATTAATAAAGCTATGGATAGATAGTGCTGTTTCCGAAAAAAATACACTTATTGCTGTTGGAGGTTATGGAAGAAACGAATTATTTCCATACTCGGATGTTGACATACTAGTCCTGCATAATGAAAAAAATTTGGAAAATGATAAAAATATTTCTGAGTTCATCACAAAATGTTGGGATGTTGGTTTAAAAATTGGCCATAGTGTTAGGAATCTCTCGCAAGTAAAAGAAGAATTTAAAGCAGACATATCGACAGCTACCAACCTACTCGAAGCAAGATTAGTGTATGGAAGCGATAAGCTTTATTTAAAATTCAATTCAACAGTTAATAAAATAACTAACATTAAAAGGTTCTATAAAGAAAAAATAATCGAGCAAACCATCCGTCACAAAAAGTACAAAGATTCAGCCTATCAGCTCGAGCCAAATATTAAAGAAAGTCCTGGCGGTTTGAGAGATTTACAGATGATTCTATGGATTTCCTCAAGCCAAAAAAAAGGTAAAACTTTTGAAGAGTTATACCAAAAAGGAATTTTGACTATTGATCAATATAAAAAAATTAGACTTACAGTCAGCAAGGTAACAAATTACCGCGCTCTTCTTCATATTCTATCTAAATCTACAGATGACAGGCTTACTTTTGATGTTCAAGCCAGATTATCTAAAGCATTAGGTTACCAGGCAAAGAGGAATAAAAAATCTAGTGAAGTTCTAATGAAAAATTATTATAGATCAGTTAATTACATAATATTATTAAATGAAATTCTATTAAAAAGACTTAATCCAAATGATTCTAAAATTATTCAAATTAAAGACCAATTTCCCTTTACCCTTTCAAATCATTTAATTGATATAGATAAGGTACATATGCCAATGATAAATAAGTATGCTTTCGAACCTTTCATACTTCTTCAAAAAATAAAAAAGGCCTACGGTTTCGGAGCAAACCTTTTGGAAGCCCTAAATAGCTTTGGGCCATTAATAAATGAAAACTATAGAAATAAAAAAATAAATCAATCTAAATTCATCGAAGTTATTTCAGGCCATGAAAAAGTAAATAGATCCTTACGACTTATGAATAAATGCAATATTTTAGGAAATTTCATTCCGGCATTTGGCAAGGTTGTTGCGCAAATGCAGCATGATCTTTTTCATATCTATACCGTGGATGAGCACACCTTAAATGTCATTGAAAATATAAGAAGGTTTAGCAAAGCAAGTTTAAAACACGAGTTTCCAGAGTGTCATAAGATATTTCTTAAATTTAAAAAACCATACCTCTTATACTTAGGCGCAATTTTTCATGATATTGCAAAAGGTAGAGGTGGCGATCATTCTGAGCTCGGTTTTGGTATTGCTATGAAATTTTGTAAAAAAATGCACTTACCATATAACGATACCCTTTTAATCGCATGGCTTGTCAAATCACACCTTAAAATGTCTCAAATTGCACAAAAAAGTGATATTTCTGACCCACAGGTAATTCATGAGTTTAAAGATTTAGTAGGGACACAAACTTATCTCGATGCATTATATCTCCTTACAGTGGCTGATATAAGAGGTACGAGTCCGCATGTTTGGAACCAATGGAAAGCAAGCCTAATTTATAACTTATACGCCTCAACAACTAAATTACTAAGTGAGCATCATAGATCACCCAATGAAATGGTCAGTGATAGAAAAAATGAGGTTGCTAAAATTCTTTCTCAATATTCAATTAAAAAAGATCACTATAATGAATTTTGGCAAAAGCTTGATGTTAATTATTTTATGAAGTTCGATGCCAATGAAATAGCCTGGCAAACAAGGTTACTTATGGCACACATCCATTCAGAAGTGCCTGTTGTAAGAATTCATCATCACAAAGGCAGTTTTATTGAGGTGCTTATTTATACAAAGAATCAGGCTTCATTATTTGAAAAAATAACAAACTTTTTCTATAAAAACCAAATTGATATTTTAGAAGCAAAAATCTATACAACTTCACATGATTATGCTCTGGATATTTTTCATATGATGGATGATAACAAGGCAAATGAAAGTTACAACCAACTTTTTCAGGACCTTGAACAAGGCCTAGCAGATATCATTCCACGTAAGTTGGAAACTAAAAAAATATCATTACGAAAAACTCGACAGGCTGAACACCATGACATCCAGACTATTGTTAATAATAAAGTTATTAATGATACTCAATTTGAATTAGAAATTATTACTGACTCAAGACCTGGGCTTTTAAACATGATTAGTGGTGAAATTAATCAGCTTAATTTAGAAATAGATAAAGCAAGAATAAATACCTTAGGCAATAGAGCAGAAGATTTTTTTCTCATTACTTCAAAAAAATTACATCAAGATACAATAAAACAACTTAAAAAAAATATTCTAGAGCGCCTAACTTAAGAACCTAATCCTTCTTAAACAATTTACTCCATTTTTTAACGCCTTCTTCATGCAAAGAGTCCCCTTCTGTATTGGCTGCCAAAGTAACGGGCATATCTTTGACTTCAAACTCATGCATCCCCTCCATCCCCAGCTCAGGAAATGCTACAAGCTTTGAAGATTTAATAGCTTGTGAAATTAGGTAGGCTGCACCGCCAATAGCAATAAAATAAACTGCTTTATTTTTTTTAATGCTCTCTAATGCTTCCTTACCTCTCTCGGCTTTTCCAATCATGCCAATAACTCCGTAATCTTCAAGCATAAGAGATGAATACTTGTCCATCCTGGTTGATGTTGTTGGTCCAGCAGGACCTACGACCTCATTACCTACTGGGTCAACAGGACCCACGTAATAAATAAAGCGATTTTTTAAATCTAAGCCATCAGGTAATGGTTGATTATTGTCTACCAATTCTTTTAATTTTTTATGCGCCGCATCTCTTGCTGTTAAAATTTTTCCACTTAATAAGAAACTATCACCAAGCTTAAATTTTTCTAAATCTTTTTTCTGCAAAGTATTTAAGTTGATCCTTAGAGCTGTTTCTTTTGGCGACCACTCATCTTTAGGCCATACTTCAAGATTGGGTGGATTTAACTTAGCTGGACCCTCAGGTGGCATTCTAAAATGAATGTGTCTATTGGCAGCACAATTAGGAATAATTGCAACAGGAAGCGATGCAGCATGTGTAGGATAGTCTCTAATCTTAACATCCAAAACAGTTGTCATACCACCAAGGCCCTGGGCACCAATACCGAGTTGATTAATTTTTTCATATAACTCAATTCTTAAATTTTCAATTACATTTGATGGTCCCTTTTGAATTATTTCTTGAATATTAATAGATTCAAATAATGATTCTTTAGCCATAAGCATTGCTTTTTCTGCTGTACCACCAATCCCAACACCTAAGACACCTGGAGGACACCACCCTGCTCCCATTTTAGGTATTTCATCCAAAATAAAATCAACAATACTATCTGATGGGTTTAACATACCAAGAGAAGCTTTGTTTTCTGATCCAGCACCTTTTGCAGCAATACTTATATCCAAATTATCTCCTGGAACTAGGCTGATATGAACAACCGCAGGTGAATTATCTTTCGTATTTAACCTATCTGATATTGGGTCTTTAACAATTGAAGCTCTTAATGGATTGCCTTTATCAAGATAGGCATTTCTTACACCTTGATTCACCATTTCCTCAATTGTTTTATCTGAATCCCATTTCAGGTCCATACCTTGTTTGACGAAGACTGTAACGATACCGGTATCTTGGCATATTGGACGGTTATTAAATGCTGAAAGTTTTGAATTTGTTAAAACTTGTGAAATAGCATCCTTCGCAACTGGTGACTTTTCAACCTCAAAGGCTCGGCGCATCGCAAGGATAAAGTCCTCAGAGTGATAGTATGAAATGTATTGGAGTGCGTTAGCAATGGATTCGATAAAATTATTTTTTTTTAAAATTTTCATTATTTAGTAGGATAAATTAATTTGACTAATGAATCATATTTTAAATCAAGCTGCATCCTGAACAGCTTTAGCAACCCAATTGATTAATCTTGAATCGAAAGGTTTGGGAATTATATATTCAGGACCAAAGGATAGCGACTTTAAACCGTAAGCTTCAAGAACATCCTGTGGAACCGGCTCCTTGGCAAGGCTAGCTAATGCTTTTGAGGCAGCTATCAACATTTCGTCATTTATTTCAGTTGCTTTCGCATCTAAAGCTCCTCTAAATAAAAAAGGAAATCCCAGAACATTGTTAACTTGATTTGGAAAATCAGACCTGCCTGTAGCCATAACAATATCATCTCTAATTTGATGTGCATCAGAAGGAAGTATTTCAGGATCTGGGTTAGCTAATGCAAAAATAATAGGATTAGACGACATACTTAATAAATGTGATTTTTTTAAAAGATTCGCTCCTGATACGCCAATAAATACATCTGCATCAACGATACACTCATCAAAAGTATTACTTTGTATATCTGATGCAAGATCATGATTATATTGGTTTAAATCTTTTCTATTTTTATTTAAAACTCCTTTTCTATCAACTAATGAGATATTTTTGGCTCCCATTTTTTTAAGAAGCCTTGCGCATGAGCAACCAGCAGCACCAGCACCTAAAAACACTATCTTTACCTCATCAATCATTTTATTTTGAATTTCTAATGCATTGACTAACCCCGCTGCAACAATTACTGCCGTTCCATGTTGATCATCATGAAAGACAGGGATATCTAGCCTTTTTTTGAGTTCATTTTCAATATAAAAGCAATTTGGTGCCGCAATATCCTCTAAGTTAATCCCTCCAAAAGTTGGCGCTATATTTTCAACTGTCTTTATAAACTCATCAGGATCCTTACAATTAACCTCAATATCAAACACATCTATATTTGCAAACCTTTTAAACAAAACACCCTTCCCCTCCATAACAGGCTTTCCTGCTAATGCACCAACATCACCTAAACCAAGAACTGCTGTTCCATCTGTGATGACGGCAACTAAATTTCCTTTATTTGTATATCTATATGCATTTTTTGCATCTTTTGCTATTTCCATTACTGGCACAGCAACACCTGGTGTATAAGCCAAAGACAACTCTTCAGCTGTCGCACAGGGTTTTGATGGTTCAACACTTAATTTTCCTGGAATTGGGTATTCATGGTAATCCAAGGCTTTTTTTTCATTTGATTTCATTAATTTTCCTAGTCAAGTTCTGATCGGTAATAGTGGTTATTGGTAGTATAAAGTCCTAACCTCCATTCAAGAGGTCTGTTTTCATAGGTATAAGAAATTCGTTCAACACTCAATAGAGGCGTATTTTTTTTTATATTTAAAAGCGATGCAGATTCAGGATTAGCGTTAACAGCTCTAATTTGTTCATCTGCACGTAACATTCTCACGCCAAAGTCTGTTTCATACATGCGGTACATTGATCCCTTTTTCTCAACAACCATTTCCGCAGTTAGTCCTCTAAATGATTGTGCAGGAATTTTTATAACATCAAGAATTAATGGTTTTTCATTAAAAGTTAAAACCCTTTTTAAAGAGATTATGGTTGATGCAGTGTTTACATTTAATATTTTTGCAAGTTTGTTAGTAGCCTTTTCTTTAACGAAAGAAACTAATTGATTATCTAGCTTTTCTTTTAGCCCAATGTTAGAGGTTAGCTTCAAAAACCTAAACTGAATGTTCTCTTCATTATGAGTAGCAACATAAGTCCCTTTTCCTTGTCTTCGAATTAAGATGCTTTCAGCACTCAGTTCGTCAATTGCTTTTCTTACCGTGCCTTGGCTAACATTGTATGTATTTGCAAGTTCAATTTCACTCGGTATTGCCTCACCAGGCCCCCACTCACCCTCAATTAAGCTTGTTGTTATTTTCTTTTTAACCTCTTCATAAAGTGGCTGCATAGTTCACCTCATAACTATTAACTCTTATATATCTTATATAAGAGTTAATAGTTTTTCAACTTATTTCTTAGGTAAACATGCAAGTGATTTATATAGTAAAGATAATGAATGGGAGAAAGAAGAAAATTAAACTAATAAATTTTCTTTAATAAGTAACAGTTCCTGACTGGGATCAATGTAATCTTCAAATTTTTTAAGTCCTGAGCGGTTATACCAATAGCGACTATTGTTAACGTCGCCCTCAATTTTATGTAATACCGCATGTATCCATTGAGCAAATTCTGTATTTATTTCCTGAACAATTAAATGTGCCTCATCCCATTTTCCTGAAAGCGCCAAATCAACAGCACTGATACATTCTTGTTTGAATTCAGTCAATTATTTGCTTTTCCTGTTCAATTCTATATTTACAATCTACATTATGTTTATTCAATAAACCATTGATATATAATGATTCATTTTTGCAATAAATACATCTATATACATTAAGTCCAGGTTCAATTTTCTCTTGTGGATAATCAATATAGTATTTTTTTTTCATACCTTTATCTTTCTTTTTATATGTCTATGAACGTCACGGTTCCTGCTTTCATGTCAGGTACAACTAACACTTTTTTGTCATGGACTAGCGCGATATCTGCAGCCGCTTCAAAACCTTCAGCGATCAGTGTTGTTTTTCCATTTTTAAAGGAATAGATAGTTCCTTTTGTCCAACTGCTTATATAGATTGTATCCTTCTTAATTGCCAGGCCATCCCCACCTTCAAAACCTTCACCTAATTTTATAACATCTTGGCTTTTTAAATTACCTTCTAATAAATCACCTGCCCAATCAACTATTAGTAACTTTGAATCATCTAGGACTAAAACACCATTAGGTGCTTTAATAAGATCATTTCCTTCAAATAAAAGATCAATCTCACCAGATGGTTTTACTGCAAAAATAAATCCGCTCTCTTTGAAGTCTCCTGAATCACTGACATATAAAGTTCCATTATTTGAAACATCGATATCATTGAAAAACACAGGGACTTTAGGGAACAACATTGTTCCGGCATAGACCTGCCAAGTGCCATCTAAATCGACCTCAATGACTACATCTCGATCAGTGACGTATAGTTTGTCTTTATAAAATACGATACCTTTAGGATCGAAAAGGCCAGATGCAACAGTTTCTATCGTCCCATCTCGGTTAATCTTGCTAATCTTGCCATCTTTATCCACATCGCGTTCACCGATTTCGGAAACATAGACAGAACCATCCGGGCCTTCTGCAACAGATTCTGGCATCATAAAGCCTTCAAATTTTTTATCTGCATTACTTCCACAACCGTTAAGAGTTAAACCTACCAGAATCATTAAAAAAAGGTTTTGTATTATTTTATTCATTTTATTTCCTTAAAAAGTTTTAGATAGCTTCCATAAATATGATTTTGAACTATCGCTTATTAGATATATGTTACCAGTATAGTCAATTTTAAAATCTCTAATTCTTCCAATTTTATCCTTAAAGATAATTTCCTTAGCTACAATTTTATTTTTTTCTACATCCAGCCTTATCAGACTTTGCCCATTTAAGGATGCAACTAATAAGTCACCGCGCCATTCAGGGAAAGCTGCTCCCTCATAAAATTGAATGCTACTTATGCCCATTGACGGTACCCAGCTTATTAAAGGCTTTTTATATTTATCTTTAAAGGGAGCATCTCCAATTCCTAAACCATAATACTCTCTTCCACCCCAAGCGATATCTTTCCATCCATAATTTGATCCAAACTCAACTTGTCCAATATGATCACCGCCACGTGGACCATGACTTGAAAAATATACCTCCTCATCATGCGGAGAAATCGTAATTCCTTGTGGATTTCTTACGCCAATCACATAGATCTCAGGTAACCAATCTTTCTTTCCTTTAAAACGTGGATTATCTTTTGGTATTTCTCCATTAGTCTTAATGCGAATAATGCTTCCTGGGTGTTTTGTAGAATCTTGTGAAATCATGCCTTGCCCTCTTTCTCCAAAGCTTGCAAATAAGTCATCCCCTTTAATTGCTAACCTTGAACCATAATGCCTGTTCTCTAAAAATTCTGGTTTGGCTATCAGCAATATCTCAAAATCTTTAATCTCATTTTCAATTAACCGCCCACGAGCAATTGCTGTACTTGATTTTTTACTTATTTGTTTTGACCGAGTTAACTTTGATGATTTATGGCTATATGTAAAATAAACATAGCCATCCGGCGGATAAAAATAAACATCCAACAATCCACCCTGCCCACTGCCGTCATAACCTATGTGTGCTATCTCATGTTTTATTTTTTCCTTTCCACCTGTTAGAACGTTTACTTTGTAAAGTCCTCCATCTTTTTCTGTTATTAAAACATTTACTTTATCAATAAATGTCAGTGCCCATGGATAGTTAAGGCCTTGCGCAGATTTTTCTAGTTTGAATTTTGATTTTGTAGAATGGTATTTTCTGTAATCTTCAGTTCCTATCTCAGCTAATACAAAGCATGGTATTAAAATTAAAAATAAAAATAATCTCAATTTATGACCTTTTATTGTTATCTTTTTTATAAAGCTCACAAGCCCTTACTCCATCTTTTCTTCCAACTTTATACCCCTTGCTGTACTCATCTGAGTCCCAATGCCCAAAAATACTAATTTTTCCAATTTCACATTGAGTATTAAACCCTTCGGCGTACCCATCATCATATCCAGTCTCGAAAGTTTTTTCGTCATGAGTGCATCCAAGCACCATAATTTGAGACAACAGGAAAAAAATAGCTAAATTTTTCATTTTTTCTTTTTTGATTTTTGATTTATAAAAATTCCTATCACAAGAACCCCGAACCAAAAAAAGATAAAAACACTTCCTATAACACTTCCTATGACAGTATTAGGGTCGAATTGATTATGAATCAATAGACCAACCAAAGCCCATAGAATTAGTACAAAAATCCACTTTTTCATTTTTTTCTATTAACTA
>Ga0209374_1003133_pt1 | contig 13419 bp, 12 predicted proteins | sample SaaInlLV_DNA_10m_FD_184683 | JGI IMG/M metagenome (GOLD analysis project Ga0209374, IMG submission 184683) | Marine microbial communities from expanding oxygen minimum zones in the Saanich Inlet - SI075_LV_DNA_10m (SPAdes) (version 2) | ecosystem: Environmental > Aquatic > Marine > Unclassified ...
TTGAGGAACGCGATGCACCACCCTCATCTGCTGAGATGGCGGCGGCTTGGCAACCCTATTTCGCTGAGCTGATTGAAACTTATGGAGTCCAGCGCTGTATGTTTGAGTCGGATTTTCCCATCGATAAAGTGTCGTGTTCCTATACGAATCTTTGGAACGCGTACAAGAAAGTCACAACTGCGCTCGGTCTCTCGACAGCAGAGAAGCGCGAGGTATTCCATGACTGCGCGGTCCGTGTCTATCAAATTGACGGCTGTGCTTAGGTGGCGGTGATGGACTCATTGTCTAATCAACTTGCAGTGCAATGGAAATCTTTGCGGGTGGGGTTTAGACGATGAAACCCGCTCACCCCATCAACGTTTATCTGGTTTGCAACGCCCGATTTCACGATACCAATTTCGCCAGGCTCGAGCTGCTTAAGTTACTTGCGGAGAACGAAGACATTCACACACATGTGGCCGGAAACTTCAGTGATACTCAAACAATCAAGCAGTGCCAGTTGCTGATTACCTACACTTGCGACCTTCGTCCAAGCGCGGAAGAGCAGGGTGCCTTGGCAGAGTTTCTTGCATCCGGAGGACGTTGGTTCGCATTACATGCGACCAATGCCATCTTAGAGATCGTTGAGGGTGGCAAGGCGGATACGCCCGATCTAGCGCCCGACTTTATGCAACTGTTGGGCAGCCGATTTGTTGCCCATCCTCCTCACCAGGCCTTTACGGTCAGAGTCAGCGGTGTCCAGCACCCGCTCACCGCTGGCCTGATAGATTTTGATGTGGAGGAAGAGGAGCCTTACTACTGCGAGAAACTGGGCGAACAGTTGGTATTACTCGAGGCGTCTTACAACGCGCCATCTACCAGCTATGTGCAGTCCGAGTATGGCACCGATCGAGACACCCATCCGCAGATGTATTTGCATCCCTCCGGTCAAGGTGAGGTGTTGTATCTATCTTTGGGCCATTGCGCAGGTAAACATGACATGAAACCGTTAGCGGAGAATTATCCCGTCGTGAGGGGTTCTTGGAATTCGCCAGTATATTACGAGTTGCTACGTAGAGGTATTAGTTGGGGCATCGGGGCGCTTGAGACATCGAGGAGTTCTCGGTGAATCCGAACAAGAATGAATCCGGCTATGTCACGCTCTCTGAATTGATTGCGGACAAAGCCGAAACCGCTCCCGATCTGGCAATTCTGACTTTTGTCACTGTGGGCTCAGATGGCCAACTGGAGGAGGAGATCCGGACCTACCGACAACTTTATGACAATGGTCAAGCGCTGGCGCGGGGTTTTGTAGACTTAGGGATGAGTCGGGGGGATAAGCTTGCCGTAATGATGAGGAATCATCCCGAGTTTGTAGAGACTATGGTGGCCAGCGGAATTCTCGGGACTATATTTGTACCAATTGATCCTCGCACAATGGGCGTCAAGCTCAGCTACATGCTCAATTTCACCGACTGTAAGGGTGTGATTTGCGCTGACTATGCGCTGGACTCTGTGCTGTCGGTTGTGCCCGAATGTCCCCAGCTTAAATGGCTGGTGGTGGTGCCCAGTTCCGAGAATAATCTCGTTCGTCCCCAAGTCTCGCTTCCGGTCGAGAAAATTGCAAAGCTCCTACGGGCGCCTGGGAAAACTCTCGCACTTCCAAAGCAGGACCCATCGGATGTGATGTTTATGATGTTTACCTCCGGTACAACTGGTAATCCCAAAGCTGTGGTCTTTCCGCATCACAGATATATGGGATCTACCTTGAGCCCGCTGGCATCAGGTTTCATCACTCGCGGCGATATTTTCTATACCGGCCTTTCACTCACGCACATCAACGCGCAGGGCACCGTCGCTGGCGCGCTTGGTCAGTCTCTCCCCTGTGTTATCAGCCAGAAGTTTACCAAGACAAGGTTGTGGGACATTACGCGTCACTATGGATGCACCACATTTAACCTGTTGGGGGGAATGATCCCAGAGATTTACGCTATGCCAGAGAAATCCGACGATGCTGACAATCCTGTACGTGTTGTGCAGAGCGCCGGTATGCCAGCTCACCTATGGCGAAGGTTTGAGCAGCGTTTTGGTGTGACGCTAACGGAGGTCTATGGTGCTACTGAGGGTGGTGCCCTGCGAAACCCGCCCGGTGTAGGTCCAGTGGGTAGTGTTGGCAGGCCGACTCAAGGCTGGGTTGCTGAAATTCTTGACGAAGCAGGCGCTATTTGCCCGGCGAATGTGGAGGGCGAGATCTGTTTCCGTAGGGAAGATAATCGCCCAATCGTTGTCGATTATTACAATGATATTGGGGCCTCTTCCGATAAGGTTCGCGACGGTTGGTTACACATGGGGGACTTCGGCCACAAAGATAAAAATGGCTGGTTTTACTTCCATCATCGGGTTGGGGGCGGTGTGCGACGCAACGGGGATTTCGTCAACACATCGCTAGTGGAAACGACTCTTATGGACTCACATTTGGTCTCGGATGTCTTTGTGTACGGCGTTACCAAGGGCGGCAACGTTGCGGGTGAGAAAACCTTGGTGGCGGCGGTTGTTCCTGCCGATCAATCTTATGGCGACGATCGACAACTGCGCGATTACTGCCGCGAGCATTTGGAACGCAACGATGTGCCGGAGTTTTTCCAAGTTTTAGACGAGATACCCAAAACCATATCTGAAAAACCTATCGAAAAAGCCTGCATCGAATTGCTGCCCGCGTCAGTTAAGGAGTGAGTCCATATGAAGCATCCAATGAACAGTGCAGTTGCTATTACCGGCCTGGGTATCACCGAGATGGGTCGCGTCTATCGTGACGCTGAAGACCTTGCTACCGAAGCTGTTTTCCTGGCGCTAGAAGATGCTGGGCTTGAGAAATCTGATCTAGATGGGTTGCTCATAAATGCCGGTATCAGTGACGGGGTTGGCGTACCCTTGCATATGAGTCTGGGTCTTAAGGAGTTAAACCTACTAACCTACATGCAGGGCTACGGTTCCAGTGCGGGGCAGATGGTTCAATATGCCGCGATGGCTATTGCAAATGGGCTGGCAAGAACTGTTTGTTGCGTCTTCAGTGATGCTCCACTTCAAGAAAATAAGCGTAGCGGGGCAGTCTCCTACACTAAGCCAGGCCAGCCGGATGCCATGGCATCGCTGGACACTTTATACGGTTTTGCTGGTGCCCTACCCAAATATGCTCTAGCTGCTCAACGTCATATGGATCTTTTTGGCACGACTCAGGATCACCTTGGTGCTGTTGCTATAGCCCAGCGTCGATGGGCTGGTATGAATCCTCGAGCTAGCAAGCGAGAACCACTAGATATGGCTGCCTACAGCGCATCTCCTTGGGTAGTAGAGCCGTTCCACGTACTAGACTGCTGCCTTGTCTCAAATGGTAGCGTTGCTGTCATTGTTACGTCAGCAGAACGTGCGCGGGATCTTAAGCAGCCACCAGTCTATCTGCGTGGGTTTGCCCAGGCGCATAATCACGATACAGGTCAGGCAGGGCATGATTCACTTATCTATACGGCCGCAGTTCAATCTGCGCCACGCGCGCTAGCTATGGCTGATGTTACGATCCGCGATATTAATCAGTGTCAAATCTATGATTGCTACACCTATACGGTGATTGCGACTTTGGAAGATTATGGTTTTTGCGAAAAAGGCGAAGGCGGCCCATTTGTTGCCGACGGCCGCCTTGGCCCTGGAGGTGCTCTACCAACTAATACCGGCGGCGGTGAGCTGTCGTCCTTTTATATGTGGGGTATGACACCGATATCCGAGGCTGTAATTCAGGGACGTGGTCAGGGTGGTGAGCGTCAGGCGCCCAATGAGCTGATCATGGTATCTGGTAATGGCGGCCTGTTGGCCTATCACGCAACCTTGGTGTTGTCGCCGCAAGCGGCCTAAGGACTTCCCCGAGGAGATTAACAATGACCGAATCAACACACTGGCTGCCCGAGCCAAACGAGCACAATCGACCTTTTTTTGAGGGAGCATGCCTCGGCGAGCTGCGTATACAGTCATGTATCGGCTGCCGCGGTTGGATGTATCCAGCGAAGAAACGCTGTCAACACTGTGGCAGCAAAGCGCTCACATGGCAGGCGGTATCGGGTAGCGGAAAACTTTACAGTCATGCCCGCCTGCAGCGCGTGTATCACCCGCGCCACGAAGGGCGACTGCCGGTGATCCTTGCCCTGATTGATCTTGAGGAGGGTGTGCGCGTTTCAAGCAACCTTGTGAACTGTCAGCCTTCGGACGCGAAGGTCGGTATGGCGGTGCACGTGGTGTTTGAGGAGCTCCCCCATGGCGTTTTTATCCCTGTATTTCAGCCTGCCTAAATCCATAAACATTAATGTGGAAGTCTGCCGGTTTGCTTCGTGAAATTGACCTGAATCAAATATTGAATACTGAATCAAGATTCGATATAGTAAATTGGTGTCATCAGTTCCTGTCCCAAGTCGCCTTGATTGTGGACTCAAGAGCTCGAAACTTTAATTGAATAGGAGACGCGATATGAACGGAAGAAATTGCGATAAATTTTGTTTGAGTTTTCTAGGGAGCCTTCTTGCACTAGGATCTTTGGGAGTTGTTCCAGCGAATGCCTCTGAAGGCGAAAATGGTGACGAGTTAAGAGATACTGGAAGAGTGTTAGAAGAGATCATCGTCACTTCAACGTACCGCGATACTGCCTTGATGGATACGCCCATGGCCATGTCGAGCCTAACGGACGAAATGCTTGATACAAAGGGTATTGTCGGTATTGAAACCCTATATGAATCTATTCCCTCGATGTCGTTTAAAACTGCCCGAGGTACCTACAACAACATAACTATTCGAGGGCTGGGCACGACTGGTGGCTTGAGCCTAGTATCGGTTTATTTGGATGAAGTTCCTGTAACCGATCAGACAGAATTTGCGGGAGACAGTCAGATCTCGGGTGTGTTGTTTGATCTAGAAAGAGTGGAAGTCTTAAAGGGGCCCCAAGGCACCCTCTATGGAGAGGGTAGTGTGGGTGGCCTGATCAGATACATCACGAAGGATGCTAATCCAAATGAATTTGACCTGACGCTTGCTGCTAATTTCACAAGCATCGATGAAAGCGACGATAAGGGCACCCGGATTAATGCTGTGGCAAATATTCCGCTGCTTCAGGATAAATTAGGTCTGCGCGTTTCGGCTTATTATCGAGATCAGCCGGGCATTCTCGACATTGCAGCCCCCCGCAATGAGGATGATGTGGATGATCAGGAGGATGAGGGGGTTCGGGTAAAGCTGAACTGGTATCCGACAGAGAGGCTAGAAGTTGCCTTTATGGGTAACTATATGAAATCCAACTTTGGTGGCCCGGGTTACGGCTCTTTTGCTTACGGGAGTACGGAGATCACGGGTTCAGATTTTCCTAATGGTGGCTCAGACGAGCATAAACAAGCAAACATAACCATTCGTTACGAGCTCGATTGGGGCGAATTTGTCTCCTCAAGTTCTTACTTTGAGCGAGAGGCTCAGCTTGCCTTAGCAGCTTCTAATACCGCAGTGACTTTCGGCTATGAAGGCTTAGTCGACTTTCTTCGTTTTGCTCGTCCCGATCTTGGACTTCCCGATGGGCCCGGATTGGCGGGAGCCGGAGGTGAAAATGCGTTCTTGCGGCGTTCAGAGCGATTTACACAAGAATTTCGGCTGATATCCAGTCTGGAGAGCGACTGGTCTTGGACCGCGGGACTTTACTTTAGCGATAACCAGGGAAAGAAAAACAAAGACGGCGATCAGGTGCTTGATGGCTTCCTATTGGTTCCGAATCCAGGGTTTGAAGCGGTACCTGGCGCATTGCTTGCATTTTTCGGCGGCAGCACAGAAAAAGTAGTCGAGCGCGAAGAGCAGTCGGTTTTTGGCGAGTTGAACTACCGGTTTAATGCGAATTGGGATTTAACGCTTGGCGCGCGGATTGCCCGAGTGGAAACCGATTTGGTTGGATCTGGTCAAGGTCTGGAAGACACTTTCGTTTCTCCGAAGGCGATTTTGAGCTGGCGACCGCAGGACGGCCTTATGATTTATGGCACTGTCGCACAAGGTTTTCGTCAAGGTGTATTCAACCTCGAGCTTCTCGGTCACATTGAGACGCTCCAGAATCTGGAAACCCCAATTCCCGGTGGAGATGAGTGGCTTGCTGTCAACGGGAGTGCTTTTAAGGCAGACGGCGATGAAGTAACGACCTTTGAATTAGGCATCAAAACCGGGTTTCTAGATAATAGGGTAAGTTTGGCTGGCGCGATTTACTATATGGAGTGGGAAGATATGCTGATGGCGCAAACCACCGCGCCGCCACAACTGTTTGGTGCTGACGTCTTGTTCCAAGACAATACTGGAGATGCGCATAGCCAAGGTATTGAGCTGGAAGTCTCTGCTTTACTTTCAGACAGGTTAACCTGGACAGTGGGTGGGGATTACAACGACGAAGCCCAACTTGACTCTGTAGAGAGGGCAGACGCGCGTATCTATGTTACGCCAATTGTGGAGGGCCAGCGTTTGTTTAACTCACCTAAGTATAGTTGGAACACTTCGCTTTCCTACCACCTGCCTTTTAACAATGGCTGGGAGTTGGATGCTCGTGCAGACTGGTATAGGGTCGCAGAAGATTTTGACGCCCCAGGATACCATAAGGTCAACACTCGATTCACGCTCACCAACGCTGAGCGATCGGTGCGCCTAGCTTTGTTTGCGGAGAATCTCAAGAACGAAACAATCGTCTTCAACGCCAACGACATCTTGGGTATTCGTTTCGGTCAGCCGCGTACTATCGGGCTTGAAGTCCGTTATGACTTAGGTGGATATTAGCGAGCAACAGGCGCGTGATTGTAGGTAAAGAAGGTACCGTATGAGCGCGCCGTCGAAAGAATTGGGTTCAATGGATTCGGTTGTAATAACCCAAGGCGCTGAAACAGCAACTCAGCCCGCTGTCAGTTTGCCTGTTCTCGTGCATGCGACGGTTATGCTGGGCTGTGTAAACCTGTTTCACGCGTTAGATCGTGCTGCCTTGTCGGTTCTGATTGAGCCAATCAAGGCAGATCTTGACCTGTCTGATACGCAACTCGGAGTGCTCACCGGATTTGCCTTTAGTTTGACGTACGCCTTATTCGGCATTCCACTCGCTCGACTTGCGGATACACGTAACAGAGTAAAACTACTCTCGATCTGCTTAGCAGTGTGGAGTGCTGCTACCGCTATTGCTGGTTTAGCTCAGAGCTTTATTCAGTTGGCTTTGACCAGGGTCATGGTTGGTATTGGAGAAGCAGGGGGAGCGCCCTCGACGGTTTCAATGATAGGAGACTTTTATGCTCCGGAGAATCGTAGCCGCGGCATGAGTTGGTACCAACTTGGCGGTGCTGCCGGCGGAACATTAGGCTTGGCCTTGGTCGGCGTGCTGGCCGATCATTATGGTTGGCGAGTCGCTTTATTCGCTATGGGACTACCTGGTGTAGTTCTATCCATTGTACTAGTGCTTACTTTACGAGAGCCATCGCGAGGTCTCCATCAGAGTGCGTCATCGAAGTTTGACATAGATATCAATTGGCATCAGGCAATCAGGCAAGTTCTCAGGCGACGTACGATACTTCACATTTATATGGCTTATGGCATTGGATCCTTCGGAGGTGCTGGACTGAGCGCATGGTTTGGCGCGTTTTTCATGCGTAGCCACGCAATGTCTTTGAGTGAGGTAGGTGCGCTGCTGGGTGGTGTTGTGGGGTTGTGTACAATCCTAGGTGTGATGCTCGGTGCCGCGCTGGGACCTCGAGCTGTGAAGAAAGATCGGCGGTGGGAGTTGTGGTGGCCAGGATTCGCCAGCCTAATCACTGTACCGACTTGGATCTTGACCCTTTATCTAGACGATATTTTCTTGGTCTGTACGATGTTGGCGATCACGATTGTCGTGACGACCTCATTCGTTGCACTCGTGCTGACGAGTATTCAAAGCGTGCTGCCCGCACACCTTCGTGGCATGGGCATGGCAGGGATGATGTTCGCTTCTAACTTGCTAGGTGTTGGTGCAGGCCCGCTTCTCATCGGACTACTTAGCGATGCATTGACACAATCACTTGGTGACGAAGCTCTGCGCTATGCCATGATTATTAGTACTTCGATTATTGGCTGGGCTGCAATTCACTTTTTCTTCGCCGCAAAGCATTTGAGAGAGGAGTTAGTGTTGTGAGTGATCGAGGGAGTGAATCTTTATTGGGGCCGTCCATTACTCAGTATGTGAGTGATATGCTCGAATACAGCGCAGCACGAAAATCAAGCGCACTCGCGCTCGGAAATCGAGGACCTTTACGGTTTACTTCTGGCGGCGCTTTGCATTCAGACATTCTAGCGTCCTACTGGAAGCATGGTTTTTATGTCTTCGAAAACGTCATAGAAGCGGAAGAACTTGAAGAGCTGCGCGCGGGAACCGAAGAGATGTTGTGTCGTGCACCGGTCGCGCCGGGTGCCAAGGTCGATCGCACGGGTCAGCCTGCATTGGGCCATGATCTGATCCGAAAATCTTATGCATGGGTGAAGCCGCTTACTGATCCTGTCGGAGGGACAGCGGCAGGCGGCGGTAGGCACCCTTCTAAGATGCGTGAGCCTACGCCTAATGCAGAAGCGCCGGATAAAGTCATTTATATGATGTTTAATATGTGCGAGAACATGGATTCTGGGCTCCGGCTGTACGGCCATCCCGGACTACTTGCAGTGGCCGAGGCCATCAATGGACCTGACTTCGTACCCTACAATGACGCTATCTTCGTTAAACAGCCTGGCCTTGGTGGTTCAGTCGCCTGGCACCAGGACGGCGTGACTCACTGGGATTCGGTTGATTGGGATGAGGGTATCCATGGTTTTAATTTTCAAGTGCAGCTTTACCGATGCACGCCAGCCAATTGTCTGTGGGTGGTACCTGGATCTCACAAGTTGGGAAGGCAGGATATTCCTAAAATGATTGCAGAAAATGCTGGCTCTGACCGGCTGCCAACGGCAGTTCCTCTTTTTTGCGAACCCGGCGGGGTGACGTTGGTAAACCGTCAGATGTTGCATGGCTCGTTCGCTAACACGTCACCGGATCAGCGTGTATCGCTTACATTTGGTTTTCACCGACGTGCATCTGTGATTGGTCAGCGTGGTGCTCTGGTCGCTGGGCAGCATGAGGTTTATGACGAGGAGCGAATCTTCGAACGTTCGAGTGTCATTGCCACTGCCATTGATGCTCGCGCACGCCACTTTCCGGATGAGAAGCCCTATCTATACCAGCCATTTGCCGGCTCCGAAAATGATTTCCGATGGGATGAATCTGCTCGGGATAGACTAAAGAACTATAGTTTAAAGGATCTTGGAATTTGATTGATGAGAATTAAAAAGGGTAAGGATTTCCTGTTGAACTTGATCACTACCATGGTGATCAAAATTCAGCCCTGCTCCTTCGGATTGGAATGGTTTGCTGTTTGGGTACTACGCGGTAATTCGAGGGTGCTCCAATTCAGAAAGGGTAACGCTGTTTTTGTCGCTGTATGTGCTGTGCCGGTGATTTTGGAATTACGATGTTTTGCGTCGGATTCGTTGTTTGTTCGAGCGGGTTAAGGCACCACTTTTATCTCATGCCGGTTAACCGGCCATGACATTTTGAAGAAGCGCTTGGGATACCAGGTTGATCCCGAAACTTGATTACAGGAGACTCCATTGAAACCTCTGCTGCCAAAGAACGTGCTAAAAATCGCCTTCGTGGTAGATGATATTCAAAAATATCTCATTCTTTATGCGCGTCTGTTTGGCTTGGAGACGCCAGAGTCATTTCTAACTGGTTCTAATGAGGAGACGCAAAGCGTCTACCGCGGAAAAACCACTGATGGACGAGCCAGGGTTGGCTATATTCCTTTAGAAAATATTGTACTGGAGTTTATCGAGCCTATTGAAGGCCCGAGTGTTTGGCTTGACTGTCTTCGGCAAAATGGTAACGGGATTCATCATTTTGCATTTATCGTCAATGGTATGGAGCATCTTATTAAGGATCTAGAAGGCGTTGGCCTTCCCTTAGTACAGTACGGAAGCTTTCCATCAGCGGGAGCTGCGCCCGCAGGTAATTACGCCTTTTTAGAAGGCTTGGATAAATTAGGTTTCGATGTTGAGTTGTTGGAATTTGACGTTTGATGTGTCTCTGCGACTAACGTTATCAATTGGAACTGTGGAGGTCACTTTATGTATTCGTTTCCCTTAGCAAAAGTCGAACCCGCGGTCAGTGGCCAAACAAGCTTGTCTTTTAGACGTGTGGAAGGTTGGAGGCGATTCTTCGGTATTGGTAAATCCTTGGACTTGCTGATGGGTGATGATGTATCGGGACCGTATATATTGTTTAGCTGGTTTGGTCCCATGGCAGACGAAATGCCTCGTGGACCGGCTCATGGCCATGATTCAGATACTTGGCGAATTTCCATTCAGGGTACTACCAATGTGGGTAAATATGCTTATTCAGAAGGCCAATTTCGCTTTCAGGACGGAAGTGTTTCATACCCCGGTGACAACGTGGCTTGGGGTGCGAAAGGTGGCTTCGGGGTGCTCATATTCGGTGACCGTCGAGGGTGGGCAGCTCGTCCGGTTGATCAAGAAGTCGCAGGTCAAGCAGCGGCTCAGCAGAGGCCGTTCTCTGAGAAACTAGGCATTAGTGTTGATCACCCTCGCCCTGGCACATCTACGATTAGGTCGACTTTGGGCGCAACGTCACTAGGCCATCTAGATGGGAGTTTCGAAACCGCGCAAAATTGGGAGGAGATCTCGCGAGGCACTCGGGCCGCTATTTCCTTTTTGGGCGAGGTTGTTGTTGGGCCAGTGTTGGTTTTGTTGAATAGTGATCCTGGCGCCAAGGTGGTGCCAGGGGGTAGCCTAATCACTGATGTTTTACATGTAGTTGTTGAAGGGTCTTGCACGATCGGCGGTGAGATCAAGAAACTCGGCGACTTTTGGCTCACTGCAGCTGGTGTCCAACCAGAGGTGGTTGCTGGTCCTGAAGGACTTTCTCACATAATGCTCATAGGCGAGCGTCAGAAACTTTCGAGTTTTAAGGTCGCTAACGAGGCGGGGCAAGCGTGGCTAAACGGTTTGGTTGGGTTGATGGATGGATTGCGAGGCAATTTATAAACTGTGTCTTGAATTTTTTATTACAAGTGCTATCCGTGGTCAGTGTGTTAACGCAACTAATCCAGAAAGTTTGCCTTCTTTCATTTCTTTTAGCGTCCTATTGGCTTCAGAAACGTTTCTTGATTCAACTTCCACAGATTCAATTTTTCCGGCGACAACGAGTTCCATAAGCTCCCTCATTTCTTCTAAACTACCTACGTAAGAGCCCATTATTTTCCTTTCTGTCAATACGTGCACGGGTAAAGGGATAGTTAACTGTCCGCCGAATAAACCGACGATGACTTGTGTCCCGCCTCTGGCAAGACACTGATACCCAAAATTTGCAGTAGCCTCAGCTCCCACGAAATCAACAATAGATTTTGCGCCACCGTTGGTAAGTGCAAGTATTTTTTCGGAAGCTTTTTCGTCTGAAGAGTTAAGTACAGTGGAAGCGCCCAACTCTTTTGCGATCCTTAATTTATCGTCATCAATATCCATGACAATCGGGTAGATGCCGTATTTGGCTATTGCAATTTTTAAAGCTAAGAGGCCAAGGCCGCCTGCACTCATGATCACCAAGGAATTGTTCTGCTTAAAAGGCCCAGCTTTTTTTAGAGCACTAAAAGCAGTCAGTCCTCTACATGCATAGCTACCGGCGAGGTTCTCGGGAGTGTCCCCGGCAGCGAATAGATATTGTTCGCCCGGAACGAGTACGTGATCTCCGTACCCGCCACCCACATTAACGCCTATGTTTGTGTTATTCATGCAATATTGCGTTTTGTCAGCGTTACACAGGTCACAATCTCCACAGCCTATCCACGGGTATACGACATACTTTTCACCTATCCTTATATTTGAAACTCCATCCCCAACTGCAATAACTTCCCCAAATATTTCATGACCCATGGTCAAAGGTTCCATGAGAGGCGTTGGAAGTCTTGCTCCTCCGCCCAGATCGAAATAGCCATCGTGTATATGAATATCTGAATGGCAAACACCACATGCAATGGTTTTTACCAAAATCTCGGCGCCAGTGGGGGTCGGCGTCTCTAGTTCTACAGCCTCCAAGGGCTTGCCATTCTCTACAACTTGATAAGCTTTCATTGTTACTCCTGTAGCGGAGGTGGTTGTAGGCCACTCCGCAACATTTTTATGATACTGATAATAACCTGATCGTCTCCTGGGTATTGCTCATCTTCCAGCAATCGATCGAGAGAGGTGTAAGCGCCGAGGATGAGGTGGGCACGGATACGGATTTCACTCGAATTTATGGGAGCTATTTCCTCGGTTTTGATACCGATTTCTATGCGTCTAATTATGCCCTCGAACTGAGCCTGTTTTCCTTGCTCGTACATATAAGGCTCGTAGCGTCGAATCTCTTCAGCCAGTTGTACATAGTTTGGATTATCGCGTAAGTATTGGAGGTAGGTTTCGAGTATCGCCGCTTCGTACTCAAAAAAGCTTAGTCCAGTTCGGGTTAGTAACATTGATGATTGGAAGTGCTCGGCGTAAGCTGACATTGTTTGTCGCAACAGATCTTTTCTTGAACCAAAATGATAATTTATGATTCCGACTGCAACGCCTGCGTTGGTTGCAATATTTGCCATTGTAGCCTTGTGAAAACCTATTTTTGCACATTCCTCCATCGCGGCACTAAGGATTCGTGCCCGGGTATCTTCCGATCGTGCATACTTTCCTCGGGCTTCCGGCGAGTTAGTAATTTTCTTATTAGGCATCAGCGGATGTCTCGGATGTTTTTTTATTGAAGAGTGACATGGTATCGAATTGACTGCGATTCTGCAGTTCATTTTATCCTTCGCTACTTGTTAAGAAGAGATTCGGGAGAAACATGTTGCAAGATATTGAATATTGATTCAATATTCGCTTTATGTCAATAACAAATCTCAATGCTCCGATGACTGCGCTTGTCGAATATCAAGTGCGCAGCGATGAAACTACTGTGTACGAATGGTTGAAAGAATGGCAGAAGCGAGCACAAGATGCGCTTTATGGTGAGTCTCAAACAACCACCTATGCCTCAGCTGCGTCACTCGAGGACGAATCGTACCTGTTCTTTTACGAACATTATGAGAATGGTCGCGCGGGCCTGAAGTCCCATCTGGAGCGGCCATCCCATGCAGTTCTAAACGAGACTATGGGGGCCCGCAGAATGACAAAGCGCCGGATCATGGGCACCGGATTCTTTGATCTGCCTGACTTCGGCTGGCGGGGCCGTGGTGGAGGTGCGCTGGTCTCCGATTGCGCTATATTCGAGCTGTCAGGATTGCGCTTTTGCAGTGAAGC
>Ga0209374_1003140_pt1 | contig 13403 bp, 12 predicted proteins | sample SaaInlLV_DNA_10m_FD_184683 | JGI IMG/M metagenome (GOLD analysis project Ga0209374, IMG submission 184683) | Marine microbial communities from expanding oxygen minimum zones in the Saanich Inlet - SI075_LV_DNA_10m (SPAdes) (version 2) | ecosystem: Environmental > Aquatic > Marine > Unclassified ...
CTCAAAGTGCGTGGTATTACGATCCACCAGCACCAATGGAATTTTGCGATCAATCACCTCCTTAAAGAAAAGCGGACTCGCATCCTCATTAACCGGCAAAAGAATAAATCCGTCTACACGGCTTTCCAATAAGCGATTGATCACCCTACTTTGTTGCGCCACTGCACGCTCACCAAAATTACCATGCACCATATCCAGCGCCATGATCATATCCTTCTCATTTAAATAATCATACGCTCCTTCCAGAATCTCAGGCGCGAGCTCATGCCCAGCAGGCACCACGACACTGACAATACCGCTCCGCCCACTCTGCATCCCGCGCACCAGTCGATTACGCTTATAACCGAGTCGATCTGCGATGGCTCGAATCCTCTCGTCAGTCACAGCAGCGACGTTCGATTCATTACGCAGCACTCGCGAAACGGTCATCATTGACACCCCCGCTTCGGCCGCAATTTGCTTCATACCTACAGACGACTTCTTCATGTTAATTAACATGAGACTCACTAATGTTCATAAGCAACAGCTAAATTCAATATCGAAGAAACCCTGAACGCAAAGGGCTTCAGCGGTAGTTGCAAGTGAGGCATAAAAAAGCTGCGAACCTTTGAGAAGTTCACAGCTTATTCTTTTTGGTCGGGGCGACAGGATTCGAACCTGCGACCCTCTGCTCCCAAAGCAGATGCGCTAGCCAGGCTGCGCCACGCCCCGTGCCCAAAAGAAGACGACAAACCATCACAAATTTCTCCCCTGTCAATGCTGTTTAAAAAGATTTTTTTAGATTAAATGTTCGCGATTCTCAACTCACTGCATAAACCTAATTAACTAACGATGCTTAATGAGCAATTAAATATCCTTAAGATAAGACACAGAAGGCTTATGGGCCGAGTCAGCTTTCTGCTTTGGCTGATTTCTAGCGCTTCAGGGAGCACCCTCCAAGAGCAGTTAGAGCAGGCTATTTCGGCTTTCAGCAATGCTGATTATACCTCTAGTTATTGGCAATTTGAGAACATGGAGCTCGATTATGGCACCGAACCAGAGTTTTTAGCACGCACTTTCCAGCAAACCGTCCTCCCCGTCCGTGGCTATGCCGCGCTGATGGCAGATCGTCCCACCGATGCGCTGATTTACTTCGGCGAACTACTCAGCCAACACCAACCACACTCAGGCTTACAGGCTTTCGCACTCTATAATACAGCGATCGCGCAGTCGCAAACCCATGCTCTGGCGACTGCCGCGCAGACCTTTCACTATTTTCAACTGACTTTTCCAGGCTCCAACGAGGCCGCACTCGCGCTGCTACAAGAAGCTGAACTGCGCTACGAAATCGGCTTCGTCGCAGAGGCGGCCACCCTTCTCGACGCATTTTATGAATCGGATGCCCCCGAGACGCTGCGCATGCAGGCACGACTAAGAGCGCTGCAAATCGCGGGCGCAACTGGCTCGACTGACCGTGCGCGTGCAATCCTATTTGAATCGGATTGGAATACAGCCGCGATGCCAGACATTGCGGCGCTGAGCTTCACAGCACTGGACGCGGGCGACCTATTGATGACAGCCGGTCAATACAACGAAGCGGTGCGAGCCTACCGATTAACACTGCCGCGCAAGGTGCTGATCGAAAAACAACGCGAACGGCTTCGCGCACTCAAAAGCTCCCTCGCCCAGCAATCACTGTTTGCCTCTAGCATCTGGAAGAGCCATTCGCAGCAACTAGTGGCGCGCCTCACGCGTCAGCTCGATCTCCTCGAAAACATGGCCGACTACACGCCAGGTCTGTATTTACGTAGCGGCCAAGCTTACTTGCTCAAACAAAGATACCGCGAGGCGACCATCCTTTTTCGCACGGTCGCGCAAACGCCCGAGTTCGAAACCGACATCCGCGCCGAAGCACACTACCGCTGGATCTTGGCCATGTGCGAAGCGCAAGACTGGGCAGGCGCGCGCAACACCGCGCAGTTATTTCTCAGCGAACACCCAGGCCACAAACTCGCTAACAGCGCCCTCTTCCTGATCGCCCGCACCTACCAGAGCGAAGGTCAATTCCTCGAAGCGATCGCGGTACTCGATGAGCTCATCACCCACTTCCCCGACGATCCTCAGGCGCCTCGCTGGTATTTTACCCGCGGTTACAACTTCAGTGCGCTAGATCGACAAAGCACCGCTCGTGACGATTTCGAGACCGCGCTAGAGCGCTTTCTTGATAGCAGTATGGTCGAGCAGCTCCAACTATGGCGCGGCCTGACCTTCTTTTTCGAGCGCAACTACGACGCCAGCCTCGAAGCGCTTGAAACACTTAAGCAAACTAGTAAGAAGCATCCACTGTATCCGGAAATCAACTACCGCATCGCCAACATATTTTATGCGCAGCGCAACTACGACGATGCACTCAAAACCGCCGACGCCCTAATCAAAGCATTCCCCGACCATCACCGCGTTCCGGCAGCCCAAGCTCTGCGCGGCGACATTTTCATGGGCCGAGGTGAACACCTCCAGGCTGCAAACGCGTTTCGTCAAGTGCCGCCCGACGACGCGCAACTTTACGACTACGCTATCTTCCAAGCGTCCAAGATCTACAAGGTGCTCGAACGCTACGATCTACTGCGCAAACATCTGCAAGCCTACATTGACCGCGACGATGCCAACGAACGCCCGCGTGTGAGCGAAGCACTTTACTGGATCGGCTGGTCGCTACAGCAGGAAGAACGCGGCACCGAAGCATTACCATTATTTGAACAAGCGATCACCCGTTTCGGCAACGATCCAAACGCGCGCGCCGTCGGCTCAATCCTCTCTGCCTACGCTGATCTGACTAAACGCCTAAGTAAAACCGACAGTACCCGGCCCGCCTTTGACACATGGCTACAGGATGCCACCGAACAGAGCCTCACGGAGGGCGAACTCACCTGGTTTGCACGTCTAACATTATTTAAGTCCCATCGACAACGACTCAGCTTCGGCGACGAACGAGCCGACGCCACCCTCCTCTCGATTCACCGTTTTGTGCCAATCGACCAACAAGATGCTGCGACGCTCGCCAGCGTCGGCCTGGTATTGATTCAACGCGGCTACGAATCTGCCGACGACTATTGCGAACAGATTCTCACCGAATATCCAAAATGCTTTGAGCGCGGCACCGCCTATTTTGGCAAAGCGCAACTCGCCGCCAATGCTGAACGCCTCACCGAAGCTCGCCGCTGGCTACTTCGCTTCCTCGAACAAACACCTTCGCACCCACTGGCCGCGGACGTGCGCCTGCTCAGTGCCGACATACTTACCCGGCAAGGCATTTACGACGGCGCGCGCGCAGTACTCAACGAGATCCTACAGATCAAAGCCATGCGCGGCCGCCCGCATGCCCAATCACTAGCGGGGCTGGCACGCATCGAAACCGCGCAGAACAACCCTGAGCGAGCGATCCCCTACTGGCAGCGGATCTACACCCTCTACCGGGCCTACCCTAAGATCATAATTGATGCCTATTGGCAGAGCGCCCTACTGTTTGAACAGATCGGCGACAGCACAGCCGCACGCAATACACTGCGAGAATTAGTCAGCGACGAGCGCTTGAAAGACTTCGACGCCTACGTGCTCGCACAAGACAAACTCAGCAAACTGGACACTATGGTAGAAGCACGAACGGAGCTCGCCATTCAAGCATCCCATCCCGCAAGAGAGGCGCAACCATGAGGTTTCTATTCATTTCAATGGCATTTCTACTACCTACGATTGCCACTGCGGCCATTCCGCCCGACCAACTTTCGCTAATTAATGCCGAACTACATCAACCGATTGCGGTCCATCTAAGCAATGGCCGGACGATCCCAGGACACTCAATCGATGTATGTGGAAATCAAATACAGGTAGCCACCTCTGAAGGCGCTGGCGAAATCATCCACACCTTCAACGTGAATGAAATTATCAATTTTACAATACCGGGCGAAAGCTACAAAACGCTGGCAGTCGAATGGATCAATGCCGGCGAATCAGACGATGCCATGGAGTTGCTACAACTGCTTTATCTACAACGCGTAAAAATCATGCCTCTCCTGCCCGCCACCGAGTCGCACTTCTTCATTTATTACGTCGATCTCATACTGCAATCCGACAATCCCGCCCGAGTAATTGCAGTGACTGGTATTTTAAAGCCTCAGATTAGTCATCCAGCCGCGCTATGTGCGCTTGAGGACGCAGTGCTCGACAGCTACAACCGCCTACAACTCTACGACGAAGCACGGCTGCTGACGCAAAAATGGCTGGCTGCACGCAATCCGTACGGCGATTCCGCCCTTGGTTATTACACGCGCAGCGCTGACCTACTACGCAGCGAAGACTACGAAGCAGCACTCGACACCGCACTGCAACCGATCGTTTTCTCGACACCGAGCCCGCAAAAAAAACTCGCTCACTGCTACGCCGCAGCGATCAGCTCCGCGCTAGGCTTGCGAGATCAAGATTATGCGCTAATATTGTATGCAGAGATGCTAGCACGGTCACTGACTTGGCCAGATACAGACCCAACTTTTGATATACCCTTCAATCAACTCAACGAGCACCTGAAAAAAACCGCAAAACACCCTAGCACCACGAGCTTATCTTACCAATGAAACTAAACGACTCACTCTGCCTGATAGTACTAAAGCATGCACTACTTAGCCTAGCGCTCACCTCAATCGCGCACGCTCAAGACGCCGCACCCGAGGCCACCGCTGCCGCCGAAGACACTCTCAATCTATGGGGCTTGATCCAGCAAGGCGGTTGGGCGATGTATCCCCTCGGCACCTGTTCGTTGATTATGTTCTTTCTGATCTTTTATTCATGGAAAGAAACCACAGCGAATAAATTCTTCACCGCTGATCAATTGAGCACTACTAGCGACGCACTACAGAGCGGTAACATCGAGCAAGGGCACCAGCACTTACAAGACGGCAGCAACCTCCTATCGCGCGCACTCTCGCCGGCGCTCAAAAAGATCCATAAAGGCCGCGAAAAGACCGAAAACCTTTTTATCGAGAACTTAGAAGCCGAAGAGAACAGCGTCTCGCAATGGGTCACCTACCTAAATGTGGTTGCCTCAGTGGCACCGATGATTGGGTTACTCGGCACCGTCAGCGGCATGATCAGCGCGTTCCAGACAATTGGCCGCGGCGGCATGGGTCGACCTGAACTCCTAGCCGGCGATATCGGCGAAGCTCTGATTACGACAGCGACTGGACTCGTGATCGGCATCCCCGCAATGATCGCCTATTTCGTCCTCCGCAATCGCCTGAATTCAGCGATGATCGCCACGGCACAAGCTGGCACCGACCTGATCGAAGCTGCGGACGGCGAGTAGGCTACTCGGAGCCCAGCGCTCCTCGTCTATATCAGTCAACTGGCGGTTGTCCACACTGCCAAACTGCTAACTCCAGGCAGCAACTATAAATCGATACGCAGAAGCATTGCATCCGCAGTTCTTTGCATTTAGCGATTTAAGCCATGATCCGTTACAGCGCACTCACAGAACTGAACTTGATACTACATGAAGCCCCTGGTGAAGACGGCGACTGGGGCTGGTTTAGCCGCGAACACGCAGTCATCGTCGATGCGGTGCTGCAGATGCTTGGTCACCCGACAGTAGTCATGGATGGCCTACTCATTATGCAAGACGGCACACATTCGCTGGCGACCATCCCACTAGGCCATGCTTGGAATATGATCTATGAGGACCGTCTGGTTGATGCCAGCGTCACCACTCACCATATGACCTCGCACTTTAAAGAGTTCAACAGCGTCGATTCGAAACGTCCCGACACCTGCCCCTATCCGATCCATTACTCAGAGAAACTCCCCGACACGATCCGCAAGCCCGACCGTCCCTCAGGGCTCTACTACTACCGCAAAGAGAGTTTCAGCTTCAATGCCGCGCTGCTACTGGAAGATCCCTATCAATTTATCCACAAGCCTGAATTCGGTACGCCTGATCTGCTCGAAAGCTACGGCCGCGACATTTTCTTCAAATTAGCTTATCACATTTATCTAGTGCAACAAGGACAGGCAAAACCGCTCTCGACGAGCAATGACGACCTGCTCGACGCAGTGGCTACCAGCCGTAGCGGCGCACGTAAGAAAGTGTTAGCCATCCTCGATGGCAGTGCGGGCGTCTGACACGGTTCAGCCAATTCAGAAAACCTCACTTTTCGTGCGAAAAAGTTTTGCTTCTGCCGCACGATTCGGTTTGATCTAATCCATGCACGAATTATCCGGAACCGTAAAAGTAATTTTCGAAGAACAAACCTTTGCCAGCGGCTTTAACAAGCGCGAATTTGTTGTGACTGACGAAGCTGACAAATACCCACAGGACATTAAGTTCGAGTGTGTTAAAGATAAGGTCGAATTAGTCAACAAGCTCAACGTTGGCGAAAAAGTCAAAGTCACCTTCGACCTGCGCGGCAACGAATATAATGAAAAATATTATGTCAACCTTGCAGCGTGGAAGATCGAAAGCCTTGCAGCAGCTGGTGCCGCCAGCAGCACCCCGCCAGCCTTCGATCCAGCCGATGAAGTTCTCGACGAAGAGCCACCATTTTAGTCGCTCAATTACCATTTTCAACAAAAGGCCGCTCATTCACGAGCGGCCTTTTTTGTGCCTATATTGGAGGGCAACGCTCCGTCGTTGCCACGATAGCCAAATCAACAAATCTAACGTACAGCAATGGCAGAGCAATGCCCTCCAGCTCGTCAGTAAAATTCCAGCATGCTACTCCACCAACCGCCCGGTTAGCAGACCGGCGAACGCTAACTGCACTGGGTGAAAGCAAATCAATGGGATCAATACCATTGCAGGATCCACTACACCCGGGGCTGCCAGCAAAATCGACGAGGCCAACGGCAGGCCCGAAGCCAACGACTTCTGACTCGCACAAAAAAACGCTGCAATTCGCTGCGCACGCGTCAAGCGCAACCAAGACCCACTCCACCATATTAATACACTCGTCACCAATAAGAGCGTCACGATACCCACGGCCACCCCGAGGCAAAGTGCCAACGACAGCTCATCCAACAGGCCCGAACTCACGCTCTGCGCAAACGCAGCGTGTACAATAAATACAATGATGCCACTACTGACCAATTTGACTACTCCAGCAATGCGCCCAGCAAGCGCCCGCATAAACTGACGTGCCACCTGCCCCACAATCAACGGCAACACCAATAACTGAGCCAGACTCACGAAAATCCCCGCCAATGAAATCTCAATCGCCGTCTCACTCGCCAGATAAGCCACCGCAATCGTCGGCACCACCAAAACCGCCAATAGGTTGGAAAAAATCGTCGAAAAAATGGCATTGCCAGTGTCTCCGCCTGAGAGCGAGGTGAATGCGATCGCCGAAGCCACCGTCGTCGGCAAAATCGCCAGCAGCCAGAACCCGACACACAGTTGCGGCGTCAACAGCCACGACAGTGGTAGCAGCAATAGCCCCGTCACCACTGGGAACCACAAGTAATTCCACGATAAGACGAACACGTGAAGTCGCATCGGGTTGTACCCTGCGGCCAACGAACGCGTCGGCAACGACAGTCCCTGTAACAAGAAAATCACCGCCACGCCAAACTGCGTGGTCCACTGCGCACACAAAAAACCCTCCTTCGAGGCGGGCTCAGGGACATAGACCGCAAGCAGCACGGCGGCAAGCAGCCATAGCGTGAATGCATATTTTCGAAGCAGTGACATCATTTTCGAGATTAACTCAGCGTGCACAAAGCTGAGAAAAGGTGAAGCGAGAAAAATCAACCAGGGCGGCACGGGCTCCGAGTCACTAGGCGCTGTTCAAACAGCGAACGAGACAAAGGACATGCTACACCGTCTTTATATTTTGCATTCCCGTAACTTTCCCTTTAATCCCTCGGCACTCATGAAGATTGAAAGCGCAACATTCCGCACCAGTGCACTCGACCTCGAAGCCTGCCCGGCATCTTGGCAGCCCGAATTCGCCTTTGTCGGACGCTCCAATGTCGGCAAATCTTCGTTGATTAACATGCTCACCGGCAAGAAGGAGCTCGCGAAAACATCCAGCGTGCCGGGGAAGACGCAGCTGATTAATTTCTTTGATATTAATCAGACCTGGAGCCTCGTCGATCTACCTGGCTACGGGTATGCACGACTTTCCAAGGCGAAGCAGAACGATTTCAACATCAATGTTAGTGGCTATCTCACAGGCCGCGAAAACCTCAAGCATGTTTTTGCACTGGTTGATTCGCGGATGGAACCAGTCGAAGGCGACCTCGCCTTTATCGAGTGGCTACAAGCCTGTAAGCTGCCCGTATCGATTGTCTTCACCAAGTCAGACAAAAGCTCGGATACCACTGTGGAAAACCACGCAAAGCTATTCCTGCAGAAATTAGACGAATGGGGCATTCAGGCCGTCAAAGCCTTTAGTTGCTCAGCGAAGACACGTGTCGGCCGCAATGAGATTCTCCAATTCATTGAGACCATGTTGCCGAAAAAAACCAAGGTGAAGAACCAGAAAACCATCTCCTTGGCCTGGATGAAAAAGAAGCGCTAAGGCGCGCGGCTCAGAACCGGCAGTGGGCCTGCTCGCCAATTAGTCGAAAACCCCCAATACTAAGAATCGACGGTTGGCACCCCCAGGTGAGGAACCTAGCTTAAGTCACACTTTGCATTCGCGGCACGATCTCCCGCAAGACACCGAGGGCGGTGCCCCTGAGTTTTTGTTTGGCAACTGGCTAAATCTTAGTCCCACAGCCTGTTAATATCCAGCAACATTCAGTTGTGCCTACCGTTTGACCCGATGCTTAAATCAGACTACCATCGAAGCCACGCTCTCACCTGTGATTCGCGATGTAATCGATTATTCTTTATTTATACGTTACGTAGCAATATATATAAAGCGAATTATAAATCACTTACGACATGTCACTCTCGCCACCTACAACTGCCGCCGAAGTCACTTTCAATATCCATGAACTGGGCGATTTCCAACCCCGCTTACAGCAGTGGCAAAACGAGTTAAAACAAGTATCCTCGGCGCGCGAGCTACGCCAGCGCATCCAAGATACTCCGCCATTGCTGCGTTCACGCCTCAAAGATCATGGCTACTGCGATGCCTACCTCGCCGCTTATGTGGCATGGATTTGTCAGCTCAGCAAAACCACCGCACCCAGCTGGGTAATGCAATCGAATCGGATTGCCGATAGCGCCTGTATCGACGACGCAATTGACCTCAGCCAAACACCGGAGCCATTTAGGCAACGCAACCTCTTCACGATCCCCGAAAACGTCGTGCATCTACGTCGCGGTCGGCCGAAAAAAAGCACCGCCCATAAATTAAAAAACAACGCTGCACGCCAACGACGCCACCGGCAACGGGTCAAAGCAAAGCTCGCACGCCTCGAACAGCTCGAACGCGAACTAGACAAGTAGCCTTCAAGTCTCCGGCTCCACTCTTTAAGCCTCCGCCCGCCTCAATAGTCTCAGACATCCTCCATGGCTTCGCATAAAGTCCTCTCTAACTGGTATCAACAGCTCGCAGAACATCTGGATTCCGGCACACGGCTCGCAGAAGCGTTCACCATCTGCGCAGGCCCTCCGAGTAGAGACCGATTGCGCATGGCTAGATTGATCGAAGGGGGCACTGGGATTGAAGCAGTGATGACCGCGGCACCTGCCTGGTTGCCGAAAGCAGACCGCGCTTTTATCAGCACAGCGATGCAGGCCGGCCGCCTGCCGCAAACCTTACGCAACCTTTCCGATCGGCATGAGCGCATTGGGGCCACTCAGCTCAAAGTCATGCTCGGACTGCTTTACCCGCTCGGTGTCTACCACCTCGCGGCTTTGATCCTGCCGATCGTCCGCATGATCGACTATACGCATGGATTCGAATGGGACGCCCGACTACACCTGTTACAAAGCTCGCTACTAATCTGCCCAGTATGGGCGCTCGGCGCACTGAGCCTATTTCTAGTCAAAACAGACAATGCGCTGCTGACTCGGATCTTGCGCTGCATTCCACTCCTGCGTGGCTACAGTCAAGCACAGGCACTCGCTGACTTTTCCTACGCGCTCGGCACCTTCATCGATGCTGGCGTGCCAATGCACACTGCCTGGCAAGGCTCCGCGCACATCGCGAACGACCCAAAGATCAGCCGCGCCTACCGAGCGATGCAGCCCACCTTTGCCGCGGGTGAAGACCCCGCCACGCAACTCAAAGCGCACAAAGTATTTCCGCCCGACTTCGTGGCGTTCTACGCCGCTGGCACTCAAAGCGGCAAGCTCGACGAGATGATGCTCAAAACTGGCCAGCAATACCAAACACAGGCGAACCATGCCATGACTTACGCCTCCATTGTTTACCCGACACTGCTATTTGCATTGGTCGCTGTCTTCATCGTGTTCACCATTTTCGAAGTCTATGGGGGCTACCTAGATTTGCTTAACGACTTGGCGCAGTAGAGCTGGATCCCTAGAGATCCACCCGCCTAGCAGCCGCACCAGCCCGAAAAACCAAGGCCTTAAAATATCAATCAAAAACTTAAAAAAGGTTAGCATTATATTATGAAAAAGATGAGCTGCAAAATCGATGGAGCCAGCGACTAGGCTTTGTACGCCAGTACGTTTCAAGAGCTCTCGAAATTGAACAAACAGCAGGTCATACAGATGCTCTAAGTGGATCAAGCTGTGGGGCTGCTGCCCAATCTGGGCAGCAGCACCGCAGTGCCGAGCGCATCACATATTGTCGTGCCACGCTCCGCAGCACTATTCCACCATTGAGAAATTCAAGCCGAGTTCTTTTTCTAACTGGGTAATTTTACGGCGCTCCTTTGGCTCAATCAAAGTAATCGATACGCCTTTCTTACCCGCGCGTGCGGTGCGGCCGCTGCGATGGGTGTAATACTGCATCGCATCCGGCAACTGATGCTGGATGACAAAAGATAGACCTTCGACATCGATGCCGCGGGCCGCGACATCGGTCGCGAGCAGAAACTGTGTGCGTTCATTTTTGAAGGAGCGCATCACCTTATCGCGATCCTTTTGACTGAGGTCGCCCTGCAAGACGCCGACTGCGAGGCCGAGTTTGGTCAAGTCTTGCCCCAGCGAGACGGCACCCGAACGTGTACGGCAAAAGATCAAGCCGCGCTCTTCGCCATGCGCGATTAAATACTTATAAATAAAATCAGTCTTATCCTCACGCGAGCAGATCGCGAACTGGTGATCAATATTCTGATTCACCACGTGCTTTTTATCCACCTTGATCATGTGCGCCTTGGCAGACATGTGCTGCTCGACCATATTCTTAATACGATCTTGGAAGGTCGCGGAAAACAGCCAGGTACTCTTGCGGTCTTTGGTCTGCTTAAAGATTTCCTCCAGCTCGGATTGAAAGCCCATGCTCAGCATCTCGTCGGCTTCGTCCAGCACGAGATGACGGACCGACTGTAAACGGATCGCCTTGAGTTTGAGCAAATCCATCAAGCGGCCAGGCGTGGCCACGACAATGTGCGTGGGGCGTTGCAATTTTTTAACCTGCAGATCGATTTTGTCACCCCCCGCGAGGACTTCGACAAATATTTTAGCGGAAAATTTTGTGTAGCGGAACAGCTGCTTGCCGATCTGCTGCGCGAGCTCACGAGTCGGCGCGATGATTACCGCCTGGATCTCTTTAAAGCTCGGGTCGATCTTGGTTAGCAGCGGCAGGCCAAAGGCGGCAGTCTTGCCAGTGCCAGTCTGCGCTTGGGCAATGAGGTCGCCGCCGTCTTCCATCAGGAAAGGAATCGCTTGCGCTTGAATTGGCGTCGGCTCAAGAATGCCGAGTGCTTCGATCCCTTGATTGAGGTCGTCAGGAATGCCGAGTTGTGTAAATGCTGTGCTCATCGTTTTATCTACTGTCGGCGCGCAAAATCATCTCTGCGAAACCATTGAATGGCAGCACTCTGCCGACTCCGCAGCAAATGACGAGCTATGAATCGTGGAAAAGATACGGCCAATTGAAGGCAGCGCATGCGCGTTCCCAGTCTGCTGCACTTAACCGAAAGGCGTGAGGACGACCCGCCCACCTTGAGCCACTGCTGATAAAATGAGGGCGGGTCGCGCTTACTCCTTTTACTATACCAGATCAAAGCTTGCAGTACCCCCTCACTGTGTCCGAGTCATTACTATTCGAGCAGTCAGTGAGGACACGGCACCGTCAGCTCGATTGGTAAGATTCGATTGAAGCGCCGCCCGAAGAAAGCGCAGAAATAATTACACATTGGATGGGATCTTGCCAAAGGGCAATGATTGCCATTGCGTGCGACAATATATGCAAGTCGAACGAGGAGAAATCATAGCACGCAGCCTGACCGGACGCTGCCCCAACTGCGGCGCCTTCGGCATGTTCAAACATTGGTTTCGACTCAACAAACACTGCACCGGTTGCGACATGCCACTGGAGAAAGAAGACTCGGGCTTCTACTTCGGCACCACTTCGATCGGCTACGTGCTGGCGATCATCGTCGTCATTATTCCGATCTGTATTTTAGTCGTTAAACAGATCGTCGGGATGTGGACCGGTGTGATCATCGGTATCGTCGGCTCGGTGCTACTCACCACCCTGCTTTACCCGTTAATGCTTAGCTGGATGATCATGACTTACTACAGCATGTTTCCGCACGAACTACCGGCCAACAGCGATGCCAGCGACGAAGGCCACTAAGCCAATGGCCACACTCGATCAGTCGCCGCTGCCCTATGCCACTTGGCAGGCGAGCGCCCGTGCCCATTTTAACAAAGCGCAGCAGTGGACCATGCCCTACCGCTCGCGCCGCGCCGCGGGCAAGATGCATCCGTGCCACGACTTCGTGTTCATTTACTTTCGCTTCGCGCCGGCACTGCTGGAAGGCTGGCACCCAGGGCTCGGCGTTGCCTTTGAAGCAGCCGAAGACAACCCGGGCTACAACGAGAAACACTACAGCCGCAAAGGCCAAACGCTTTACTTAGACCCGAGTAAGATCGACGTAAAAGCCCGCAAGCGGCTGCAATATAGCCTCGATTTGTGTCGTTCGGTTCAAAATAAGACCGCGCAGTTCAGCTGCTTCGGTATGCACGAATGGGCGATGGTCTATCAAGGTGGGCCCGAAGGTCGCGCCCGCCACGAAGGCAAACTGCCGATGCGCCTCTCGCAAGCGGAGATCGATGCCGTCGTCGAAGCACGTCCCACCTGCTGCAGTCACTTCGATGCGTTTCGCTTCTTCACCGACAGCGCCAAGCCGTTCAATAAGCTCGACCCGACGCAGGACGCGCGCATGACCAACGAACAGCCAGGCTGCTTACATACCAATATGGATCTGTATAAGTGGGCCGCCAAAGCAATGCCATGGGTCGGCTCAGAGCTAGTATGGGATACGTTCGAATACGCGATCCGATGCCG
>Ga0209374_1003145_pt1 | contig 13385 bp, 10 predicted proteins | sample SaaInlLV_DNA_10m_FD_184683 | JGI IMG/M metagenome (GOLD analysis project Ga0209374, IMG submission 184683) | Marine microbial communities from expanding oxygen minimum zones in the Saanich Inlet - SI075_LV_DNA_10m (SPAdes) (version 2) | ecosystem: Environmental > Aquatic > Marine > Unclassified ...
GCCTTGACGATACATTTGCCGCGCCGACGCAACGTTGGTGTCCTTTGGATTCGGCGCAACATCGGAAAAGACATCGCTGCTGATACCCGTCGCCTTCAACGCACGCTGCAACGCGCCAATAAACGGCAATTGAGCAGAGCCGCGATCCGTCACGATGAGCGGGTTGGCCAGCCCCATGTCCATGGCCCGGGGGCCCAATTCAGCCAACCGGCCGGGGCCGTAAGCAATCGGAACCGGGAACGACCAGTCACAGTGGGAAAGTAAATTTTCTTCCTTTTTATCAATCACTTAAAAATCAGTCCTTGTCATTTCAACAACGCACGGTAAGGCCCGGAATTCGGCGACCAAAAAAATAGGGCACACCTCTAAAAATGAGGTGCATCAGGGTCCTTCTTTGCTTATATTCTCGCCGTAAATCACGTGCCACGCCTTACTCTAGCACGCCTCAATTGCTTCGCCCTGCATGATAAAAACAGGTACTGACATGACCCCATAAGAGCGCCTCCAGCCATCCGGCCAGAGAACCGCTTCCGTTAGATAAGAGAGCTCAGCCCATGAATGCACCCGTCCTTTCCCTCTCCAGACGCCTTCGCAAGTCTCCTTTTGAAGCCCGTTCGCATCACGGCGCCAAAGCCACATCGGTTTACAACCATGTCGTCCTGCCCACGGCCTATGTGTCGCTGGAAGATGACTATTGGCACCTAAGAGAACACGTACAAATCTGGGACGTCGCCTGCCAGGTGCAGGTCGAAGTCAAAGGCCCTGATGCGTTGAAGCTGGTGGAGTTCCTCACACCTCGGGACCTATCGAGCATGGTGCCAGGCCAGTGCGTCTATGCACCCCTGCTCGACGAACGCGCAGGCATCGTTAACGATCCCATCATCCTCTGCCTAGCAGAGGATCACTTCTGGCTTTCCATCTCGGATTCCGACGTATTGCTGTGGGTAAAGGGGCTAGCCCTCGGCGCGGGCTTCGACGTGACGGTATCGGACCCCGACGTATTCCCGCTTTCACTGCAGGGCCCCAAATCAGAAGCCCTGCTCGGTCGGCTGATCGACGAGCCCGTCGACGATATCCGTTTTTTCCGTTTTATCGAGACACAGATAGCCGGTATACCGCTGGTCGTTGCCAGAACAGGTTGGAGTGGTCAGGGAGGCTTTGAGCTTTACCTGAAAGAGCCTGCTGAAGGAGAGCGACTGTGGGACACCATTTCAGATGCAGGGATAGACCTCAACCTCCGACCGGGCTGCCCCAATTTAATCGACCGTATCGAGACCGGACTGCTCTCGCATGGCAATGACATGACCCTGGACAACAATCCGATTGAGGCCGGACTGGATCGTTTCTTCAAAATTGGCAAGCCCGCTAACTACCTCGGCAAAGAGGCCCTGGAAAAAATTGCGCAAGACGGCCCCTTGCAGCAGATGGTGAGATTGGTCGTTTCAGGTGAGCCCTTGCTCAATCCTCGGGTTACCTACCCGATGTCAGTGGCAGGCAGCGCTGGGGCAGGTTGCGTAACAAGCATGGCGTATTCCCCCCGGCTGGGACACAACGTGGGATTGGGCTACGTGCCCACAGGAAGCGCCGGGGTGGGTAACAGCGTAACGATCGAGGTCTCTGGGGGGCACGTGTCGGGGCAGATCGCTGACAAGGATTGGCAGTGCACAATTCCGAGCTTGCAGCAGTGACCCAACCCGCGCGGCGCCAAGCAAAGATCAGATGAGCTCAATTTTTACTTGAATTGTGGCGAAGATATCGTCTCAACGACGACAAAAAGTGTCGCAAAATGTGGCGCATGATTTCCACCGTTTTCTTATATTCGCGTTTTTAGAAATTGGCCAATATCGCCGTATCACACCGCCTCAATGAGCAGTTACTGCGCCGTGGTTTATCGCTCTCACGGTCTGATTACGGGCGAGCACGACGATGACTCGGTATTTTGCACGTTAAAGGTAAACGCTCATGACCACACCACGACTTTCCTTAAATCAGCGTCTACGTAAATCACCCTTCGAGGAGAGATCTCACGTCGGGGCCACATTAGCATCGGTCTATAATCATGTTGTCTTGCCGTCTGTTTATGCATCTCTCGAGGAAGACTACTGGCATCTTCGAGAGCATGTTCAGATCTGGGATGTAGCGTGTCAGGTACAGGTCGAGGTGCAAGGGCCAGACGCCTTGGCACTAATGGAATACCTCACTCCGCGTGATCTTTCACAGATTGTCCCGGGACAATGCGTTTACGCGCCTCTTATCGATGCAGACGCGGGCATTGTGAACGACCCGATTATTTTATGTTTGGCGCCAGATCGATTCTGGCTTTCCATCTCCGACTCAGATGTATTGCTGTGGGTTAAAGGACTCGCGACTGGCGCAGGTTTTAACGTGCGTGTTTTCGACCCAGACGTCTTTCCTGTCTCGATACAAGGCCCAAAATCGGATCTACTCCTAAGCCGCCTCATTGACACTCCCACGGAGGACATACGTCGGTTCCGATTCATTGAAGCAAAAATTGCTGATACCGATCTGATCATTGCCAGAACAGGCTGGAGTGGTCAGGGCGGCTTTGAGTTTTATCTGGCCGAATCTGCAAAGGGCGTTGATCTCTGGGATACGATCGTCGGGGCAGCGACTGACCTGAATTTGAGATCTGGCTGCCCAAACCTAATCGATCGAATCGAGACGGGACTGCTGTCACATGGTAATGACATGACCTTCAGCAATAATCCTATTGAAGCGGGCCTCGACCGTTTCTTTCAATTGGGTAAAGACAGTGATTATCTGGGCCGCCAGGCACTTGAGAAGATTGCTTCAGCCGGACCTTCGCAACGAATGGTGAGGATAATGGTGCCGGGTAGCGGCATTACCAATCCGCGAGAAATTTATCCAATGAGGGTGTCGGGTAGCGAACAGCCCGGCAGTGTCACTAGCATCTGCCACTCGCCACGCATGCGCTGCCACGTCGGCTTTGCCTATGCGCCCGCAGACTCCTGCTCGCCTGGGACGCGGATCACTATCTCCACGCCCGCGGGTGACGCTGAAGGACAGATTGCAGATGAGCACTGGCGGGTGGACGCCAGCGACCACTCAGTCGGCTAATCTATACCATGAACCATCTTGGTCTCGAGGAAGTCCTCGAGACCCATCTCACCACCCTCTCTTCCATTTCCCGACGCTTTGTAGCCGCCAAACGGCGAGCCATATTCGTAGGCACCTCCATTGATATGAACAGCTCCTGCGCGCAGTTTCTTGCAAAGTCGAGCAGCTCGATCGCGGTTCCCGGTTTGTACGTAAGCCGCGAGCCCATAGGGCGTATCGTTTGCGATAGAAATAGCGTCCTCTTCAGTATCAAAAGGAATAATGACCAGCACCGGGCCAAAAATCTCTTCGCGAGCCACCCGCATCGAATTATTTACATCCGCAAAGATCGTAGGCCTGACGTACCAGCCCACATCAATCCCTTCGGGTCGCCCCAGCCCTCCGGTAACCAGCGTCGCACCTTCATCTATCCCTACCTGAATCATAGTTTGCACACGATCAAACTGAATCTGGTCAAAAAGCGGTCCGATATGATCTCCCTCTTCCTCCGGATTACCGACCCGAGTGGCTTCCGCAGCACGCTGCGCAATTGCGACCGCTTCGTCATAACAGCTACTCTCGACCAACAGTCGTGTGGGCGCATCGCAGGACTGACCAGTATTAAACATGCACTCAGCCACTGATTGGCTGACTCGTTCCTCCAAGTCGCAGTCCGCAAATACCAGGTTCGGCGATTTACCACCCAACTCGAGCGTCACACGCTTAACAGAGTCGGCTGAATCGCGGGTCACCGCAGTGCCTGCTCGCGTGGAGCCGGTAAAAGACATCATTTGCACATCGGGGTGACGCGAGAGCGCCGCCCCAACCACCGGGCCGACACCATTCACAAGATTGAAGACACCCCCTGGCACCCCTGCCTCGTCAAGTATCTCGGCGTAAATCATCGCTGAAATCGGCGTATGCTCACTGGGCTTCAGCACGCAGGTACAACCGGCTGCGATAACAGGCAAAACCTTCAAAACCACCTGATTAATCGGCCAATTCCAGGGCGTAATCAAACCGCACACGCCAATTGGCTCACGCAGTAGAATTTCGCCATTATCAAAGTTTTCTCGCTCTTCGAGCTTCTCAAGCGCTTCAACAAAACCGTCGAGATGTCCCAACGCCGCATCTGCTTGAGCGGCTCGTGCCATGGAGATGGGCGCCCCCATTTCCATACGCATAGCTTGCGCTAGCTCTTCAAATCGGCGCTCACTCACCTTACGGATACGGCCCAGTAAAGCCAGCCTGTCCGATTTGGTCGTCTGCGAGTAGGTAACAAAAGCTCTCGATGCTGCAGCGACTGCCCGGTCAACATCGGCTTCATTACCGAGCGCAACCGTACCCAACTGGGTGACCGAAGCGGGATTCAGCACCGGCATCGTTTCACTCGAAATGGGATCAACCCAGTCGCCGTCAATGTAATATTTTAAGAGCTTATCCATAATTTTCTCTCTTAAGGTGACTAGTACGTCACCCTTTTCAGGGAGTGTACCTTCGTACCGGGTGGCAGATGCTGGCTTGCTGAAAAGTACAGCTTTCTCGAGCAATCTTCGGCTGGCGGAATAATGGTAGGCACTCTATCGCTTAACTGAATGAATGCTGCTCGATGAGCATCGTATCTTGAGTCGCGTCAAAGTGCGCGATGTAAAGACTCATGTCTCCATTGCTGACCAAGTCAATGTACCGAGCAGTGACTTGTGTACCTTCCCTCTTCCAACGGCCAGAAAACGATCCCGCGAAAAAAGTACCGTCTTTCATAGCACCTCGCCCTGAGCCGTAACACGCACCCCCACTCCGATCAGGTGATGTAGCCGACACGAGCGTAAGGGAAAATCGAACTTTCCCGTAGTCATTCATATTTGTCATGCAGTGAAAAGTGACGCCTTCATCCTTCACTTCAGTGCTGGTGACCAAGCAATTCAAATCATCCTTTCTCTCGAGCATGGTTATTGTTCCCTTTTGAAGCTTTTGTTCAGCGTTACACAGGTCGACCACGACCTGTACTGCGGCAAGTTTACACTCGGGTACAGATCAAGTCAGACCAGAAAATGCACACAGACTTGATTATCGCGTCAAGTCCTCAACCACTTGGGCAAGGTCTCAGGCTGCACGATGACGCGCTCCCCTACTTTGACGATGCCTGACACCTCGACAACACCCACCAACCCCCGTGAAAACTTGCTTTCAGCGATAAACGCATCGTCTGCGATCGGCGCGTCTGAGCTGGTTTTTAGCGTCCCTGCGAGGTATTTCGACATCCTGGTGCACGGGGGATTATATTCCTCCACCATGAGCACTACACCACCCTCAAATGTGAGCGTAGTGCCTCTGGGTAATCGGGAAAAATTTTGCACTCCCGAGATGGCCAAATTAACTGCAACATCACCAGCCGCTAGCGACTGTGCCAGCCTCAACTGCTCGGCAACAGCATCCAGATCTTCCTGCGCAACAGCTGACCACTGCCGCTCGTTGCGGCGTTCAGTCCCTCCGGGTTGCTTATCTGTCACATCCCAAGCTCGCCTGGTTACACCGCGATGTCGATCACCAACGATGCCATCAAAATCAAATTCGATCTGGGCCTGCGCCGTTTTCTCGAGACTTCCCGGTGCGCCCAAAAACAAACTGACCACTTCACCCTGACTTGTTGTCATCAACCGCTCGCTCCTCACTCAGGACCATCTGTCAACCGGCCCATTGCACTCGCTGGTCATTTTGACACGCGCTGCCGATTAGCACGAGATGTTCATACGCCGTCGACCCAACTCTTAATAAAACACCTGATAAACTTCAGGGGCATCCGATACAAGCGACCTTGGCAACTTGAATAAGATTTTTGCAGCAATAATGACTGTCATGGTCGCCGCAACCGTCATCGCGGTTTTCGTGCTCGGCGCACTATCGCTGAGCGGCGGATCAGCCACGGATGCACCAGACCTAAGCAACGTGACCGAGACTTACGATCAAACTATCGTCCTACTATTCTGATGCGTATTTTACTGGCAGGTGGTACTGGGCTAGTGGGCAGTGCGGTGATTGAGATGGGCATTCAAGCTGGCGTCGAGCTGGTGGGGGTGGGCCGTCGCGCCACAGGAAAACTCGCCGAGGAAGTGGTAACCAATCTTATAGATTTCCCGGCATTACCCGCGGCCGAGACCGCTATCTGCACCCTTGGCACAACCATCCGGGCGGCAGGTTCGCGCGATGCCTTCAGAGCAGTTGATTACGGGGCCGTTATGGCATTTGCTGCTGCTGCGCGTTCGGCCGGGACATCACATTTCATTGTGGTGACTGCGGTGGGGGCAAATCCGCAGTCGTCGGTTTTTTATTCCAGTGTTAAAGGCCAAGTGGAGCGGGATCTCTCGGACCTTGGATTTACGCGCCTTGATATCGTGAGACCTGGGCTACTTTTAGGCAGGAGGGCGGCGCGTCGTCCGATAGAGTCTCTCCTTCAAACACTCGCTCCCGTCACAGATTCCCTCATGCTGGGTGCCTGGCGGCGATATCGTAGTGTCAACGCTCGGGATCTGGCTCACTACTTACTGGCACTCACATCTCGCTCTGCACCTGGCGTCTTCGCTCACCACTTTGACGATATTCAGGCAAGCGACTTAAGGAAAGCCAATGAATAAACCCGGTTGCACTTAGCTTTGGGCAAGTTAAAGTAAGGTGACTGGATGAGGTAATGAAGCCCATCTCGCTACCAACCAACTGGTGTCACTATGAAATATGTTTCTTTTTTCGCGCTAGTCTCAATCTCATTGCTGGCATGCCAGCAACGGGTTGCGGATATGGACATTCTCGCGCCCGTTCCAGAGCTACGTCATGGTTTGATACAGGGCTACCTGCACGAGGAACCGACCCTCAACAGTGCCGCATTTCTCCCCCCACCACCTGCAGATGATTCGGCAAAATATCAGGCTGATGTCGCCGCTAGCGACGCTCTCGCCAATCTGGAGGGGTCCCCCCGATGGGCGATGGCGGCGCGGGATGCTGAGCTCTCCTTTCCTGCTGCCGCCAGTATTTTTAGCTGCGCGTTGGGAATAGAGATCAACGAGAGCGCAACGCCGGCGCTATATCGTTTGATGCAACGTTCTCTCACAGATTTTGGTCTGGCGAGCTATCCTGCCAAACAAGCTCATCAGAGACTTAGGCCTTTCTTGATCAATAAGAGAGCGATCTGCACACCCGATGATCGCGCTTTGCTCGAGGGTGATGGCTCATATCCCAGCGGGCATAGTGCCATTGGTTGGGGATGGGCACTGACCCTGTCTCAGTTGGTACCCGACAAAGCGGAAGCAATTCTTGCCAGAGGTCGCGAATATGCTCGGAGCCGAATGGTGTGTAATGTGCACTGGATGAGCGATACGGAAGCAGGCATGGCGGTGGGCGCTGCCGCGTTCGCACAATTACAGAATAATGCTTTGTTCGGGGCAACGATGGCTGCGGCCAGAGCAGAATTAGCCTCTGACGTCACAACGACGCCTAGCGCCAGTGACTGTGAGGGCGAGAGTGAATCACTGGCTCTTGGCAATCCATAGTAAGGAGCATCCTCAAATATCTGGGGCGCTGGCATTTTTTATCGCACATCCGGGACTTCACATGATTGCGCTTGACCAGCAGACAAGATGGCGGCGCTCACGCGTGTCGGCTTGAGTGATAAGTAACCCCAGTACTCCCAGCGGCTCGGGAGAATATCGTGGCAGCGCAGCTGAAATTGCGCGGCCTAAAGAGGCTGCCACACTGATTGTTGTCCGTGATGGCCCAGAGCCTAGAATTTTGATGGGTAAGCGAGCTGCCAGCCACCGTTTTATGCCCAATAAATTTGTTTTCCCAGGCGGACGTCTCGACATAATTGATCAGCGCTTAAACGTGCCTGGCGACCTCAGTGCGCCAGTGCTGGGAAGACTACGCAAGGCAACCCGCAAAACCGTAACCGATCGCAAGCTACGGGGCCTTGCACTCGCGGCAATTCGCGAAACTTTTGAAGAAACGGGCATGATTGTTGGGCGGAAGGCCACGGCCTCTGTAATCACGAAAAATCCTGTCTGGCGTGATTATCTGAAACATGGTGTCGAGCCTCCGCTGGAGCACATGGACTTTATTGCGCGAGCAATCACTCCGCCGTATCACGCGCGTCGCTTTGATACCCGCTTTTTCCTCGTCCATGAGCGATTTATTCACAATGACCCGGAGCAGGTCTCTGGAATCAGCGGTGAACTTAATCAGCTCCACTGGCTGACGCTGAACCAAGCACGTAAACTCGACCTCCCCAGCATCACCCGCTGGGTAATCGACAGAGTCGAGACGCGCATTCAACTCGAACCCGCGGAGCAGTTATTCCAACCTGCACCGTTTGTCCGCTTCGTGAGAGGCAATATGCTCTCTGAAGAGCTATGACCGAGTGCCACAGAACGCAGCTTTGATTGGTACACTCCCCTAACTCTGGCCGGACGCAATTTATGTCAGCTACACCCTCTCAACCCGTCGCGGGACACTTGACGGGCTACGGATCTGCTTCCTACCGACACTATGTTCTCGTGCTGCTGATGCTGGTCTACACGCTGAACTTTATTGACCGCACACTGATCGCAGTGGTGGCTCAACCCATTATTGAGTCATTTCAGCTCACCGACGCCCAGTGGGGCTTACTTTACGGCCCGCCTTTCGCAATTTTCTACGCAATCATGGGGCTCCCGATAGCGCTGTGGGCCGACCGCTCCAATCGAGTCAACATTATCGCCCTGTGCATCGTGCTCTGGTCGATCATGACTGCACTGTGCGGCGTTGCGATGGGGTTTGTTTCGCTGTTGATGTTTCGCATTGGCGTCGCAATCGGCGAGGCCGGTTGTACGCCCCCGGCAAATTCTCTGATTGGGGATTACTTTATCGCCCGTAAACGCGCCACCGCCCTCGGGGTTTACTCGATGGGCGTCACACTCGGCGCCGTATTGGCTAATGTGTTTGGCGGACCAATCGCACAGATGAAGGGAACTGACGTCGGCGCATGGCTCAACGGCGCGGGGCTACACTGGTTATTCGGCGGGCTCGACTGGATCAATATCGAGGGCTGGCGGGTGGCGTTTGTGGTCGTAGGACTCCCCGGCATACTGGTTGCTTTGCTGGTATGGCTCACGATTAAAGAGCCGCCACGCGGTTATTCCGATCCACCAGAGCAAAATGCAGATTTCGCTCCAGGGTGGGTCGAAACCTTTGGCGAATTGAAGCGCAAACCGTCATTTTGGTGGATGACAGCAGCAGCCTCATTAGTGGCTTTCGTAGGCTATGGGCTGATCAGCTTTCAAGCGCCGTTTTTGCAGCGCGAACACGGCCTGAGCGTTAGAGATGCCGCCCTGCAGTTCGGCGCACCGCTGTCACTTATGGCCGCAGTGGGCACCTTTCTTGGCGGCTATATTACCGAGCGTCTGAGCGCTCGCTTTCCGACAGCGGTGGCATGGGTTCCGGCCTTCGGCATCGCATTCGCCGTGCCTGCCTATATAGCGGCGTTTTTCTCGGTAGATTTATTCTGGGTTTTTGTGTTCTGGGGTATTGGCGCCGTCTGCCACTACAGCTACCTCGGTGCCCAGTACAATATTGGTCAGGGCGTTGTGAGTAACCGCTCCAGAGCCACCGCCATTGCTGTATTGCTTATCTCGGTGTCGCTTATCGGCAATGGCATCGGTCCCTACTTTGTGGGCTTCATGAGCGACTACTTTATGCAGCAGGAATTACTGGCTCTTGATCTCGGCACTTTACTATCCCCAGAATCCTGTAAATCCGCAGCGGTCGCTCGATCCACCGCTGAGGAAGCGTTATGCAAAACTGCAAACTCGACCGGACTCAAATGGGCCATGGCCGCCACCGCTAGTATTTTTCTGCTCGCTTCAGTCTGTTTCTTATTGTGCGCGCGCACGCTCAAGGAGGACTTTGTCGCAGACCTAAACCCAAGCTGATTCCGACTAAATGACGTGCATAAGCACCATGGATATTGGGAATTACGCGCCAAATTAGTGCTGTGAGCGCACCCATTTCGGGCAAAATACGGCATGGTGCGTGCCGCTATCGGTAGCATTCTGAAATAAATCGAAACCAAACTTTACTGGTGCCAATCAATTTTGCTAACTGGCATATAGGTTGCTGTTTCGTAGTCACCCCATTAATAATCCCTGAAGGAGTTTTAGGTGAAAAAGAATTACGCGCTGGTGCTTATCCTTCCCCCGCTGTTGGCGGCTCAGTCGGCCGGTCTGTTGGCACAGGACACACCGGTATTTGAGGAAGTCCTTGTCACCGCAGAGAAGCGAACAGAGAGCCTTCAGAACCTGTCGCAAGCAGTGACTGCGCTTACCGCCGAAGATGTGGAAAATCGGCAGTTGTCCTCATTCGTTGATCTCAGCGCCATCGCGCCCGGTGTCAACGTAGCCAAGAACGAAGGCTTCAAAACCGTCATCACCATTCGTGGCATTGGTAACGAAGCGAATCAAAATGCGATCGCGAATCCCTCAGTGTCCTACCACCTTGATGGCGTTTATGTGGCCTCCCCCTTTGCCCTGCAAACGGACTTTCTGGACCTTGAACGCATAGAGGTGTTGCGGGGCCCACAGGGGACACTTTTTGGACAGAATTCTACCGGCGGTGGTATCAACGTAATCACTGCAGCCCCGACTTTTGACGAAGTCTATGGATCTGCAGACTTGACCCTTGGTGAATACAGTTTGGTCAAAGCCCGCGCAGCGGTAAACCTTCCGCTATCAGATTCGGTTGCGGCGCGAATTTCTGTAATGAGCAACCGACACGACGGATTCACCGATAACGTAGCGAATGGACAGGATCTTGACGACGCGGATAGCATCTCAGCCAGAGCCAAACTCCTCTACCAACCGAGCGATACCTTTTCAGCGACCGTCACAGCGCAGATTTTTGACGAAGACGTGAATGGGCAGGCACAGAAGGGCATTTATGACCCCACGCCCGGCTCGCGGTACCTCGCGCAAGATTCGTTGTCGCACTACGAATTGGAGTCGCAACTCTATAGCCTGACGCTAGAGTGGGATCTCGGATCAATCACGCTGAAATCATTAACAAGTTACCAGAATGACGACATTGCCATTCAGCGGGATAACGACCGTCATGATTACAGAACCTTGCCTCCTTTCTTTTTGCTCCAAAGCTACTTCGATCCGGAGACTAACGAACAAAAAACCACTACTCAGGAATTTAATCTGATCTCCAACGAACCCGCGTTTGGCAGACTCGACTGGGTAGCAGGCATTTTCTATCTTGATACCGAGGTAGATATCAGCATTCTCGAACGACTCGATTTCGGCTTCGATGGCGTTTTCGATCCTTTTACGCTAGACGACATTTTTGCCTACGGTGGCGACGTCGGGTTTATCTCAGATTCCAAGCCTGAGAGGGAATCAATCTCTTTGTACGGTCAGGGCACCTGGTCACTGACAGATCGTAGTCGCCTGATTGCGGGGCTTCGCTACACAGAGGATGAGGTGTTTAGCGCTGTGACCAATTTTTATGGCCGCGAGGGCACTGAAATTCTCGAAATTGAAAGCGAAAAAGTCACCGGGCGACTGGCTCTCGAAGTGGATCTGGGTGATGCGACCATGGTCTATGCCTCCTATACCCGCGGCTTCAAACCTGGCGGCTCCAATCTGACCTTTGGTAGAGAAGCGGTTGTATCACCGATCGTGGTTTTACCGGTGTTTGAAGAGGAAACCATCGACGCCTACGAGCTTGGCCTGAAAACCGATTTGATGGATGGGCGCATGAGGCTCAACGGCGCGGCTTTTTTCTACACCTATGACAACCTGCAGTATCAGGCCACCGATCCCGAGGTTTTTCAGGGCGGGGTAGGTAACATTCCCGAGTCAGAGATTATGGGCGCAGAATTGGAACTGGGCGCCTTTCTCAGTGACTCACTGATCTTTGACGCAAGACTCGCGTGGCTCGATACTGAAATCACCTCGAGCCATCTTGCGCTCGATAATGTGGCCTCGGAGGCGGCGACCAACGCGCTCCTCGCTCAAGGCCTCAACCTCTTCAGCCCAGAAGTTGAGAGAGCGAGAGCTTCTCAAATCGCCGATGTGCAGGGCAATGAATTGGCAAAAACCCCCGGCTTCACCGCAAACCTGGCGCTAACCTACAGCCACAGTCTGCCGGCTTGGGGTAATATAGAGGGCACAGTCAGCTACACCCATCGCGGCGATTTCAGACACCGTATTTTCAACAATCCGCTCACTGATGAGGTCGATGGATACGATACGGTTGATCTGTTGGTCAGGCTCTTACCGGCCGACGCCAACTGGCGCCTGGAGCTGATTGGCAAAAACCTTACTGATGAGGATGGCATCAATGCCCGATTTACAGACGTATTTGGTGTGGGGGCAACGGGCGATCAATTTATTCCGCCCAGGCAGTTAATGGTCAGAGTCGGAATAGACTTTTAGCGGCGCCCACTATCGGTAGACTAAACTAAACGCGCGCTCCACTTTTACGGAGCGGGCTGCGCTGCAGAGCAACCACCTTCAGCGCCAAGGCAGGTGCCACGGGCAAAAGGGAATGCAATGGAGCGGCTATTTGGGCTCTCGAAATCAGGAACCAGCGTCGGCATAGAGGTAGGCGCTGGTCTGACTACCTTCATGGCAATGGCCTATATCGCCTTTGTTAATCCTCAAATGATGGCGAATACAGGGATGGACCAAGGCGCAAGCTTTGTCGCCACCTGCCTGGCTGCCGCCATAGCGTGCCTATTCATGGGGCTATATGCCAACTGGCCGATCGGCCTCGCACCAGGCATGGGGCTTAACGCTTTTTTTACCTATACCATCGTCGGCGACATGGGCTACTCATGGCAAACCGCTCTCGGCGCCGTCTTTATCGCAGGCATCTTGTTCGTCCTACTCACCGTTACGCGATTGAGAGAGTGGATGCTGGTCAGCATTCCCTGGAATCTCAGGATCGCGATGGGTGCTGGAATCGGCCTGTTTGTTGGCCTCATTGGACTCAAAAATGGCGGCATTATTATTGACCACCCCGCCACGCTCCTAGCTCTCGGCGATTTCAAAGTCGTAGAGACGGGCTTGGCGGGCCTGAGCTTCCTGATCATCACCAGCCTCGCCGTGCGGCAGTTTCCCGGTGCCATTCTGATCGGGATTCTTGCCGTCACCGGTATGGGTTTACTTCTGGATGTCGTGCACTATCAGGGCATTGTATCTATGCCTCCCTCTATCGAGCCCGTGCTCGGGCAATTGGACATTGTCGCGGCGCTCGATACAGCCATGGTGAGCGCCATAGCC
>Ga0209374_1003146_pt1 | contig 13383 bp, 8 predicted proteins | sample SaaInlLV_DNA_10m_FD_184683 | JGI IMG/M metagenome (GOLD analysis project Ga0209374, IMG submission 184683) | Marine microbial communities from expanding oxygen minimum zones in the Saanich Inlet - SI075_LV_DNA_10m (SPAdes) (version 2) | ecosystem: Environmental > Aquatic > Marine > Unclassified ...
AGCGGGCACCACGGCGGGCTTGTAGGTGGTAAAGGCCATAGCCACTAGTCCAGCTTCGGCAATCGGCTCAACCTCAACCCAGAGCGAGGCAAAGTGATGCACATTGACCAGGGCCATTGCCGCAATGCCATTCTCTCGGGCGGCTTCGATTAGGGCTGCACGACCTTTTTCCAGAGCCAGTGGCGCGTAACCATGATCACCGTCGACCTTGACCACTGCGGGAGAGATGCGGGTCACTGTCGGATTTGCATTGCCATTGACCTTGCCGCTGCGCAGAGAAGCTATATAACCGGGCATACGGAATAAACCGTGGGAGGCGCTGCCGTCCCGTTCGGCTGAGGCGATGGTGCGCCCCAGGGCTTCAGCGTTGTCACTGTTGCAGCCATTGGCTACCAGACACTTTTCGACTAGCTGCTGAATTTCTCTTTCAGTCATTATTATTTCAGTCACATTACACTCCCACTAATCTATATTGATTTTTTATAGGCTCTACAAACTTTTTACTAACTGGGGTATCGATCCAACACTGGGCCCAAGGCCTCTTTTAACGGATCTAAGTAAGCTTCAAAGTTCCTCCACTGATCTATGCCACCGCGGTAGATGGGCTGACGTACCTGCTCGGAAGAAGGTGTCCGCACTGCGCGCTCGGTTTTATAAAAGCTTAAGCAGGCTTCCTCAAAGGGCAATCCACAGTAGTTCAGAATCCGACGCACCTGTGTCTCAAAGTCATTCACAACATCCTCGTACTGCACATGTAATATCTGCTCAGGAAAGGCCCCCTGCCAGAAATCCATCAAGGATTCGTAGTCACGGAAATAGGTTCCAGCATCAGCAAGGTCATAACTAAAAGCCTGGCCTTCAGCGAATAGCTGCTTATAACCACTGAAACAGCAGCCTAAGGGGTGACGGCGGGCATCAATAATTTTGGCATTCGGCAACATCAGTTTAATCAAGCCAATATGCCTGAAATTATTCGGCATTTTGTCGATAAAAAATGGCGCGCTCTGACGATGGACCTGAGTATCGGCAATATAGGTTTCGCCAAACTCACGGTATTTGCTGTTATCAAGGGTTTCCAAAATGCTCGGGTATAAATTATCCCCGGTCATATTGCCACCTCGGCGCAATTCATTGACCAGCGAGAGCACATTGGGCAACTCAAGAGTGCCGTCCACCTGACTGTGAGAGGACAGTATTTGCTCTAGTAGGGTCGAACCCGCACGAGGTAAACCGACCACAAAGATTGGATCAGCTGCACTGTGCCCAGAATCTTTGGCGGCACTGATAAATTCAGGGCTAAAAACTTGTTTTTGCTGATTAAACTCATCAGTCATCTGCTCTGCAGAGTAGCGACTCTGAGCTTTTTTCGCTTTGTTACCCGCGGCGTAATGGCTAAAGGCCTGATCGAACTTTTCCGCATCTTCAAAGGCTTTACCCAGTGAAAAATTAATATAAACCCGATCCATAAACTTAAGATCATCGCCCTCTAACTGAGCGAGCATTTTGCCAATATCATCGTCGTTGAATTTAACCGTTTTTAGATTCGCCAAAGAATGCCAGGCTTCACCATAAGCGAGGCTACTTTGAGTAGCCTTTTTATAGGACGCAATAGCCTCGGGAGTATTACCGCGTGTCTTTAGGGCGTGCCCTTTTGATGTCAGGGTTACCGGATCCCCAGGAATCTTGGCAAGTACACTATCAAACAACTCCAGCGCTTTGTCATAGTCGCCCATCTGCATACATAAGACTGCATACAGTGATTCAAAATGGACATTATCAGGATTGTCTTTATAGAGTGTCAGCACCTCGGCATGAGCGGCCTCAATCTTCTGGCGTTTGCGCAGAGCCTCAATAAAGTCGACGCGTAAGAGGTCATTTTCAGGTTCCAACTTAAGCGCACTTTCGAGCAAAAACTCGGCGTCATGGAGTATGTTTAACTTCATACCCACTTCCGCCAGAAGCCGCATGGCCTCTACATGGTGCGGACGCTGTTTTAGAAAATCTCGACACAGATCCTCAGCATTAGATAGCTTGCCTTGGGCAATATGGTCCATAGCCGCGATTAATGACGGAGGCATTTTTAAAACCCGCTCCAAGTGTGGCTTTAACCTCAGCGCCTCAGCTTCTCGGTTTTGTTTGAGCAATATCTCAATCTGTCCGCGCCAACTTCCCTGCAGTGATGGGTTAGCGTGGGTGGCCCGGGTATACAGGTGCAGGGCTTGCTTTAAGTTGCCCTTGGCACGATGAATATGTCCCTCTTCTTGAAGGCCTCGGCCGTAACTTGGGGCGATTTTTCTCAATGCCTTTAATTGCTCCAGAGCCTCATCAAATCGGCTGAGGTACCTCAGGCAAACCGCACTGTAATAAAAAGCATCAACACTACTCGTCTGAGTTTCAAAGATAGATGCCAAGGCCACAAGCGCATCATCAAACCGCTTATCGCGCATCAGTTGTTCGATCTGAATCTTGTCTTGTTGGTTCAAAATACATTTCCTTCAGGCAAAAATATGCCCCTAAGCGGGGCATATAGATTTAACATTTGACTACTTAAATTTAGAAATTGTAGGTCAGACGCATTCCCATTGTACGGGGTCTCGCGTATGAAACACGCTCTCTATCATTAACGAAGTTACGCGACAGTTCCGCGCGCTCATCGGTCAAGTTGTCGACAAACAGCTCGGCACCCCAAGTTTCACCTGTGATACCAGCAGTAATACCCATCATAGTCCAGCTTTGGATCTCATCGCGGTTCATGCGAATAATATCACTATAAGACTCAGCAGAGTGTGCAACATGCGGCATCACGTGAGCAACAAAACCAGAACTCAAAGTCCACTCATAACGCGCCTGTAGATTGGCTTGGAATTCAGGAGCAAATGCCAGTGAATCGCCTTTAACAACGTCATCTGTTGGCGTAAGTACCTTGGTGATCTCGGTATCTAGGATCGATAAACCACCGCTAACAGTCAAACCCTGAAGCGAATCAAGCGCTAGGATAAAGTCAGCCTCTACACCAGTAACCTCAGCGTTTGCTGCGTTATCAGAGAAGAACAGGTTAGCAATCGACGGATCGAAGATTGTAGTCTGCAGATTTTCGATTTCAACAAAGAACGCACTACCATTGAAGCGCAACTGGCCGTCCATCAGGTCAGTTTTCCAACCAAATTCATAGTTGGTTACTTCATCGGTCATCAGCTCAAACGGCACAGTGTAGCCAGCAGCATTTGACGCGCCACCAGGACGGTTCAGCAGACCAGGACGGAAGCCTTCAGAATAAGTACCGTAGAACAACACATCTTCACTGGGCTTCCAATTCAATGTCGCCTTGACAATAGTACCGCTGGTCTTGGCTTCATCTGGTGCTTTCAGTGCGTTGAGGATACCGGTGATTTCTACATCACTGATCGCGTTAGGCGCATTGGCTACAGAGCCACGACCAACACTAAAGCTATCAGCAGCAGTTAAAGCTGCTTTAACTTCATCAAAGGTAACACCGTCTTCGAATGTGATTCGAGTCGCGAGCTTACTGTCACCAATAAAGGTCAGCTTGCCATCACCATCGTACAGGTCGGTGATATTAGTACCGAATGCGTTGACGTCTGTACCTTGGAAGAAGTTACCGAATGAAGAGTTGGCGCCGCCTTCCATATCAACACGGACGTCATACCAACGAGCACCTGCAGTAAAGGAGAACTCATCATTAAGATCAAAGGTGACTTCACCAAAGATGCCGACCTGTTCATCGGTACGCTTAATATCATTTCTAAAAATGGTATCGCGCTCAAAAGCACCGGTCTGGGACAGGAAGCCATCATCAAAAGGCATGTTTAACGGTGAGTCTGCGCCGTCATACTTGTTCCAGAAGTTAGCTTGAGTCATACCGGGGTAGCGGAAGTTTACGCGTTCCTGAAGTTCCAAGTCGCTGTAGAAAGCACCACCAGTTCCTCGTATTGACTTACTCTGATCTGTAGTAAAACGCAGTTCATGAGTGCTGACGGTAGTTTCACTGTAGCTTTCAACATAAGTATCTGGGGCGTAGCAAGTGCCGGCAGGAATATTGGAGGCATATCCAGGGTTGTAATAGTTATACTCGGGATAAGTCACTGTAGTGTCACAGATGTAGTAAGGGAGATACTGACCGACAAATAAGTAATCGGTGTAATCCACTACCTGATCCGTTTCACGCTTGGTATAAGCTCCAGCATAGACAATATCTAGCTCGCCAATACGACCTTCCAGCTTCCAGTTGATGTTATCAAAGGAATCTTCCAAAGTATCTGGGCTAAAGCGCTGAACAGATAGACTATCTTTACCAAGGCCGGGATCAGCCTGGAAAACACCATCAGTCTCTAAGTCTTGATGACCGTAACCTAGTAGCAAAGACCAATCTTCGTTGAGATCAACCAACGCGCCAATTCTAAAGCCTTCATAGGTTGCGTCGTTAAAATCGTCTTTAACCAAGGCGCTGTTATCGGCATCTTCGAAGTTAACCAATGCATAGCTTGCAGGATCATTTGGATCTAAAGGAACTCGATTTTGCTGGTATGACAGACCTTGAATAGAATCAATGTACGTCTGAGTCTGGAAACCGGCACGCAGATCAGAAACTGGAACGCCATTTGAACGCATGGTGCCAGCTTCACGGAAGCGCGCGCTCTCAAGCACATTAACAGTGCCGTGAACGTTATCAATATAGCCACCTTGATGATCACGATAAGCAACACCACGAACTGTTAATTTGTCGTTAACCGGCATATTGAACATGGCTTCGATGCTATTGCTAGGATCACCATTAGCTGTCGAGGAGACACCTACTTTGATGCGGCCATAAGTATCGGTGGGATCTGGCTTATTAGTGATCAAGCGAACTGTACCGGCCTGAGAGCTGGCACCGAACAGGGTGCCCTGTGGTCCAGAAAGTACTTCGATACGGTTCATATCCGCTGCGTAGACATCCAGATTACGGCCAGGCTGCGAGAGCGGCTGCTCATCTAAATAGAGTGCTACGTTGGGAGCCAAGCCGGCTACACCAGCGGTTGTCAGGTTAGGGGTAGTCGAAGCTACACCGCGGATATAAATTGTATTCTGTCCAGGACCACTACCGCCGGCAGTTACACCGGGAAGTTGAATTAGATAGTCTTCGAAATTTGCAACGCCCATCTGGTCCAGTTTTTCTGAAGTAATTGCAGAAACAGCTACTGCAATATCCTGAGTGCTAGCAGAGGTTTTTGTCGCTGTTACAATAACTTCCTCAATTTCTGCGCTTGCCATTCCCGCAAATGAAGCACCCATGGCAATCGAAACCGCCAAACTTAGCCTATTATTTTTATACATACTGAAACCCCCCAAAAAATGAATTATTTCTACTCAATTCCAGAAAATTTGGAATTGCGCATTTTTTTCAAACAACTCCCTGATGCGCTCCCTGGTTAAAGAGAGAGACATTATTTTAAAAAAACTAATTCCATTTAGATTAATTTTGACCACTAAGCTCTAAGGCTTAGATTTTTTTTAGACAGGCCGCAGCCTTTGCCATACACGTGTTACACATTTACGGCGGCATGATATCACAGCTAATTAGCAAAATCAGAGGCCCCAGCCGCTTCGCCAACGCCAAAACAGGCTTTTATAACAGTTGGCAGGGAGACAATTTGGTTATTGAGACCTTGAGCAGAAAAATAGAATTAATCAACCAACTGAATTTTTTCAGCACTCAGTAAAATTCTTTTACTTTTATAAAGTGACCCCAAAGCCTGCTTATATTTTTTCTTAGATACCTTAAAGGCACGGTATATCTCGTCTGGCTGGCTTTTGTCCGTCAGCGTTGAGACGCCATCGGATGCTCGTAAACGTTCAATAATTTGCTCACCCAGATCATGATCGCCCTGTAGAGTGCCCTGAGAAATCACCAAATCAATCTTGCCATCGCTGCGAATACTCTTAATAAAGCCTGGCAATCGCTCACCGACCTTAAGTGGTCTAAATGCGTCATCACGAAAAATAAGCCCTAAATACTGGTCATTTATCACCGCTTTGTAGCCTAGATCTGTACGTCCAGCAATTAACAGATCGACCGCCTGACGGGGCTTGACCCATACCGATTCCTCAGCCAAATAGTCTTGCAGTCGGGTCGAGGCGGCAATGCGATCGCTATCCTGATCGTGAAACGCATAAACCACATAGGAATAACCGACTTCCATAGGCTTAAGTTGCTCACTGTAAGGCACCAGCAGATCTTTGGGCAGCCCCCAATCCATAAAGGCACCGGCATTATTGATATCGATAACCTTGAGCATTTCACAGCGCCCTACTTCGACCCTGGGTTTTTCGGTTGTGGCAATTAACAGATCTTCGGAATCAAAATAGAGAAACACATCAATCCAGTCACCGACCTCGCAATCCTCTGGCACATAACGCTGGGGAAGCAAAATACTATCTAGCTCACCGCCATCCAGATAGACACCAAAGTCGACTTCTTTAATCACTTCTAATTTATTAAACCTGCCAACCTGTGCCATTTTATTTACCGCGCTTTGATTATTAAAAACCCGACTGACTTAATATCAATATTGTTTGAAGACAGTGAGTGTAAATAGAGGGCGGCAGTATACAGCAGTTGAGGTAACCTCGGCATTTAAGATTAGGTACTCTTAACCATTACCGCCCTCTTGCTCTAACTGAATAATATCTGAGCACTAAACCTTTGCCACCCCTCTAATGAAGGCTGTGCAGAGAGCGTTAGCTGAATATAATCAATAATGTCACTGACGATTACAAAGGTTTCGATTTGGAGCTCGAAAACATCGACAGTGAAATATTCTTCGATATCCACCGATAGTGATTTTTTAAACATAAAAATTTTTTCGGTCAACAAAGTAAAAATTTAAACTAATATTAGATTCAATTCGGCATGACTAAAATAAGTAGCAATACAATGCTCGCAGGTTTACCGCCATGCTAAGCTCATGGTAAAAATGCGGTGACCACAGTCAACAAGCTGTGTATCAAGAGCCAAAGAATTGTATCTCAGTACTCACCCCGCTTATTAATTCGCTAGTAGTTATTAATTCGGCGTCAACGAGGACACTATGCAAAACATCACAGCTAACGGCTTCAACAATGTCTGGATTTTAACCTTTAGCAATGCCCTGGCAGCGTCGATTATGGCACTGATGATTCTGGTGGGCAGTCTCGTAGGCAGTGACTTAGCACCGGCGCCAGAATGGGCGACTCTGCCACTGGCACTAACCATTTGCGGCACCGCCGCGGGCATTGTGCCAGCCACCAGAGCGATGCAGCGTTTAGGCCGAAAAACTGGACTCTGGGCTTTTATGGGACTCGGCATGATCGCCTGCGCAATGGCAAGTATAGCCCTGGAACAACGCAGCTTTGGCCTGTTTTGCTTGGCCGCGGTACTGTTGGGCACTACCAATTCAGCGCTGCAACAGGTACGTTTTGCCGCTATGGAATCTGTAGCACCGGAGTCTGGTGCCAGTGCGGCATCAATAGTGATGCTCGGAGGGATTCTGGCGGCTTTTGTTGGCCCAGAGCTGGCGGTGCTGGGCGCCCATATCACTGCAGTTGACTACCAGGGCTCATTCTGGCTCGGCGCCCTATCGATTATCTGTGGCGCGCTGCTGCTGAGCGCCTACCAGCCGGCCCAGATTGAAACTATTAGCAAGCCCGTCGCCGCGGGCTCATTGCGGACTATTCTGCGAGGCCGTGGATTTGTTCTCGCGGTGGCCAGTGGCGCTGTAGCCTTTGTGGTGATGTCCTTTGTGATGACCGGCACACCCATCAGCATGCATCATACCTACGGTCATTCTCTGGTGGATACCAAATGGGTGATTCAAAGTCATATTGCGGCGATGTTCCTGCCGTCATTAATAGCACCGTTACTTTTTAAATGGCTCGGCACAAGGGGCTTGATGACAGCGGGTCTCGGCTGTTACGGAACCACAATCGGCATTGGCTACTACGATATCAGTGTCAATGGTTTCTGGTTGCAACTGGTGCTGCTGGGCGTAGGTTGGAATTTTCTGTTTGTCGCAGGCACTGCCCTGCTGCCCACCAGCTATAGAGAGTCAGATCGCTTTAAGGCTCAAGCATTTAATGACTCGGCGGTGTTTTCGCTGCAGGCGTTGGCGTCATTATCGGCAGGATGGGCGCTGAACTTAATTAGCTGGCAGCAGATGTTATTGCTGTGCGCTATCCCCATCAGCTTGATGCTGTTGGCACTGGCCTGGGACCTCACAAGATCCGCCAAAGCCAGCTAAGCGGAATATTAACCGCGATAGACACAACCGCTGGTGCAAGTCTCTTTAATAGTGATGCAGCTAAGCAGTGGTAACACAGGTTTGAGATGTTGCCAAATCCAGATCGCGAGATTTTCACTGGTGGGATTTTCCAGCCCGTCAATATCATTGAGGTAATGGTGGTCGAGCTGATCATAGATCGGCGCAAAGGCCGCTTTTATATCACCAAAGTCCATAATCCAGCCGGATTGCTCTCCTACAGGACCTTCAACAGCCACTGTTACAAGAAAAGAATGGCCGTGTAAGCGCGAGCATTTATGTCCTTCGGGAACATTCGGCAAGCGGTGAGCTGCCTCGATACTAAACTCTTTGTAAATCTGCATTTTTGTGCTTTCGATTGGCCTATATTGAGGCGTATCTTAGGGCCGTCGAAGAGATATGTATATAGCGATAGAAAAGGTTTGACAGCCCATCCCAATTCGGTAGAATGCGCCCCTCATTCAGTGGGTGGTTAGCTCAGCTGGTAGAGCATCGCCCTTACAAGGCGAGGGTCACAGGTTCAATCCCTGTACCACCCACCAAGTTTTGAAAGTTTATGCGGACCGGTAGTTCAGCTGGTTAGAATGCCGGCCTGTCACGCCGGAGGTCGCGGGTTCGAGTCCCGTCCGGTCCGCCACTAAAATAGAAAAGGCTGCTTCGAAAGAAGCGGCCTTTTTTATTGCCTGGGGGGAAGTGGCGACCACCATTTTTGTCATTCCGACAGCGCGCAGTAACGAGGGATCTTTAGATCTCTCACATTCGTTCGAGATGACAGCGGTGAGGTTTAGGATAACTGCGGTGAGGTTTAGGATAACTGCGGTGAAGTTCAGGATGGCAGCTATGGCGTTCAAGACGAGGATTGTGACGTTAGAGATGATAGCGGTAAATATCGAAATGGCAGCTGACTAACCAATCCGTTAATATCTTTCCCAGACCCGCAACCATAACAACAAAACGGACGCCCCCTATGTCAGTAAAATTTGACCACCAATTCAATGCCTCTGCAGACCAACTATGGGCCATAGTCGGCACGCCAGATCGAGTCGATTGGGTTCCTGGCGCTGCCAGCTGTACATTTGACGGTGAAGTACGCTCACTGTCTCTGCCTGGCGCCGGTGATATCAAAGAAAGAATCTTGAGCCGTGACCCTGAACAGCGAACTATGGAATATTCCTGCTTTGAAACCCCTGCCCCACTGGAGTCTCATCATGCCAGCATGCGGATCATAGCCAATGCAGATGGCTGCCGATTGATTTGGGAAACCGCCGTTACACCAGTAGCGTTTGAGACTTTTATTCGCAGTAGTATGGAGGGCTGTTTACAGAGAATCAGTGAGATTTTGAGCGCCTAGAACCGTGAAATCGACCTCATCTGTCATCCTGAGCGTAGCCGAAGGACCTCGACCAGTCGGCAGGAGATCCTTCGACTACGCTCAGGATGACATAATAAGGTGCTCAGAGTTACAGAGTTACAGAGTTACAGAGTTACAGAGTTACAGAGTAAGATTTTTGATATCTCAAGAATTGAGGCAGCAGAAAAAAGGCTGTAGCGCGATTCCTAAGACGCCAAACTACGCTCACGCAATTTACCAATCTCATCGCGAACCTGAGCCGCCTCTTCAAACTCCAGATTACGCGCATGTTGATACATCTTCTCATCCAACCGCTTGAGCTCTTTGGCGATATCCCGAATGGCCACTGGTGGCTCATCAAGAACATAGCGCCCAAGACCCTCAGCAACCTTCTTGCCGCGCTTGGTTTTACCCTGCCCGGCATAAGCCCCTTCCATAATATCCGTAACCGATTTGGTAATACCTACAGGGGTTAGACCATTAAGTCTATTGTGCTCAACCTGCTTGGCCCTGCGACGTTCAGTTTCATCGATAGCACGACGCATGGAGCCGGTGATCTTATCGGCATAGAGTATAGCTTTGCCGCGCACATGGCGGGCTGATCGACCAATAGTCTGGATCAGCGAGGTATCAGAACGCAAAAAACCTTCTTTATCGGCGTCAAAGATCGCCACCAGAGACACCTCTGGCATATCCAACCCTTCTCGCAGCAGGTTGATACCCACCAATACATCGAATTCACCAAGCCGCAGATCGCGGATAATTTCGACTCGTTCGACTGTGTCTATATCTGAGTGCAAATAGCGCACACGAACGCTATGTTCGGCGAGATAATCAGTGAGATCTTCTGCCATGCGCTTGGTCAGCACCGTAATTAAGATGCGCTCATTAGCGGCGGCGCAGCGTTTAATCTCAGAGAGCACATCATCTACCTGATTAAGCGCGGGGCGCACTTCGATTTCTGGATCCAGCAATCCAGTAGGCCGCACCACTTGCTCAACCACCTGCCCCTCATTAGCCGCTTCATATTTGCTCGGTGTCGCCGAGACAAAAATCATCTGTGGCGCCAAGCCCTCCCACTCATCAAAGCGCAGGGGCCGATTATCCAGCGCTGAGGGCAGTCTAAAACCGTATTCCACCAGGGTCTCTTTGCGCGAGCGATCGCCCTTATACATACCACCGATCTGCGGCACGGTGACGTGGGATTCATCGATTACTAGCAGTGCGTCATCAGGCAGATAATCAAATAAGGTTGGTGGTGGATCCCCTGGCGGGCGGCCAGACAGATAGCGAGAATAGTTTTCAATACCATTGCAGTAACCCAGCTCTCGCATCATTTCACTGTCGTAACGCACACGCTCACCAAGGCGCTGGGCTTCAACCAGCTTGTCCACGGAGCGCAGCTGAGTGAGACGCTCATCCAGTTCGAGCATAATTTTATCGGCGGCTTCAACAACCGTGTGCCGCGGCGTCACATAATGTGACTTAGGATAGATGGTATAGCGCGGGACTTTGCGCAGCACTTCACCGGTCAGCGGATCGAACAGGGTAAGGTTTTCCACCTCATCATCAAACAGTTCGATACGCAGCGCTTCATAATCTGAATCAGCCGGATAGATATCGATAACATCACCGCGAACACGGTATGAGGAGCGGTCAAAGTCAATGTCATTACGCTTATATTGCAGCTCTGCGAGCCGCCGAAGAATATCGCGCTGATCAATTTTCTCGCCTCGAGAAAGGTGCAACAACATCTTCATATACGATTTGGGATCCCCTAGACCGTAGATAGCTGAAACGGTAGCGATAACGATCACATCTCGACGCTCCATCAGCGCCTTAGTGGCAGACAGACGCATCTGCTCAATATGGGAATTTACCGCGGCATCTTTTTCAATAAAGGTATCAGACGAGGGTACATAGGCTTCCGGCTGATAATAGTCGTAGTAGGAAACAAAATATTCGACCGCATTATTCGGAAAGAAACTTTTAAACTCGCCGTAAAGCTGTGCTGCTAGCGTTTTATTGTGCGCCATCACGATGGTCGGACGCTGCACGGCCTCCATGACTTTGGCAACGGTAAAGGTTTTACCGGAGCCGGTGACACCCAATAAGGTCTGAGCAGCCAGGCCGTTTTTTAGCCCTTGAACCAGCCCTTTGATTGCCTCGGGCTGGTCCCCTGCTGGGGAGTAATCGCTGACCACCGTCAACGGCGGCATCGGGAGGATGTCAGCCACTCTTAATTCGCCACGATGGCGCAGGGCGCCCTACCGCTGCTATTGGTCTTACTGCAAATAGCGGCGAAGTAATCATCATTTTTGCTTTCCAAATCAGTAATCAATCCATCTATACCCTGTTCTTCAATCGTTTCGCGGAATGCGTGCTTTTTGATCGACACATAGGTGATGCCTTTGAAACGAACATCCACCGCGTGCCAGATATCGTTCTCACGACTGGTCTGTTTAATAAGTACGTCTAAAACGATATCTGGTATCAGATTCGACTCCATCAACACTTGGACCCATCCCATGGTGCCCCGCTGATTGATTACTACGTCGACAATGCGAAACTGCTGACTAGAATAATTTTCCAAACCCTCGAAGGCGTAGCGCGTCAAAGTATCTCCGACGGCGTTTACCAAGCTCTCTCGCTGAGGCGAAGTCAGCGTTTCAAACGTAGACCGTCCAATAAGCGCTCTGGTAGTGGACGTTATATCCCAAAGCGGGCGCAGCGTGCGGTCAATAAATACCTGATAGGCCATAGGATCGCTGAGATAGCGTTGTTTGTCCGTTGAAAGCTGGCCCGTAATCGCAGTAAACAAAGGAGCAAACTGTCTCTCCACGGCTTGCGCCTGGGGACTCTGCGTAGGCTCTTGCTGCCCGGCTAGCAGTGTTCCCGACATAAGCCAGAGCAGCGCTGCAAAGACAAATTTGTTCAGTAGATTAGTGTAAAGCAAATGGATACCCCTTCCAAAAACAACCGGCCAGAGGCCTAGAATTCAAAGATTATACAGGCTATAAGTTTTCAAACGAGTTGTGAGCGAGAAAATTTTAGCGGTCAGAACGCCGACGATACAGCCTCGTTAATGCCACCCAATGTGTAACTTAATTAATCCGCCACCAGAGAGTGGTGGACAGCTGAAAATAGCCTTAATTAAGTACCCAGAAAATGTTGACTCCGGTCTCTATGCCACCTAAAATGCCCGCCTTGTCGTTAAACAGACAATTCCGCCTTAGCTCAGTTGGTAGAGCAAATGACTGTTAATCATTGGGTCCTTGGTTCGAATCCAAGAGGTGGAGCCAAATTTAAGAAGGGCTGCAGAAACGCAGCCCTTTTTTTTGGCTTTTGATTCAGCCGGCTCCAATCCCTGTAAAGCGGCTGAAGATCGCAAAATGGAAAAATCCTCGATTAGATCAAGTGTCTAGAGCCTAGAACAGCTAGATTCTGAAAAATAGAAAGAGCATACTTGCGCCGCTGAAGAGCCTCTCGGAAATCGGAATGCCGAATTAGGTCAAGTCTTGATCGGGGCACGCCACATACGCGACGTCTAAGCGACTGAGGTGTGGCGACGTCAGCTGTAACAGCATAGATTCGATAGGAAACATGGGCAAAGCGCCACTGATGGCACCCAACGGAATGAACTCAAGACTAAATGGATTTACTTATGGAGCAAAATCGATGATTCAGTATTTGCCATCTCTTGCAGGCGTTGCACTGCTCAGCTTTGCCTTTACCAAA
>Ga0209374_1003152_pt1 | contig 13357 bp, 27 predicted proteins | sample SaaInlLV_DNA_10m_FD_184683 | JGI IMG/M metagenome (GOLD analysis project Ga0209374, IMG submission 184683) | Marine microbial communities from expanding oxygen minimum zones in the Saanich Inlet - SI075_LV_DNA_10m (SPAdes) (version 2) | ecosystem: Environmental > Aquatic > Marine > Unclassified ...
ATATCGAAAAATTAAATAGTAAAGAGGATTTAACTGAAGATATTGATGAAATTGAACAAATTATAGAAAAACAAAACACATATTGTGAACATCAAGCATCAAATAAGAGAACTTTTGGGGCATTGAAGGCAAATATTGGTGAGGAAAAGGCAAAATTCTTTATGGAAGAGGTATTATTCCCTAAAATAAAATTTAATTAAACTGACATATTGTCAGATTTGGATAATTGGTATAATTTTCGTATATTAGTATATATAATGTAAAATATGTTTGAAGCAGAAAATATTAAAACAGTAGAAGGGTTTAGAAAACACTTCGGAGAACCTAAACAAGGAATGTTGATGGATTTATCAGCAGAATTTATTGATTCATATCATAGATATGGAACTGACCCATTTGAATTAGTTGATGGGTTCGGTTTAGATTGGGTTAAACTAATTATGGATTACAATGAGGATATTGAAGAGTACGAGTTATGTGCTATCTTCAGAGATTTAATAAATGAGTATATAGAAACAAAAACAAAAGTAAATTAGAGTTTATGGCAAACATAGGTAAACCCCTTGCAGATAGGGTTCTTCTTAAATTAGAAGAGAAAGCTGAATCAAAATCAAGTGGAGGAATAATTCTTAACACCACCACAGCAACTATTCAAACTGCCGAAGTGGTAGTAACATCTGATGGTTACATCGGACAAACTGGTGAAGCAATTGAATTAAGTGTTAAGGAAGGTGATAAGGTTCTTATCAATAACGGAGCTGGTCAAAAGGTTAAGTTAGTAGATGGAAACACTTATCATTTAGTAAGGGAATCAGAAATTTTAATGATATTATAAGTTATGGAAAATAAACAAATCAAATTTTCATCAGAGGCAAGAGAAGCTCTTAAATCTGGATTAGATACTTTGGCAGATGCAGTTAAAGTAACATTAGGACCTGCAGGTAGAAATGTTCTACTACAAAAGGGTAACGGTGCACATATTACAAAAGATGGTGTGAGTGTAGCAAAAGAAGTACAATTGGAAAATCCATATATGAATATGGGTGTTCAGTTAGTAAAAGAGGTATCTCAGAAAACAGCAGATGAAGCTGGTGATGGTACAACTACTGCAACTGTACTTGCTCAAGCAATCGCTGAGAGTGGATTTAAATTAGTTGAAGATGGTACTAACCCTGTTTACCTTAAAAGAGGTATGGATAAAGCAGTAGAAGTTGTAGTATCTGAATTAGATAAACAATCAGTTAAGGTTGGAGATAAAGTACAACAAATTGCTACTATCTCAGCAAATGGTGATGAGAACATTGGAACACTTATATCAGATGCATTTGATAAAGTAGGTAAAGATGGTGTTATTACTGTTGAAGAAAGTAAAGGTATCGAAACTTCTATGGAAATTGTAGATGGTATGCAATTCGATAAAGGTTTCTTATCAACTCACTTTGCTACCAATCAAGAAAAGATGATAGCAGAATTAGAGAATCCATATGTTCTATTGTATGACGGTAGAATTAATAATATGAATGATATCCTTACATTATTAGAAGGAGTTTCTCAGGCATCTAAACCATTGGTTATTATAGCTGATGATGTTGAAGGTGAAGTATTAGGTACATTAGTTGTAAACCGATTGAGAGGAGCACTAAAAGTATGTGCAGTTAAGGCACCAGCATTTGGTGATAGAAAGAAAGAGATGATGAAAGATATTGCTACTGTAACTGGTGGTACTTTTGTTCAACCAGAAATCGGACAGAAATTAGAAGATGTTACATTGGATATGTTAGGTGTAGCTGAAAAGGTTGTAGTATCTAAAGATAGTACTACTATTGTAAATGGTGCTGGTTCAACTGAAGAGATTTCTGAAAGAGTTCAATCAATCAAAACTCAAATCGATGAATCACAATCAGATTATGAAAAAGAAAAGATGCAAGAGAGATTGGCTAAATTAGCTGGAGGTGTTGCAGTTCTTTATATAGGTGCTGGTTCTGAGGTTGAATTGAAAGAAAAGAAAGATAGAGTAGATGATGCACTTCAAGCTACTAAGGCTGCTATGGAAGAAGGTGTTGTTGAAGGTGGTGGTGTTGCACTACTTAGAACTATTAAAGAAGTTGCTAAATTAAACTTAGATAATGATGCTGAACAAAAAGGTGTTGATGTTATTTTATCAGCATTGGAATCACCATTTAGACAAATTCTTATCAATGGTGGTTGGAATGTAGAAGATGGTTTAGGTCATTTGGATGGTAAAGGATTTAATGCTAAAGATGGAACTTATGTAGATATGTTTGAAGCAGGAATCATTGACCCAAAGAAAGTAACTAGAACTGCAATTCAGAATGCAAGTTCGGTTGTTGGAATGATTCTAACTACTGAATGCATGATAGTTGATAAACCATCTAATGAAGAAAAAGTAGCACAAAAACAAATGTTAATGGGATAATCCCATATATATTGAGAATTTATTTTACCAAATAGTGATATATCAGATACAAATCAGAGGGTTTGTAAGGTAGTAAAGACCCTACTTCGGTTGGTTTTTATTTTTGGATTTGATATTTATCTTTGGAATTCCGATGTTTTGTAAAGGAGGAAGTTATAACGAATTTAACTAAAACAAAGGAGACAAACTATGGATATGTTAAACAAAATTAGCAATTGGGCTAAACAATTAACAGAAGTAGGTGTGAGTTTAATCGCATTTGGAATTGTTCTTGAGATTTTATTCAAGGGAGCAGTTATTCCATTTTGGCCGGAGATTTCCGTAATAGATAATATTATGGGTTTAATCGGTGGATTAAGCAATGAAGGACTAATCGGATTAGTAGGTGCTTTCATTATTTATCACATACTGAAGAAGAAAGATTACTAAGATTTAGTAACTTTAGGTAAGATAGCTATTAAAACCCTCACATGAATTTGTGGGGGTTTTTTATTATATTTATATTTATATTAAAGAGAAAGTTTTATGAGAAAATTATTTGTACTATTTGTATTAGGGATTTTAACGAGTTGTGGTAGTAGTTATCAACTATCTACACTTAATCACTCACCTGAGTATATTGGTGATGTTAGAGTGGATGTAATTGATAATGAGTTCGAACTCAGTAGGTTACTTAGAACCGATGATAAGTTCAGATGGGACTTTGCTCAATATGCAATGAGACAGGATTTGAGATGGAACTATGATTTCTATTGGAATAATAGAATGTACAGAAGTCCATATGCATCTCCATTTGATTTCTATTGGGATTCACATAACTATTGGTGGAATTGGGCAAGTAATTCTCCTTTCAATATGGGATTCAATCATTGGGACCCGTTTGGATTTAATAACTATGGTATCGGATGGTCTTATAGTTGGAATAATAGAAGATGGTCATCCAACCAATGGGGTAATCCTTATGGGTGGAATAACCGATATGGTTGGAACAATGGGTTCTACAATAGATATAGAGGTACTAACGTAGCTTATCATAATAGTAGAAGAAGTTCAAACAATGTTGTAGTTGGTAGAAGAACTAACACAATAAAAGATAGAGTTATTATTAATAGAAACAAACCTAGACTCGTTGTTGATAAGGATGTAGTTATTGATAAAGCACTTATCAAAATTAGAGGAAATAATAAAGATATCAGAGTTTACCAAAATCCTAATAACGTTCCTAATAATATTATCATAAGAAGAAATAACAATAGTAAACCTGTTAGAAATTATAATAGAACTGAGAATAATAATAGAAATTCTAATAATAACATTAGAAACAATAATAGTAGACCAAGTAGAACTTACTCACCTCCATCAAGAAGTTCTTCACCGGTAATTAGTAGACCTCCAACAAGAAGTTCTAATCCACCTGTGATTAATAGAAGTAGTGGTGGTAGTAAACCTGTGATAAAAAGATAGTAAAATGGCAGAAGAAATAATATACGAAGATTTAGAACTAACTGGTAGTGTTCATCAAACCATACATGATTTAGGTATCGATATTGGCGATGATGACCCATTTACAGCTCCAACTGATAACGGATAATAAATGAATAATCCAAAGACCAACATAAAGGAAGTAAACGAATTCTTTTACATTGATTTTAAAAAGTATGTTTATAAAAACAGAAAACAAATTAATCAAAAGTTAAAAGGATTGTCTTACAGAAAAAAAGTAGAATTCTTGGAGTTACTTTGGAAAAAGATAGTTGGTAAAGGATTCGGTAAAGATGCCGATGGTAGAGATATACATTACAAACTCAAATCAGATAAAGTAATTAAAGAAGTAGATTTTCCCGAAGATATGCCACAAGATGAAAGTAAGGGAAGATTAAGACCAGCCGATAAACTTAGAAGAAAACGGGCAATGGCTGGAAAGAAGGCAGCTATTCAAAGAAGAAAGAAAAGAACACAAAAGAGGAAAAAACCTCTTGATAAACTTAAAAAGATTGCATATAAAATGGCATATCTTCAAGTTTATAAAGAATTTATGGAAGATTTATTTCCTGGTATGAAGAAAAATGAGTTATCTATTGCACAAGCTAAAGTGGTTCATAAGAATGTACTTAGAAAGAAAGGTAGAGTTATGAAGAGAGCTAAGTTCAGATTCCTACCAGCACTAAGAGATAAGGAAGCACAAAAGTTTGGTACAAAAGAAAGTATGGATATGTTAGACCAAGCTTTCTTAAAAGCAAAACCAATTGATAAGGAAATTGATGAATCATTAAAAGATATGGTTGGTGATACTTACACATTTTCAATTGGTAGTGGTGATGAAAAATGGATTAAACCAAATACAAAAGAGTATGTAATAGAAAAGATTGCAGAAACTATAAAACATAATCTATATGATTGGGATTTCTCATTAAATGGTATAGATGGTTCACAAGCAAAAGAATATTCTAAGATATTTGATAATGATGTACTTAAACCTTTATTAAGAAACATCGATAAAACATTAAAAACATATTTCAAGATTGATAGTAAAAATAAAAAGATATCATGGAAATTATCATTCAGAGATAATGATAAAATTATAGATGCTTTTTTCAAAAAGAATAAAAAAATATCATCTGATATTCGTGATTCTTATTTTTCTCAAAATGAAGTAGCTAAAAGAGATTACAAAGATGAGTATAAGAAATTTCAATCATCTAAGAAATCAAAAAAGTATAGAGCTGAACTAAATAAGTACAATAGAGATAAAGGTACTTATGGTAATGGTGATGGTAAAGATGCATCTCACAAAGGTGGGAAGATAGTAGGGTTTGAATCTGAAAAGAAAAATAGAGGAAGAGCTGAAAAGAGTAGATTAAAGAAAAAATAAATAATATGAAAGAAGAACAGTCTAGTGGATTCAAACAACTTCTTTTATCCATGATGGATAGGAGATGGTTGATGACTCTTATTGTTTTGATTACATTTATGTTAGTAACTTTTGGTATATTATTATCTATTCACTCAAATACCGAAGTATCTGGTGAGTGGAAAGAATTATTATTATTATTGTTAGGAGCATTCATTGGTAGTTATGGAAAAATAATAGATTATTGGTTCTCTGATACTGACAAGGATAAAATGTTAGTTCAAAAAATGGATGAAGAAGATGGAGAATCATTATCAAACACAAATTAAATAAAGATTATGGCAAACCCAGTACAATGTATTAGAGCTATTCACGATTTGAGTGATAAAGTTCAAGGAAATGACCCAAGAGGTTGGATGAAGGCTTGTGCACTTGAAACCTTATTAGCAGGTGGAGATGAGCGTGATTTTAAAAAGTGTTTAGTTAAGAAAATGAAAACAACTAAACACCATATAGAAGACCCAGAAGGATATGCAGAATCTTTATATGTAAAGATAAAAGGTAAATGTAGTTAATACATATGCACCGAGTTACAACAATATGTTATGAGTTGTTGAACACGATTTAGTTAATTTTTATGAAACAGGCTGAAGGAAAATCAGGTTTCAACAAATTAGTTATATCAATTATGAGAAAGAGATGGTTTATTTCTTTCGGGATTATGTTCACTTTTGTAGCTATTACTACGGGAATTCTACTATCTATACACTCTGGTGTTAAGGTAGATGGAGACTGGAAGGAAGTTTTGTTACTCTTATTAGGAGCGTTTATTGGTTCATTTAGTAAAGTAACAGACTATTGGTTTAGTGATGGTGATAAAGATAAAGTGTTATTCCAAAAAATGGATGAAGAGGATGGTGAAACATTGTCTAACACATAACACTTACACTCTAGTCGTATAATAAAGAGGCTAGAATAAGAACCCTACTTCGGTAGGGTTTTTTTGTGTCAAAATAAATTGAAAATAAATCACTTTTTCCTTGGATATATCAAATATTATTCGTATGTTTGTAAGGTAATGAGGTGGGGATATTACCTCACTAGTTTAAACCTTTAAAACCTTAAAATATGAATTATATTAATAATGAAAATGTCAAATCAATCCTTTCAATAGGGGATTGGAATGTATCAGAAGATTCAATGAGTGGAACTATCGAGTGGAGTCACCCTTCAAAAACTACTACTATCTTTGCAACTCCCAATTGGGAAGAGGAAGGTTTAGTTCCAATTGATATGACTAACGAAGATGGTGATTATGAAAATATCATTGATGTAGTATTGACTGGTTCTATTAAAGAACAAATGAATCAATATAAAACAATTGTAGAATCAGTATTAGTAAATATTTAAACCTTAAAATAAACAAATTATGAGTAAAGAACTAAAATTAAAACAATATATGTTCACCTTTGAAGGTGGAGGTTGGAATACCGTATGGGCTAAAACCCTACGAGGTGCTAAGAAGTTAGCAGTTAAGGAATATAATTATTCCGATACGTTGAATGTAAGATTAGATTCAGTTCACTTGGCAACTGAGGATGGTTTGAAATCTGCGATGAGTTTATTTTATTAAAATTAACTAAAAATAATTACCAAAAAATTTGGTAGCCTCAAATATATTTCGTATATTAGTTTTGTAATTGAGAGTGAGAGTTAAACCATTAAAACCTTAAAACTATATGAACATTAAACAATTTTACTTAGAGAATTATCCAACCGATGAGTTGGGGATTGAACTTAAAGATGACACAAACTTTACAGGTTTGTTAAACGAACTATTTACCGGCAATGATATCTATGGATACATTGGTGTTGGAGATAGTATTATTAGAGAAAGATTATTTGAGAAACTTTCAGAGATACTGAGTTGTTCTTATGATTATGTGTATGACTTATGGTTAAATAATTAATATGACATTAGAAACTATACAAAATATTGTTGAGGAAGTTTACCCAAAGATTGAAAAACATTATGGGTTATCTAAATTCTTTCCAGAATGTACTCCTTATATAGAATATGAAACTTCTATCTATGGAAGATTGGCAGGTGAAGAAGATGATGGTACTATGGGTGAGGAAACTCCTCATGCTGAGTTTGATAGAATGGATAACTCAATTGTTATTTACTATCCAAAGATGGAAAGTAGAGAACACATTGTTCAAACGTTGGTTCACGAATACCAACACTATCTACAATCACCATCTTGGATGAAAAGATATTATGATATGGGTTATGATTACCACAACCACCCATATGAAGTTGCTGCTTACGATGAAGAAATTAACTATAAATTATTTATATAATGATAAAGAAAATTAAATCAAAATTACTGACTTACTTATTTACCGATTGGGTAAAAACCGAAACTGACTTAGAAACTCTTAAACTAACAAAACAAATGTTGAATAATAGAGAAATCGAAGTAACTGGAATCAAACCAGTATTAGGATTCAGGTCTCATACAACTAATACCGAAATTCAATAGTATGTATTGGTCAAGAGATATGATAGAAATGCGAGGTGATTTATATGTTGTCAAAAGAAAGTTTAGAATTGAAAACTTTGAAAAAGTAATGCAACACTTCGGAGCTAATGAAGTTTGTGAAAACTACCATTGTGAAACTGTATTAAAAGGAAAAGATGGTTTTTACTATCTTTGTGACAAAGTAGATGATGCAAAAATAATTTAAAAAAAGTACCAAAAAATTTGGTATTGTCAATTATTATTCTTATATTAGATTTGTAATTGAGTTGGGGTTGAAACCCCAAAATGTTAAACCTTAAAACAAATAAAACAAATGACTTATTCAGAATTAAATGAAATGACCATTTCGGATTTACAAAATCTAAATTCAATGGTAGTTCAAACAATTAACAACAAAAGAACATTAGAGGGGATGGAAAAGAAATCTTCACTATATGTTGGTGCTCTAGTTTCAGTTGACCATAAAAAAATGGCTGGTCATGAACTTAGAATTACTAAAATAAATAGAACCAAGGCGGTTTGTGAAATGGTAAATGGTAGAGGTACATACAACGTACCATTAGAAATTATTAACATTATAAACGGATAAAGTATGGCTAGATTTAAAACTTATAAAATAGATAAAACACCTATCGATTCATTACCTGAAATGGTAACAATATCCAAAAAAATAAAAGGTGAACTTTTCGAAAAGAAATTTATCAGTATTGAAAAAGCAAAGGCTTGGATAGAATTCGGTGCTGCAAATAAACTTATTGCTAGAGGTGCCAAGAAAGTAAAAGGAGAATTAAGTTCAATCGGTTTAATTTCAGATACCGCATGGTAAAGTTTGACCCAACCAATGAACTTACTGAAGAACAATTAGAAGAGTTGGGAAATAAAAACTTTGATGACTTTCTAGATTATCTAGACCAGAAAGCTAAACATCTAAAACAATTTACTAAACCATTGAGTTCATATCATACGAAACGGTATGCATCCATGTCAGCTCAAACAGATGGAAAGGAATTTACAAAAGAAGAGATGCAGAAGGCAGGTGAGATTGGTAAGAAGAATGAAATTATTGCAGCTGCTAAAGTAGCTGACAAGTTAAAAGAATTTGATAAGAAAAACCCCAAATATACAGACGAAGGTATAAAGAACATCAAAACTAATAGGTCACAATGGTTCGATTAGTAAATTGGTTTTGTAACCTATTCAAAAAAACTGAGGAGGTAAGACACTTTGAAGGATTACCATCTGATAATATTTGGACTTGTTCTGAATGTGGAAGTTGGAATTCACCTTGGAGAATGGATTGTGCACAATGTAAAACTAAAGTTAATGAAAGATAGTTGGTATTACAGAGAAATGGGTTCTCGGAATAAAAAGACAGGTAAGTTATCTTACTACAATGTGAGAGTAACCGATTATAAGATTGATGATTGTGAATGTAAGGCTAGAGAGTTTCGTAGACACTCACCTTGTAAGCATATGAAAAGATTACATGAAAAATTAACACATTTAAGTATATAAATGAAGATATCCGTTATAGTAAGAACGTGTAATAGGCCAGATTTCTTAGAACAAGCCCTAACTTCTATACAATTACAGACTCACAAAGATTGGGAGGTTATTGTATTTGATGATGGGGACACTTCTCTGAATCAAAAGATAGTTAATGGTTTTAAAGATAGAACTAATAACTTAGTAACCTATATAAACTCAGGTAAGAAATATCATTTGTTTAAAGAGAGTTGGAAGATTGCACCTAAGATTTCAAATGGTGAAGTGATGATTCGTTTAGATGATGATGATTTACTGACTTCTGATTGCTTGGAATTTGTAAATAAGATATTTACCGAAACACCTGATTTAGATTTTGCCTATGGTAATTCTGTTTTGTTTAGAAAGGATTCTTTATTTCAAATAATGGAAACAAAAACTCCAATTGACTATCCTAAATCAAGAGATACTTGGTCTGGCTATATTAAGGGTCATCCTTATAATAAACCTTGGAGTTTTACTAAGAACCATTTCGATAAACCAAGACACGCATCTTCGATAATACATTCATCTAAGTTGAATCACTTTTGTATTTTTCATCCATACATGATGAGAACAAAATCCGTGCTGAAGGTTGTTGATAAGATAAATATGACTTCTAACTTTGTAGATGATTTAGAATTCTTAGGTTCTTTGGATAACTTAGGTCTAAGATATGCAAGTTTAAAACGTGTTTTGACTTATGTTAGAAAGCATGAAAAGGAAAGTATAACCGAAGATGGTAAAGAAATAAATGGTGTTACTTTATGGAATGATATAATGAGAGTTAGGGATGATGTTGACTTTTTAAGACCAAATGGACTTAATTTTAAATCAAACATTACGAAAATAAAAGTACCTTATAATTATAATACACAAATTGATTCTGAAATGAAAGGAGCGTTTAAAACTCTATTATCTAACATAGATAATATCCTTAATCCAAAACCTATATTTTCAGATAAATTTGATTGGAGAAGATTTTAATAATAACTAAAAACAATTAAGAAAACATGAGTGCAAAAAATAGTGGACCTCAACTAAATGCTTTAAGAGATAACTACAATAAGTTAGTTTCTAAAAGGGCATTGGCGTCTAGAAGCAAGAAAGTACAATGGGAGTCTCGAAGAAGATTTACAAGTATTTAAAAAATATTTAAAAAAGATTTGGAATTACGAAAAAATTTTCGTATATTAGTAATCTAATAAGGAAAAAGAAGTTCTTTGATTTAATGACAGTATAACGAATATTCAGTTGTGGGGTATTCGTATAAAATATAAAGGGAAGGGAGTTTGAGGTCTTTTATGGTCGTACCACCATAGTATAAGGTTTTTCATACCACAACAATTACATTATAACTTATACCAAAGATTCGGCTACATTCGGTAGGTAGCCCTTCCCAAATTTATTTGCCTCCATAGTTAAACGGATATAACACTAGCCTTCTAAGCTTGTATTCCAAGTTCGATTCTTGGTGGGGGTACTGATGAACACAACTTTGTTGTTAGTAGTCAAAAAGATTAACAGTGCTTGATATAAGAATCGTAAGATGATGATGAATTGCACTGGAGAGAGGAAAAAGTAAAATCCTAATACATCTGCAGATGGGAAAGGTTTGGCCGAAACTGAGTTAGAACGTAAAAATGGTAGACGTACCATCTCATAAGGGTAGCTCTCAATAATATTGGAAAGATGGCAGAGTGGTCGAATGCACTGGTCTTGAAAACCAGCGAACTGAGAGGTTCCGTGAGTTCGAATCTCACTCTTTCCGCAAGAATAAACTATCGTTCATTGAAATATTGAATTAAATTTAAAAAATAAAAATTATGGAAATAAATTATATACTGTTAGGTATAGTTTCATCGGTAATAGTATTCCTTTTGGGGTATGCGGTGGTAGTTATATTTAACTTAAAAAATAGAATAGATTATTTAGAATCATTCTTAGAAGATACCGATGATAAAATCGATATCGTAGTTGATAAGTCCAACCAAAATCTGACAACATTATTGGAAGTTTTGGAAGGAAAAGTAGAAGGGAATCAGAAAGACATTATAGCTTTGTTGGATTCCAGATTAGATAAATTAGAATATAAATTCAGAGCAGATGTTACATCTGGTACTGAGGTTCTAAAAGTTATAGAAGCGAGTAAGAAATCAAATGAAAGACTTGATGAGTTCATTAGAACTTTTCAGGCACAATAAATAAATAAAGAACGATAGTTTAAAGTATTATGAAGAAGAAGGGTAGATACGATGAAAAAGTGGATTGGGATGACATGACCCAAGGTGAAGCATCACATCATATCGGAAAGAAGATGACCGAAAAGGTTCAGAAATCTAAGAAAGATTTCAAAAGAAAACCAAAACACAAAAATGGAAACAATTTTGATGACTTTGGTTATTATCCCGATGGGGATATATAGGATAGGCCCGTTCGTCTATCGGCTAGGACGCCAGGTTTTCATCCTGGTAAGAGGGGTTCGATTCCCCTACGGGCTACAAACTGTAAGGTGGTGGAATAGGCAGACACGCTATCCTATCTCGGTAGTGGTAACGAAAGTTATTTTGAAGGTTCGAATCCTTCCCTTACAGCTTAATAATTTTAAAAACAATAAATGAACAAATTAAAAACAAAGTTTGGTAAATACTTTCAATTCAAAAATACCACAAATGGAACAGATTACTTCCTAAGAGGATTATCACTAATATTATTCATCATTCCGATTGGAATATTTGTAGGAATAGGAATCGCATTACTTCCATCTAATCCAGCAATCGCAGGATTATTAGTTGGGTTAGGTGCATTAATTCTTATACCAATGATTTGGTTTTCACTGGCAACAACTTACAAAAGAATCAATGCATTTTTTCCTAATAACGCTGGATGGTTATTAGCAGCAACTTTTGTATATTCTTTTATCTTAGAAGCATTTAATCCTCAGAATGCATTAAATGCATTGGATACACCAGCACCAACTTTACCTAATGGAGATTACATTACTTATTTAGTATTGGCAATACCTTCATTGATTTGGAGTTTATATTTACTATTTGGTAATTCAAAAGTTAAAAAACATATTGGTTAATGAAAAAACTATTTTTAATTGTAACACCATTCTTTTTCAACACACTACTACATAGTCAGAATTTTGAAGGAGCTACGTTTAAGTTAAAAACTGAAAATCAAATATCAACGATTACCTTTGAGGATGATAATTCAGATGGATACTACTTAGATGGTCAATTTATGAAATCATTTGGAAGGGTATCGTTTACAAAGAGTGAGCTAGATGATTTCTTCGTTAATCTGAAAAAGATATCGAAGAAATCAGAAGCTACAATCACAACCGAAAAATACACATTAGATAAGTATGATTGGGATAGTACTAAATCTACTTACATAACTGTTGGTGAAAAGATAGGTGAGATGAGTAAGGCTGAAGTTACGAAATTATTAAAGTTAAAATAAATCACTTTTTATTAGGAATTCTCATTTATTTTTCGTATGTTAGTACTGTTAATGATTGAGAGTATAACCCTAAAAACTAAGTAATGATAAAAGAAAAACCAAAGAGTAACGGAATTGAAATCGATTTGACTGGACCAGAAGGTAACGCATTTTTCCTATTGGGAATGGCTAAGAAATTAGCTACACAACTTGATTTTCCTCAAGAATTCATTATGAATGAAATGCAGAGTGGAGATTATGAAAACCTAATCAAAGTATTTGACCATTACTTCGGTAGTGTAGTAACTTTATATAGATAAACAAAATGGGTAGAACAAAAAACTTATTGGATGGATTAGATTTATCCGAAGCTGAATTAGAGCAAGAATTGTATCTTAGAAATGATTATGATTATCAATGGGAATCATATGTAAAATCTGAAGATTATGTTAATATGATAAACGATGAGATAGCAAAGTTATCAAAGATTTATCATCAGTTTGATATAGCAAATGCACTACAATATGCATCAGAAGGAATAACGATTCA
>Ga0209374_1003160_pt1 | contig 13336 bp, 3 predicted proteins | sample SaaInlLV_DNA_10m_FD_184683 | JGI IMG/M metagenome (GOLD analysis project Ga0209374, IMG submission 184683) | Marine microbial communities from expanding oxygen minimum zones in the Saanich Inlet - SI075_LV_DNA_10m (SPAdes) (version 2) | ecosystem: Environmental > Aquatic > Marine > Unclassified ...
CATCGGCGTTCAGCATCTCAGCGAAATGCATGACGACCTTGTCGCCCGCATTGCCCTTTACTTTCAGGCGAATCCAGCCTGAAAAATTCTGCCCCAGATCGAACACATAGCTCCCAGTCTCAGGCTCCGTCAGCTCAAGTGTCGGCAACTCCAAGGTGCGGCGAACTGGCGCGCCAGGGTATGCCTCAAGCAGCGCATTGGACTCCGCACCAGTGACGATCGGTGACCAGTTGGAGTCATTAAATCCCGAACGATTCCAGCCCGGCATCTCACGCCGCGCATCGTAGACCTCACCGTCCTGCATATCTGATTCAACGATCGGGCCGTAAGCGCCCTTCCACGTATTATCGGAAGCGATCACTTCAGATGTCCCGTCCGCATATTCGATGTGCAACTGCCCCTTAAAACGAAGGCGTGTGCCATACTTATTCTGATCGATGCAGCTGATATTACCACGAAACCAACCGTCACCAAGAATCGCACCCAGCGCGTTTGCTCCGATTTCCAGCATGCTCGTCACATCATAAGCGCGGTAGTAGATCCGCTTGCGGTAATCCGTCCAGCCGGGCATGAAGTATTCATCGCCGACTCGCTGGCCGTTCAAATTGAGTTCAAAGACCCCTTGCGCAGTGGCGTATATGACTGCCCGCTTCACAGGCGCACGCACCTGAAACTCCTTACGTAAATACGGTGCAGGGAGATACTCCTTACGCTTGCGACCGATCGAGAGATCCAGCTCCTTGTTTTCTTCCACCGTGGCTTTAACCATCCTGTCATCCACCGTATATTCCAACTGTAGCTTCTTCTTGGTTTCATCTGCGGGATCTTTGCCGGCAAAATCATTGCTGGGGGTCAACAGCAGCGCGCCACCATCCACATGCGCCTGCACGATTGCTTTCAAATCCATCTGCTTGGCCGGATCGTCCAGCACGCCGTAGATCGCCTTTTTAATCACAAGCTTCGGGTTTTTCCCATCCAGCGCGGCGCGATATTCCGGTTTGTTCTTCGGCGCTTGATCCAGCCCGATCCAGCCTGCCTGCCAGTCATCGGAGTTCAACAGCCCCATCGACCAACTTGCTGGCGCACTCCAGTCCGATGCTTTGCCAACCTCGTCCCAGGTCATTACTTTCCAGAAGCATTGCATCTGCGACTGCAGTGGAGCTCCCGCATAGACCAGCTGATTGGTTTGATCCGAATTCACCTTCTTAGTATCCCAGAGGTCGCCTCGATTCGCTGCCAATTGCTCTAAAGACCTGGCCACCAATACGCGATAAGCGGTCTGGCGCGCGCCACGTCCATCAGCTTCAGCAACAATCGTCCAACTCAAGCGAGGCTGTGTGACATCCATTCCTACTGGGTTGACGTGGTATTCACTACGCAACGAGGCAGGACTGAGAGACGTGCCTCCACAAATATGGACGGACGCCAATGCAAACATCCCCACCACAATCGCTATAATCTTCAATTTCGTCTTCATCATACTATTTTAAAATAAAGTTCTCTATTTGAATGAAATAGATTCTGAACTCAGAAGACGCACTGGCCCGATAAGCCCGGAATCCATTAACGGCGCATCTGGCTCATCCTTATAAAAGGGATAATAAGTCCAGGTGATACGCTCCTCCTCTGGTAAACGAAGATCGCCGATCAAGCGATTCTTCCACACATTAGTGACGCGCACTTCGACTGCATTGCTGCCGAGCTTTGCGGCATCGGTGATATCTACACGGAAGGGAGCCTTCCACAATACACCCAGCGACTGTCCATTGACAAAGACCTCGGCCAAATAGTTGACGACTCCCAGATCCAGCAGCACGCGGCGATTCTTTTTCAAGTGCGCTGCCTCCAGAGTCATCGATTTGCGATAGGTGGCGGTGCCTGAGAAATATTTAATATCCGCTTCTGGGCGCTCAGTCCATGACTCCAATGCGTCAAAGGTCAAAGCGCCTGCTGGCCCACCGCGATCCTCTGGAAACGAAACCAACCAGCTCCCCGGCACCACTTGCGGAGCAGGCAAGTCTGCAACCACGCCATTTGCACGGCTGCCGTTATCGTAGCTCAGTGTATACTGGCCAGGTTCCCATGCTGTGAGTTGGGCTGCGCCCGCATCATCGGCGCGAACGAACGGGCTTAATTCTAGTAAGGCTTCAGTTGGCTGAGTCAGACTGCGAACAGGCGCACCGTCTTTTAAAATCCCAGTTACCGCGTGCCTTGCGACAGCGTTCTTCTGGAAAACAATGAACTGCGCATCATACGGATCCATTCTTAAAGCAACCGAAGTCACAGTTCCATTATCTTGATACATGAGCAGGTCGGACTTCGCTCCCGTTGCAGGATCCCACACTTGAGGCGTCATACCCGTCACCCGAAACTGTAGCGTCAACTCCTCGACGCGCTCTTGTTGATTCGAAATGTAATACATCTCACCGGCTTCTAACTTGCGATGGATGTAACGGACTTCGCTGTCAGCGAGCAACGATTCTGCGCGAAAATCGGGTGCCAAGGCATCTGCTTCCAATATCATTTCAAACGTTTTCCCCGTGATGACTCGTCCCTTACCGACATGGCGCTCACCCGGCCCATCGGCTTGTGGCCAGAGTTCTGCTGCGAGCATCTGGATCTGCTTATCCGCGTTCAAATGATCGTTCAGCGACGGAGAGCGAGACGGCCTCTGCCCGATCGCAGTTGCACCAGCCTTCACAAGTTCGGCCACTTTCTCTAGGGCTCTCGGAGTATAACGCGCACCGTTTGGAAGCACCAGATAGGCATAACGCATCCCTGACGGCAGGACGACGTAACCATCCTCTACGGTCATCGTGGCAAAAGTCGTCCAATCGCACACATCATAATCATAGCCCTCAGGCAGTATCGGCCGCATCATCTGGCGCGGGTCGAGTTGCTTCGGCACATAATAATAGGCGCTGTTGGGTGAGTCTTCGCCGTAATAGTAGCAGACGTCGGCAAAGAATCGGCCTTGGCGCAGCATATACTGACTGCGGGTGAGGTACTCAATCCACGCGCGCCCTGGCTTCCACCAAGTGAGCGTTCGGTCAAAATTTAAACCGAATTGCCCCAACGACATTCCTGGAAAGCGGTCATCCGGTTGGTGCGCATAGCGATGGAATACCATCTCGTTCATGCCCTTGCAAAACTGACGATCTCCAATGGCCTTCAGGCTATAAGGATACTGCGTCCATCCGTCATGATGACCAAACGAAGTAAACGCCTCGCAGGAGACGATCTCTTTGCCGTATACGTGCGCAGCGGAAGCGGGTTCTTTGGTATTATCATTACCACCGATCCAATTTGGCTGATCTGGATGTGGGGCACCGCCAATCCAGAATTCCCCCTGCGGAATATCCATCATCCCCAAGGATTGAATGCCATCCGCAATTGTTGGTATCCCAGTGCCGGGTGCTTCGCCTTCTAACAAGATGCCCCGCTCATTACACAATCTGCGCAATGTGCCGAAATAACCATCGACTAACAAGTCTGCTACAGTCCGCCGATAATCCCACAGAAAGCGTTCGGTCAGGTCAATGTCCCCCACGATCCGGCCCGTAGTCGTAATCAGCCATTTGCGGCAATCATAACCACGACGACTTGCAAACTCTTCGGGGAAGCGCTTTGTCCATGTTTGGCATCCAGCCTCCCAACTGTCGATGGTGACACAACGATAGCTGTCGCCCGTTAGATCACCAAAGCGTTCGACCATTTGCCCGAGCATTCCCTCATTAAAGTTATGTTCGTTCGCCGTCACGCTCAGCTTATCCACTTCCAAACCTGCGGCTGCGCCAGACGCAGGGCCAACCATATTTCCCTTTGCGGTGTGACCAATGCGCAGAATCGTCCAGTCTCCCGCTGGCAAGTTGCAATTCAAATCCCCATTCGGCAATAAGTGGTCGGTTAGATCCACAATCGTATCCAAGGCAATTTGCTCTGATTTAGGAATTGGCTGTTGGGATGGATTGGACAAATCCGGACGCGCACTGGCTCGCCCCGCCTTGGCATGTGTGCTGCGCAAACGCGCCGCCTGAAAATTCACCTCATAGAGCTTCGTCGCTTCACGCGAATGGCTGCCCTTGAACTCGAGTTTGACGAATCGAGTGTCCCGCGGATGGAAGCCTTCGACCAACTCTTCACGTCCGGCAGGCACATGCCCGCGTCGGCAAGAGGCGTTGGAAATGGGACGCCATGCTTGACCATCCTGGCTGATGGAGAGCGTCACGTTGCGATTGCTGCATTGCTCGAAAAGTTGCAGTACCAAGGAACTGATTTGCACCGGCGATTCAAACTCGAAAACGACATCGATTGCCCCATGCCCTTCCGGCGCTTTAGGAGGCAGGGACACGAAGGTTTCTGAGTCACCATCGATCGCAGGCGACCAATCCGTGCCTGGAAGGTTCGAATGGATTTTCGGACGCAAGGATGCGATCGGCTCGGCATCTCCCCCAAGTGTGGGAAAGGCTAGGACCGCAATATCACGGTAATAATCCATGTTCGTGCGCGGCTGCGGCAGCGTGATTGTTTCGGCGACAGGGCCCTGCACACGCATATCACGCCAAACCAGATCCTGCATCGAAAGCTCGGGCGTGATCCACGGCCCACCGGAGCCCGACACACCCGCGGAACTCGTCGATCCTAACCGTAAGCCTAAGCGCTTCGACTCTTTGGCAGCATGCTCCACGGAATCAAACCATACGGGCGAGAGCATCGACATGCCTCCATCGGCTGCGGGCTTTCCTCCAATAAAGAAAATTTGGGCACCTTTCAGGCCCACCTCCTTCATCGCCTCCAAGTCTTTGGTGATCCCCTCTTTCGTCACGAGATCGTCCATCCAGTGCCACCAAGTCCGTGGCCGATATTCATCCGTCGGGCTAGCAAATCCTGGGTAGAGCGCCGCCGGCGTCTCAGGCGTCTCAGCGCCTTCAGCAGCTAGACTCAGTGAAGTCATCGAACCGCACACTGCGGACAGACTGAGGAAGGAAACAATTCGTTTGGGATTTAACATAAATTTGGGAGCTTCAATATTGAGTAAGGAGCTCTATATAGTCGTTACGCTGCTGCTGCGCGAGCTTGTCGCACTGATGATAAAATTGAGCATCGGAAAACTCGCCCTGCCCGTGCTTCTCAGAGATGTGCTTAATTTCTTTGGTATACGCTTGATGAATGGCATGTAGTTTTTGCTTCGCTGCTGCATCTTTACCAGCCACAAATACGAAGACCTCTGTATGATTCGAAACCCACCAGCGCGTCCATCCTCCTAATCCAGACTGCACATACCATCCTTCAGAGATATCCACTTTATGATCCTCTGTAATAATGAGGTAATACAGTGACTGATCCTCTTGAAGATCGAATGGCGGTTGTAGATTGATGGTATCGCGCTTCTCACGAAGCCCATTGATCAGACGATCCAGTTCCCGACGATTCGGATACTTATCCTTCACCTCTGGGTTCAAAATCTGAAGTGCGCGCAACCAATCTTTACGATCAAGCACATTACGCATCTGATGCAATCCGTGCCCCTCGTTCGTGGCAGTCACTCCACGCGCTTTCAAACTCTGGCAGAGGTGCACCTTCGGGTTGAGTGAGATCTCAGCCAGTTCAGCTGCCGCATAGGCCGCAAGCTCTGTTTGCTCTTCGGCCAGGGCTTTTAAATCAACAGGACCATCAGCGGAGCGGCCGTCTTTCATCGCCAATTTTGCTAAGTGATGACGGCTAAATTTCTGATTCTGCTTACGGACTGCTTGCTCACGCGCAGCTGCTGCGAGCCGTAACTGTTCTGAGCCTGCAACCAAGGTGTTGATTTGTGCGGTGCCACTTTGTAAGCCATCGGAGACCGCTTTGACCTGAATCACACTGGCCTCCTTAGTCGATTGAACGACAAGCATACATAGTCCTCTGAATGCATGCACTTTAGTTCCTTTCGGGTTATCATGACTATACGAACTACCATTACTGACACCGACAATTTCGCCAGCACCAGACAGTTCAAAATGAATCAACTCACGATCGGCATTCGGGCAAACCCGGCCTTGTTCATCAGTTACCCGCACTTCCACATAACTCAAGTCCGAGCCATCTGCCGCAATCTCTGTGCGATCCGGAACCAGCTGAATCTTCGCAGGAGCCCCCGTCGTCGTCACACTATTTGAGCAGACAGCCTTTCCATTTTTCCAGCCCACTGCCTTCAACGTCCCTTGGGAATACGGCACCTTCCACTCGAAACGGAGTGTTGCCTCTCGGTCGATCGTCTTAATCCCCAAGGATTTATTGTTTAAGATCAGCTCAACTTCGTCGCAATTACTATAGACCCACACCGGAACTTTTGCACCGGGATACTGTGACCAATTCCAGTTCTGCGGAACGACATGCACCATCGGCTTCTCACTCCAGTCACTCTGGTAAAGGTAATACTGATCTTTTGGGAAGCCCACCAAATCGACGATTCCCCAGTAACCACTGTGAACTGGCCACTTGATCGGATGCGCCTCACCTCGATAGTCAAAACCTGTCCACGTAAACTGGCCAGCCACCCAAGGAGAGGCCCGCATTTTACGTAAAGTCAGATCTGCATCACGCTCGCGAAAGGTGCCATAGGAAGTCAGTTCGAGATCGTTTTTAAATTGTTGAATTTGAAGATCTGAACGCAGCGGGCGCCAGTAGGAATAAGAACCACGAGCGCTCCAATCGGTGGAATTCTCCGTGCCAATCATCGCACGCTCACCTTTCAACTCGTCATAGACTTGATAGCTGTAATTCAATCCGAAGACATCCAGTGCCTTATCAAATCCATTGTTCTTCGCGTGTGAGGGCGAGTTACAGCCCGCAGTAATGGGACGACTCGTATCGTGCTGCTTCACAATGTCTGCCAAGCGTGCGGACATCGCACCTCCCTGTGGTTGATACTGCTCATTGATCTCATTACCGATACTCCACAGCACCACGCTCGGGTGATTGCGGTCGCGGCGCACCACACTGGTCAAATCAGTCTCGCTCCATTCATCAAAATACAATGCGTAGGCTTGATTCTGCCACAGCTTAGGAATCTTCCATTCATCAAACACCTCATCCATGACAAGGAACCCCATGCGATCGCAGAGCGCATAGAATTCCGGGTCACGTGGATTATGACTGGTGCGGATCGCATTGCAGCCCATCTCGCGCATGATTTCGAGCCGACGCTCCATCGCACGTGAATTGTAGGCAATGCCCAGAGGTCCGAAGTCCTGATGCAGGCAGACTCCCTTCACGTCCATTTCCTTGCCGTTAAAAATTAAACCCCGATCCTTGGTGAACTCAAAAGTGCGAATGCCCAGTGGCGTCGTCACCTCATCCACGAGTTGGCCGTCAGCTTCCACAGTCGATACAATACGATACAAGTCGGGTGAATCTGGCGACCAGAGCAAAGGATTCGTCACAGTAAACACTTGATCGAACTCATACAAGTCATCTGCCTTGATTTGCTCTGACGCACTCGCCTCAGCCACGCGACGACCTGCTGAATCCAAGATGATCGACTTCAAGCGAACCTCGGCCGCGCTGGTGCGCTGATTTTCGACTTCTATGCGCAGCTGCACAGACGCTTCCGTTTTAGACACTTTCGGTGTCGTGACATAGTTACCCCAGTGAGCGACATGGATCGGATCAACTGTCGTCAACCAAACACGGCGGTAAATCCCCCCGCCTGGATACCAACGGCTGCATGCGTCCTTCACATCCGTGCGCACCGCGATCACGTTTTCGCCACCTACATTCAAATAAGGCGTCAGGTCATAGCGAAAACCGACATAGCCGAACGGGCGGAATCCGAGCAGCTGCCCGTTAATCCATACCTGACTATTCATGTAAACACCGTCGAAATCGATAAAGAGCTTCTGTCCTTCCGCTGCCTTTGGCAGCTCAAACGTTTTACGATACCAGCCGATGCCGCCCCTGCGGTAGCCAGTCGATGAGCCGCCCGGCGCCTTCGGATCCATTGGCTGCTCAATGCTCCAATCGTGCGGAACATTCAGCGTGCGCCAGCCCGTATCATCAAAGCTCGGCTGCTCCGCCTGTTCAAGATCGCCAAAATGGAATTGCCAATCCTCGCAGAAGTTCTCGATTGCGCGAGGAGCGACCTCTGCCTGAGCTCCAGAGAGCATACAGCCGCATGCAAATAGGAATAACAGACATGCCCATGTGTTGCTGTTTCGATTCTTACGTTTCTCTATTTTTTTCATTTGTTGAATCATAAAATCAATCTGTATGACGGCCTTGAATTCGTATCATTCAAAGTCACAAAAATTTATTAATTTAGCATACAGTAATACAGCGACCTCTACAATATACGTAAACACGTAGCTACGCTTATAGTGAATGCTCAGCATATACTGACCAATAGTCTGTGTATCCTGTATTCACCCGATGACTCGCAGCGAGCAGCAGCCAAACCGAACGAATCGATGTAGAACGCGGCAGAGCTTAAACGGGTTCAATCACACTACAATTCGCCAATACTTAAGCGAATAAATTCGCGCTCTTTGCCTGAGGTATCAAGTCGATGTGTCACCGTTTCAAACTCAGCATCAACGATATCGATGCCGCCCTCCTCTAATCTGGCAAGCTCCCAGGAATCTGGCAGCTTCAGGCTTTCGGTCGTTTCAATCTCGTAGCGAATGCCGCGAGTCTCCGCGTTGCGCCGACGCTGATACACAAAATCAATCCCGTCCACTGCCGTGTTCATATTCGGCAGCACGCCGACATCATTCTTTTGATTCGGATCCCCACCCAAGGCGTATTCGAACAAGTTGCTGCGACGATCAGCATCTGGATCGCCGTCGACACCACTCGGATTCATACTTGAGACCAGGAACTCGTGAAGCACCTCCCCACCGTCCATTGACAGGCGAATATTGGTAATGGTGACCGATGGGCTCGTGGTGCCACCCACCTCCCGGGTGAAGCCGAGCACCAGATAATCATAGTCCAAAATCGCATCTGGCGCGGTGCTGAAGGTCGAAAGGTCAAAGGTGGTGCTGTAGCTCTGCGCGCCGGTGGCACCGGTCAGGATTGCAGCCGCATCGGAAGCGGTGCCTGCTGTCCCCGCGAAGACACCATTCGGCTTGCCTAAATTATACACGTCCATCGTTGTCGCGCTCTCCCACGCATTACCATTCGATGCGCCCAAATTCATAATGCCGGGATTCTGATTGGGGTCCAAGTCCACGCAGCCCCAGAGGTGCACATACAAGGTCTCGCCAGCATCGGCCGTGGCGTAATCAAAGCTCAAGGTTAGTTGCGCTGCATTTGAGGTCTCCAAGTCAGTCAGATCGATACACCTGGCAACGGCACCCTCGCCTACAGTGTTATTGGTGGCGCTTGAATTACTGAGCCCCGCACCGGTCACCGCCCACGAACTGTTCCCATTATAAGATAGACTATCCTTAGTCACTGCAGAGCCCAGATTCTCCAAAAATAAAACATCCGGTATCCGATCCAAGGCATGCTCCGCAGCCCATCCGCCGAAGTGGTCGACGCTACCATGCAAGGCAAACACCAAGTCGTTTGCGACATCTTCTGACTGCGTAAAAGGCAAGTCGGGCGAACTGGCCGCCGATGTGATGATATTTAGCAGATCTCCCTCCGTGTACTCGCCGGTACCATTGGCCCGGGCCCATGATGAATCATTATCCGTGCCCGACTCCTTCCATTTCAGCTGAAAGGCATAGTCACCTGGCAGTAGCACGCTGTCCTCAAAGTCGATCGTATAGTAATGACCCGCAGTTAATGCGACGTCCCGCATGTCGATCTTCTCATAGACCTGGGTGCGGAACAACTCGTTGACCGGCGCGCCACTTGCATAGCGTCCGACCCAGAGATACAGTTCCGCCGAATCGGAACTCCCCACAGTCGTATTCTGGGATGCCTGCAAACTTAAGGCCGTGACATTGGTCGGATCCGTCACGCTAAAGGTCTGCCCCACCAGAGATGTATTGGGCTCGGGTGTCACCGTCACAGCCACATTATACAGGGCGAATTTATTGTCACCCGCCCCTGGGTTTCGGGTAAAACCAATCACAAAGTAATCGTAGCCGGCCAATGTATCCACAGCATACGCGCTCAAATCGAAGCTGCTTCTGACATGGATCGCAGATCCTTCCGAGCCGCTGCCCGAATCCTGATCCAGCAGCTGAATCGCGGCCGAGGCAGCGACGCTGTCTCCCCCAGCAGTCATCAAACTGCCATCCCCCAGATTGGTGACGCTAAAGCCATTCGTGACGGCATTGGCCCACATATTACCATCTTGCGCCCCTAAGTTGGCAATCGATGCCGTGCCGGAAGCGGTATTGTCCACCAACCCCAAAACATGCACGTAAATATCATCGGAGTCATTCGCTCCATCCCACGAAACAAAATCGAACTCCACGTGCAGTTGGCTCTCGTCCGTCAAGCCCTTGCCGGAGAGGTCGACGATTTGAGCCAACGCGCCATCACTGGTAGAGCCGGCATTTACATTTGTGTTATAAAGCCATCCGTTTGTGGTGCCGAGCCCCCAACCACTCCCCGCATGCCAACCGGCATCATCCTGATTGAGAGCGCCATCATTCGTCAGCGTATTGATTGAAAAAGAGTCTTCCAAAACGACCAGACTATTTTCATCCACATCGTCGCGGAGCGCGACCTCTGCCCCATTCACCGTATTGCCCCAAATCACATCCCCCGTCGGGTAGGTCGTGCCGACATCGGCCAAGGTCGCGCTATTTGCCGGCAACCAGGAATACAACGGCACCACTGCCGAATCATACCCGCCATGCCCGGTCAGATCGACCGAGCTCACAAAAAAATTATTCTCATCCACCAGCGTGAAGAAAAAGCTCTGCGCCCCATCGGGAATCGCAACTTCCGCCCAGCCCTGATCGTGTGAGAACGGCACCGGCACCTTGAACCATTCCTCGTTGCCATCGGCCGTCGCAGACTTGGTATAAAGTAGGTCGAGATACTTTACCTTCGCCAAATCTGTATTCCAACTCACCCATGCCACCGTGTCGTCATGGCCGGCTCCGAGGATCGTCAGACTCTGATCCGTCAGCGGCAGTGTGCCCTTCTTGGGATTCAAATACGCGGGCCGCGCATCCACCTCTTCGATCCAGGCTTCAATTTCCGCCTTCAGTTCGTTCGCCACCGTCGGCTGCGTATCGATCAAATCGGTCATCTCTCCAAGATCGACTGCGTCACTATTGGCATTGTAGATCCGATAGAGCGAGTACTGCTGAGCGGCGGCCCCGTTCCACAAATAGTCATAATTTTTATACAACTTCCAACCGTCCTTAAGTATCGTGCTCGCCACACGTCCCGAGTGTGGAAAGTGCCAAAACATCGATTCACGCACCTCGCCAGAAGCTTCGAGAATGCGTGCACCATCCTGTGGATCATTGAGCCACAGATCACTGAGGTCACAGCCATCCAAGCGCTCGCTCGGAATCGAAATGCCCGCCAAGGCCAAGAAGGTCGGATACAAATCCAATCCGTTGATCACCGCATCGCTAACCGTATTCGATGCGATACCTGGCCCCCTGAGCATAAACGGTACACGCGTGCCCCCTTCTTTGATCGAAATTTTGCCTTGATCCAGTGGGTAGTTGTCCGTCACCTTTCCGCCCCCATACTCTCCATTCTCCATACCGCCATTGTCCGAGGTCAGCACAATATAGGTATTTTCGATCAGCTTGTGCCCCGGCCAACGCGGATCGTCGGTGTTTTCCAAGTAGGTGATGATCTGGTTGATGTAATAATCCAGGCTCTCCACCATCGCTGCATAGTAGGGATTGTTCTGCCCCGCGGCAAATATCTCAGAGCCGTCCAGCGGGTAGCTGTAGCCCATCAGTCCGGCATACTTCTGCAACAGACTTTCGGTGCGCATTTGCCAGGGTCCGTGCACCAGCCAAGTCGAATAATAACAGAAGAAGGCTTCTTCTTGTGTCACCGAATCTGCAAGAAAGCTCAGTGCCTCTTGCGTCACGGGGTCGGTCGCCATGCCATTGCTATCCAGTTGGTAGGGATCCGTAGGTGAAGTCGTCGCAAATCCAGTTAGACGATCCATACCGCTCTGCACGCCCCGCCCATTGTAAGACTCATCAAAGCCTTGATCGGTCGGAAGTGGGAAACTACTATGATGCCCATCGGGAGACATGTGCCATTTACCAAATACACCCGTGTAATAGCCCGCGGCTTGTAGCATTTCCGCCAGCGAGATCTCCTCATCCTGCAGGCTACTGCGATAGTGCGGGGTGATTCCGCTGGCATTGACGCTCGAAGCCTTCGGGCATTTCCCGCCCGAAACATGCGTGACATCGCTGCGGCCAGGATGCTTCCCTGACATAATCGCCACACGACTCGGCGCACAGGTTGGTGCAGGCGAATACGCATTGGTAAAGAGCACCCCTTCCGTTGCCAACTGATCCATGTGAGGCGTCTCAAAGACATTCGTCCCACCGAAGCCATTGACCACTGCGGTTTCCATCAAGTCATACACCTTGACGTCCTGCCAGCCTAGGTCATCGGCTAGGATCAATAGGAAGTTCGGCTGCGCCGGACGCGTCGCCTGCGCAAGAGATGCACAGGTCAGTAAAGCCACGACCAGTGAGACGAGTTTTAAAGCGGAAGAGGTGTTCATCGGGGACCAGTTAACATACCGTATCATAAAGCTTTGATCTTATTGTAAGGTGAGGCGCTGCACCGATATTATGCCCGTGGGTGCTCGGTCCGCACTGCGTTCTGTTGGCTGAGTCATTCGAAGCATCGTGCCGCACGGAACGCACCTGCAATACCAGATCAAACTTTTTTTAAATTTATGTCAGCAGTAGCGAAAACTAAAAAAAGCGTCCGGATTGATCCGGACGCTTTGCAAAATTAAATCACTCTGCGCTGAAGTGCAGCGACTAAGTGCGGCGGCGTAGCATGACTGAGCTCAATGCGAGTAGACCGCCGATGAGTCCGTAGGTGCTTGGCTCTGGGACAGCAGTGACCTTAATATCATGTATCGCAAATCCATTATCGGTACTAACCGTCACGTTTTTAGCAATGCCAATAACAAAATAATCATACTGCGCAAGTGTGTCCAAACTATATCCGCTGAGACTAATCGTTGAAGAGTAAGCCACCGCATCTCCGATTAGTCCAGTTCCCGTGTCTTGATCCAATAGTTTGATCGCGGCTGCACCTCCATCAGCTTCACCGCCACCACCAGTTGTAAATTTGACGCCACTCCCTAAATTATAATAATCGAACTGATCTAGGTTCTGCCCCCACATAGCGCCATTTTGGGCATCCAAGTTAGCGAAACCGGATGCAG
>Ga0209374_1003163_pt1 | contig 13325 bp, 12 predicted proteins | sample SaaInlLV_DNA_10m_FD_184683 | JGI IMG/M metagenome (GOLD analysis project Ga0209374, IMG submission 184683) | Marine microbial communities from expanding oxygen minimum zones in the Saanich Inlet - SI075_LV_DNA_10m (SPAdes) (version 2) | ecosystem: Environmental > Aquatic > Marine > Unclassified ...
CCTTGGCCTTCATCAGGGTGTCTTAGATAAATCTCACCGGAACCTTGGGTGAAAAAAAAGATTTCATCTTGAAGAAGGTGCTTGTGTCCGGCGGTTTGTTTACCGGGGAAAAGGTGTGTGCTACTGAGGAGCAGGTTTTCACCAACATAATTATCCTTAACGGTGTAATTGTCGGTCTCCTTGCTAATGTGCCCACCAATATCATCGAATTCATCTTTCATGGCTTATTTCCTTCATTTTAAACGCCTTACCGGGCAATTTTGCCTAAAGACGCTGGGATATGATATCTGCCGAGACGAATCCCGGCTATTTAAATTAGAAATGATCGAGATGAATCCTGGTCTGCTTTCATAATCAGTCACGAACGGGCGCGTTTTGGTCGTCAAACAGCTCGAAACTCGGGGAATATACGCAATGCTGACCATTTTTGGACCATTCCTTGGCGTCAAAAAAGACCTCAGAGGATGCGTGATGCAGACCACCCACACCCAATGCCGATTATTTAGCATTAGGTTGGCGTCGGATGAAGATGAAAGTAAAGTTGGCGATCGTGTCGACTGGTAGCTGAGAGCGCGCCATCTCTCGCAAAGGGGGTAAGGGTCGGAGGTTCGAAAGGTTCCACCACGTCGCCCATGATCGTGACCCGCTCAATCACCCGTTCGCCCTCAAAGTCATTGAGCACAAAATGTTGTGTACAGCGGTTATCCCACATGCAAATCGTGCCGGGCTGCCATTGATAGCGAAGGGTAAAGCGCGGGCTCGCAACGAAACGCGTTAAGTAATTCAGCAACATGTCGCTTTCTGTCGCAGACATCTCGACAATGCGCCGGGTGAAATGTTCGTTCACATAGAGTACCGGAAGGCCGGTTTCAGGATGAACCCGAACGACCGGGTGGATGGCGGTTTGTTCTGGGTGATTGTGCGGATGAGCGTCATGCAAAGCGCTCAGGCTTCGACACAAGGTCTGCATTGGTTCTGAAAGGGCTTCGTAGGCGAGATAGAGATTGGTCCACATAGTGTCGCCGCCCACCGGCGGGCATTGCAGCATATTCAATACTGACATTTTTGCCGGTTGTGTTTGAAACGTTATGTCGGTGTGCCATTCATCTGCGATACCGCCTTTGCTCGCGGTTAATCGAAAAATGCAAGCAGGCGTTTGCTCGTCCTTGCCGAGGTTAGGATGGTTCTCTAGTTTGCCAAAATGTCGACCTAGGGTGACGTGCTCATCGACAGAGAGGTTTTGTCCGGGAAAAAATAAAACCTGATGTTCGAGCAAGAGGGCTTGCACCTGTTGAATGTCGCCTGCGTCGGCTGCGTTGAGTTGAATCCCTGTGACTTCTGCGCCCAAAGCGGCCGAGAGTCGTTTTGTGGACCAAGGATAAGAGGCTTGCGATGTCATAGACGGTTCCTCAGCGTGTGAGTTGCAAGAATAAACCAAGGCGGCTGTAAAGGAAATTCGTGGACGCTGCGGTAGACTACCGAAACAACGTCGTCCTGCGTGGACCGGCCGCAAAGACATTAGACTGATATGGCATTAAAAAGGAGATGACTATGCAAGGACTTTGGCTGTCAAAAGGATCCTGGGCGTTCAAATCGGACCTGCTTGATCCGGTTGTTGGCTTGGGTGAGTCATTGGTTGCTGTCCAGGCTACTGGAATTTGCGGAACGGATCTGGCGTTGGCGAAAGGGTATTATGATTTCAATGGTATTCCCGGGCATGAGTTTATTGGACGGGTTGTCTCGGGCGCGCTCACGGGGCAGCGAGTTGTTGCGGACATCAATTTGGGATGTGGTCAATGCCTGCGTTGCCAAGCGGGCGTGCATCGTCATTGCGCCGAGCGCGTCGTCATCGGCATTCACCAGCGTGCTGGTGCATTTGCGCAGTTTCTGTCGGTACCGGATAAAAATTTGATACCGGTGGATGAGGGCTTGAGGGATGAGCTTGCGGTGCTGGCTGAACCGGTGGCAGCCGCGCTCGAAATAATTGAACAAATGCCAAAACCCTTGCCCAGTCGGGTACTCGTGGTTGGGGCAGGCCGGCTTGGGCTCTTAGTCGCGGAAGTGCTGGCAAGCTTTGATTGCGAGGTTACGATATTGGTGCGCAGTCTAGAGCGAGCAGCCCACCTGCAAAATAAAACCATTCAGGTCGTGACCAGCATTGATTCGGAATCTTTTGGTTGGCTTGTGGACTGCTCGGGGACGTCCTCTGGGCTTACAACGGCTTTACAGGCCGCCATGCCGCAAGCAATCTTGGTCTTGAAGAGCACTTTAACCGACGCCGCTGGGGTCGATTTGAGCCCCGTCATGGTCAAGGAGTTGACGGTATTAGGTTCGCGGTGCGGCCCCATGGATAAGGCGCTAGCGTGGTTGGGTGCGGGCCATTTGCAAGCGCCCAAATTGGCTTACTATCGGTTTTCGGAGATCGAGTCGGCCCTGGCAGCGGCAAAAGAGCCATCCATTTTTAAAGTGTTGCTCGAACCGGATAAGCCTAGTCCACTATCCTGATCAATTGCAGTGGCGTGCCACCACCCGCGGCATCGAGCACGATATAGCGGAAAAAGCCATTCGCTTCTGAGTCGATACTGGCGGGTCCGGCGAGCACGATTTTGCTCTCGGGTTCTGTGACAGTGAGGGTGAACGTGTCTTGGGCTAGTCCAAACTGCCCGGTAACCAGCGGCACGATGTTATTCCCTATCGGATTGCTGTTTTCCAAGTTGGCATCACTCTTGATCAGATAGACGTCGACTTGAGCGATTGAGGGTGCTGCATGCAAGATCGAGAGGCGAGATTCGGTCGCAACGGGTCTGCGTTCTTCCGTGGCAATGGCTGCTGATATGCTGTCACCCAAGCCGCTGATCGCGAGCATATGGTACTGATTCCTTTCTAACGTAAAACCATCGCTATAAAGTACCGCATTGGGGTCGTTGGCGGTCGTTGCTGTAAAAATAACGGTGCCGGTTGCACTGTTGAAGTAGGACGATACATCCGCAAACAAGAGGTCCTCTGCGACCAGAGACTGTTGCGTAATCTCGATCTCAACCTCAGTGTCAGCCGGCGAGGTCGCTAAGAGAAAGAGCGTCACATCGCTAACGATGTCGGTAATGGCGTTGGACGACCGCTCAAATAGACTGCCATCAACGGTTAACTGAGCGCTAGCGGCTGGAGTCGTTATGCTTAACTGCGGCGTGGCCAAAAGCGATAGTCCTGCAGCGTCAGAATCGCTCTCATCATCGTCGTCAACGACAATACTCAGTTGGTTACTTTCTTGGTAATTGAGTGTCGCAATCTGCAGAAAAACTTGGTCGTTAGCGTCGGTAATAACGACGGCGGTTGCATCACCGTCGGCCGTATTAATGGCATTTGCGATGCCTTCAACACTTGCGCTGGCCGCTTCAATTAAAATTTCGGTGCTTGTTTCCCCATTGGTCATGGTTATCGTCCCGGTGCCAATGATGGTGGTGGTGGCCTCAAAGCCGTCTGTGGTTTGGTAGATTTCTGGAATGGCGAGCTGCTGGACTGAGACACGGTAGCTGCCTGAGGTAGCAGCCACGTCGGCATTTAGACTGACGATGCTCGGCGTAGATGAGCGGGCAGATCTTTGATAGAGGTCAATGGCGGTTTGATCGGGCACGGCGTTCAAAATGCGAACGCTGGCGGTGAACGTTTCGTTGGGAAAGTCAAAGGTGCCGCCAGGGGTGACGTACAGGCCCTGGATCGGACTTTGATTTGTGTTCGGACCAAAGGTGTCAAACAACATGATGATAGGGCGTATTCCAGTGGTTACTGGGAAATCGTTAGACGTCCATAGAATATCGCCATCTGGATTAGTTGCTTGAATCGAGAGGGTGTCGGTGCTTTCCACTGTGATGGCTTCGCTGATCGTGCCTGACTCGATTACCAGTTCAGTAATTGGGGTTTCGGACGCGGTTGAATCAATAATAGTGAGTGACACGGCCTCGTTTAGGGCGCCTGCGGCATTGGCAATTCGCAGTGTGGTTGTGGTATCCGTCTCGGTAGGCACTGAGGTGTCCTCAATGACTTCAATCACGGAAAGGTTTGCAAGCGTCCCTGTGAGGATCAACGTCTTGAGTTGGTCCTGAGGGACCGAAATGGATAACGTTGCAATGACCTCTAATTGATTATCGTTAACATAGCTGATCTTGGTGTTCCGCTCTAAGCCAGGAATTACCGAATTTATGCTACTGAACTGTCCAAACGGCGTATTGCCGATGGATTGAGTGCCAAACTCAACGACCAAGGAAGGTGCATCGGTTACCGCATTCACATAGCGGATGGAGCCAGATGGGCTGGGCGCGAACTTGTCATAGCCGGGGTCTTCGCCACAACCGGTTATCACAAATAAACAGGCTAGGTAGGCGGTCAAAAAGAGCGTGCGTTTCATAGCGTGGGGATTATCCTGAGATGACGGTTCATTATAAGAAAAGTTTAACAGCTGCCAGCGGTATTCTAACCGAAAGCACAGCTTTGTGGGGCTAACTCCGCGCTCTAAATGCGATGATGCCAGCCGTGACGGCAACGTTTAAAGACTCGACGCCGTTTTGCATCGGAATCATGATCTGCTGGTCACAGGCGTCTAAAGCTGTATTCGACAAGCCTTCGCTTTCGTTACCGAGTAAAAAGACCTTACGATGAAACTCGTCAGCGCAGGATACGGTCTGTAGCCCTCGACCGGTAAGGCCTAAAAGTTTGAACTGAGCGCTTTTAAGCGATCTAATCGCATCCTCAACAGTGGCGCAGCTAAGGATCCTGGCTTTCGATATACAACCGGCGCTGGCCTTATAAACCAATGGATCTAAACGGGCGCAGCCCTTTTGGGGTAGCACCAGACCTTGCATCGTGGAGGCGGCAAGGCTGCGAATGATCATGCCGAGGTTCTGAGGGTTGGTAATCCCGTCTAGCAGCAGGAGTTCACAGTCTGCCGTGCCCAAATCACTCGCGGTATCCTCGAGAAAGGCGTCTAGTTGTTGATGATTGGGGGTTGCGATATCGAGTGCAACGCCCTGATCTTGGCGGCCATTTTTGGAGATGCGTGAGAGCGCCTGTTTGTCGTGCATCTTAATGGGAATCGAGCGCTGCTCGCACAGCGCAAGAATTTCATTGACTGCAGGCCCAGGGCGGTTTGAGTGTGCTAGGTGCACCCGGTAGATCGCAATATTGGGATCTGCCAAAATTTCGATGGCGGTATTTCTACCAAACAAGGTCATGCGACGCTCGGCAGAAGGAATACTATTGTGATCGCTCATTAGCGCCTCGGATGACTGGATGAATGAACCGCCGCTAATCAGGGGTGCGCCTCGAACTTGCTGTTTTGGCTCACGGCTTTGATCTAAAACGGCAACCTAATGACTCGATCGGACGCCATTTGGATCGGCCTGGCCCCACGTCGCGCCATTTATTCTGACAGATCAACTCAGATCAACCTACGTGGACCAATCGTTATCAAGACGCCGCAAGACGCAAAGCCCGACTCAAGTAAACGGATGGCCCAGCAAACCGATCGCTAAAGTAAATCAGCCAGCGCCGCGCCGATCGCCTCGGGTGTTTCCTGAGGATCAAATCGTTTGACGACTTCGCCTTTTGAGTTAACGAGATACTTCGCAAAGTTCCAGCCAATATCACCCGGGATTTGCGTCTTTAACCACTGGTATAATGGGGCCGTTTGATCGCCGTTGACGTCAATTTTTGCAAACATGGGGAAGTTAATATCGAATCTGTCCTTTGCAAAGGCTAGGATTTCGTCATTACTCGCAGGTTCTTGGGCGCCGAACTGGTTACAGGGAAACCCTAAGACAGTTAAATTATCGATTTCGTTGTGTAAAGCACGCAGACCTGCGTACTGGCCGGTAAGGCCTCACTGGCTGGCCAAGTTAACGACTAAAAGGGCCTGGTCGCGATACTCAGATAGCGAAATGCTGTCGCCGGTAATACTCTCTGCGGTGATGCTGTAAAGGTCGGTCATCGTTTTTTCTCCTTCAAGTCAGTGCATTCTATTCGATCATTTAGGCTTTACAAGCTCTGTGGGCGGCGCTGTGCTGAGCGCCCTAGGAGAATAAACCGTGGAGGTACCAACGATGGGTTAAAGCGCGATAAAAGATCCAATAAACCATTTTTTTCCGATATCGATATAAATAATAGTCTCGATTTTGGCCATCACCATCCCACCAGGCCGAGTTAATCCGCTCAGGGCCTTTGATGTAATCAAAGTCAGGATGTTGCAACGGGTTTAAGTGTTTTTGAAGCCGTTTTGGGGGCTCAATTAAGAAAGTGGGTCGTTCAGGCCAACCGGGTAAGGCGGTCGTTAATTTTTGCTCGAAGCGCTGCGCAAGATCAGCTCGCACCCAATCTTTCTCTGGTCTGTGGTCGTTGCCGAGACGAAGACCAAAGCAATCGGTTGTTTCGAGTTGGTGTTGTAGCAGGTTCAGCAGATCGTTGCCCTGTTTAAGGGCTTCAGGGTCCAGGGCTGCTTGGTTTGATAGCTCTTTTTGGTTCATCCTCAGAGTGTCAGGCAAGGGTGCTGAGCGAAAAAGTTGGCTGGATTTTAATTTTGCAGGCTGGAACTCTGCAGCCCGGAGACTTAACTCATCAACTGTCTGCACAGCTTGAACTTGATTGAGCTTAATCTCGGCAAGCTTTAGAAATAAGCCAGCATCATTGTCGGGTGCCGCAAGGTGGATCGATAACGCTTTTTTAAGCTGGCCTCGATAGTTAAGTCGTAAATTAAAGTGTTGTAACTGAAGCTGGCGAGCGGTCAAAAAAGCACTGAGCTCGTTGAGTAGCCGATTGATCGGAAAAATTAATGACTGCAGATTATCGACCGTATTAATGAAAAAAATATCGGACTCAAATTTTGGTGCAGGCTTGATAAAGGTCTGAGGATCGGCTCGTTCGCCTAATAAGCGCTCAAGATAATGGATAAAGGTCTCGCCAAATCGCTTTTTCAAGGTGTGTCGAGGCAGCTCGATCAATTGCTTCAGGATGGTAATGCCCATTTTTTCAAGTTTCGTGACACTTGGCGATGGCAGTTGTAAATGAATCAGCTGCAAGGCTTTTAAGGCAACGCCTGGCGATTGCTGGTGATTATCCGGGCAATCGATTTCAGCGCTGATTTTTGCAGCAAGTGGCGTCTGGCTGACGCCGATTTTGGGCGTATAACCGAGGTGCGTGATTTTTTCTTTAATAAGATGTTTGAGATGATTGAGCCCGGAGAACAACTTTAGGCTGCTTGAAACCTCAAGGATAAGATGTTGATCACCGTACAGAGAAACATTGGGCGTGAACTCATAAAGCCATTGTGCAACCTGTTCAAGCGCGCGGTGTTCTTTTGATTCGGATTTCTCAATACAGGTCAAGGTTTCGCATAAGGCGTAGGCGTGACTGGCCATAGTACCGACCGTAAGGCCGGTCGCCGCAGCGTGGTGTGACAGTGCTTCAATACGTTGCTGTTGAATGATAGCAATCGGTCTACGGTCGTTGCTTAGTAGTTGCTTTGGCCCGCTGGGATAAAAAACCTCGAGGGCAAGATTGGGTAGATAAAGGCAGAGCCATAGTTTGGGTTGGTCTTTTTTACGCACGATATTTAAGCGCGCGGGTTATGAGTGTGGACGAGGCTTTGCGGTATGGCCGAGTTGGGGAATGCCGCTAGGGGCTTGTCGATATGTGGCGCGATAACTGACTTTAATGCTGGGCTGCTGGCTGTTGGTGCTGTTGAATGGGCTGCTATGACGGCTATTGCCGGCTTAGAGGCAGTGCTGTTCGATGCCAGGGGTAAGGCGAGATCAAAAGCCGGACTGGCCCAGCTGCCGGCGCGTTTAACGACTTCAACCCGAATCTGATGCTGGTGAGATTGCTCGCTGTGCGTGAGCTCACTGGGGGTCAGAGAGATTCTTAAGGGCGCCGGAGAGGGCATTTGCTGTGCGTTGAGATCTCGAAATAACACCTGCCAAGTCTGATTGGTTTTACTTGCAACTTGTAGTCGCCTGATTGCTTGTGGCCGGATGTTTTTTTCAGGCCACATTAAAACGGCGCTGCAGGCTTGTGACTTTAGGCATTGCTCTGCCGCCCAGAGGGCCTCTTTGGCTGTTTTGGGTCGGATGATTAATATGCGGTCAAGCTGGACTCCAGCCGCGTATAGTGCGGGTGCATAAGGCAAGTGCGGTGGCGAGATCCATACGATCCAGTGTGGGCGGCGCTGACTTAGGTTGGCCAAAGCGGGCAATAATATTTGTAATTCCCCGATGCCAGATTGTCTTATAAGAAGTTCTGTGATGCCTTCGGTTGGCCAGCCATTATTGGGTAAAGCTTTGTCCAGCTGTCGATAGCCGCTGGGTAGCACTGTTTGATGACCAAGGGTGCTTCGGTGATGACTTGCGCGCCACAGCGTTGGTACGGCAAGTAAGTCATGAATCGCATCAGAACGGGGCTTCAACCCGCCATGAGGTAAAGCGGACGTGCTGACGTTGATGAGGTCTTGGTTTGTGTTAGGCGGCGTGATTTTGTTCATGGCGGTTATTGGGTGTCTTTCTCTTTAGGTTTGCAGGCTCTGTCTTGTGTTGGGCGCGGTATCTTTTGCAGTGGATGCGGCAGGTTGGCTAACATCGCGCGCATTTTTTGCCGTGCTCCGATTGGTTCTGGATAGTGATCTGTTGGTTGTGGCCCGGCTTGGTTAAGTGTTTCGAGCGCTTATAAAGTACTGTATATAAATACAGTATATTGTCAAGTTTCTAAAAGCATTGGCCTGTAAATCAAATTTTTGAGGTAACAGAATAATCATTGTTTGGATTAAGGCGCGGTCGCGCAAAGCCTAAGTAAACTGTTGTCTTTCAGACGCTTTTAAGGCGCCGCTTAAGCGCCATTGATAAAGGTAGCCCTGACGTTCCGTCCAGGGGGATAAGCGCGCCGTCGCTTTATACCAAAATCTGCTAAGGGCTTAATTAGAAACGGCTAAAGGCTCTTGTTAAAAACGGCTGACGGCTCTTACCAAAAACCGCTGAAGGCTCTTGTTAAAAACGGCTGGAGGCTCTTGTTAAAAACAGCTGAAGGCTCTTGTTAAAAACCGCTGAAGGCTCTTACCAAGAACCGCTGAAGGCTCTTGTTAAAACCGCTGGAGGCTCTTACCAAGAACCGCTGAAGGCTCTTGTTAAAAACGGCTGGAGGCTCTTACCAAGAACCGCTGAAGGCTCTTGTTAAAAACGGCTGAAGGCTCTTGTTAAAAACGGCTGAAGGCTCTTACCAAAAACCGCTGGAGGCTCTTGTTAAAAACGGCTGAAGGCTCTTACCAAAACCGCTTAAGGCTTTTGTTAAAAACCGTAAAGGCTTCTGAACGGGTTGTTTCGTAGTGTTAAGTTAGTACGCTCTTAATCAAGTCAATTAAACGACTTAAGAAACAAAGGTCGTAAATTCATCGATCGAAAAACGCTTGCTAATGAGCGAGTTGACGGGGGCTGTTGCGTCCGCCTGTCCGACCGCGACCCCACAGAAAAGCATCAGTTCATCAGGCGCGCCGACGAACCGCGCCACTGTTTCGGGTTTCATGGCCCATGCTTCTTGAGCGCAGGTTGCCAAACCGGCATCAGTTGCCGCAAGCATGAAGGTTTGTAGAAACATACCTAAGTCAGACCACTGAGGTGGCCCCATTTGGCGATCGACAAAGCAAAAAATTGCTGCGGGCGCACCAAAAAATTGATAATTCTCTGCTAAACGTGCAAAGCGTCCAGCGCGATCATCCCGTGGAATATCGAGCAATGTGTACATCATCTCGCCGACTTCAAATCGTGCGGTGCGGTAGGGATCTTTTAATTGATCAGGATAAATGGCGTAGCTGGGTTGCTCCGGAGAAGGATTGTCTTGAACGGTTTGTTTGAAGCGTGTCATAACGTCGTCGTTCAGGACAAAAATCCGCCAAGGTTGAACGTTGCCGCCAGATGGTGACTGGGCTGCTAGGTCTAGCAAAGCGGTAATTTGGGCATTTGAAACGGGCGTGTTGGTAAAGGCTCGAATCGAAGATCGTTTTTTAACGGTATCTGAAAATTCCATATCGACTCTATAAGTGCAGGTTATCCTTTGATGGTAGCACAGGTTTTTAGATCTTTGCGGCAGAATCAGTCTAGGGTTAAGTCAATCATTTTAATAAGTTGCCTGCTACACCGTTAGGCTGTTCTGCTCCTTAACTTCTTCCATGACCACGTAAGTTCTGGAATCGCTGACGCCGGGTAGGGTGAGCAATGTTTCGCCGAGAAGCTTGCGATAGGCGACCATGTCCGCCACCCGAGCTTTAATCAGGTAGTCGAAGTTACCAGAAACCAAATGGCACTCTAAAACCTGGGGCAGCTTTAAGACGGCTTCGCTGAAGGCCTGAAAGGCATCGCTTGAGGTCCGCGTGAGCGTGATTTCGACAAACACCAATAGCCCAAGCTTGAGTAAAGATGGGTTTAATCGTGCATGGTAACCCTGAATGAAACCTTGCTGCTCCAAGTTCCGAACCCGTTCGCTACAGGGCGTGTGACTGAGGCCGACGGCCTCGGCGAGCGCGGTATGGGTGAGGCGTGCGTTGCCTTGCAGCAAACGCAGGATCTTCAAGTCAATTCGATCTAGGGATTTTGTCTTTATATTAGGCATATTATAATAAATCTTATTACATATTGGTTTATAAAGCCGATTATTCTCTAAATATGGCTGTTATAACAGTAAGTTTTGCATATCAATAATCGATATAATTTGGTTCCGATCCGACCATTAGTCTGAGGCGATATGGAAATTGGTATTCCAAAAGAGATCAAAAATCATGAGTACCGTGTCGGTTTGTTGCCCGCGTCGGTCAGAGAGTTAACCCAGCGGGGACATCGGGTATTGGTTGAAACGAGTGCGGGCGTTGGCGCAGGGTTTACCGATGCGCATTATATTCAAGCAGGCGCCGTTATTCTGGATTCACCCGAAGCGGTCTTTGATGCGGCCGAACTTGTGGTGAAAGTCAAAGAGCCGCAAAGCACCGAAAGGGCGTTATTGACTGAGCAGCACACGCTATTTACCTATCTCCATCTCGCGCCGGATCGCGCGCAGACCGAGGATTTACTGGCATCCAAAGCGTGCTGTATCGCTTATGAGACTGTGACGGACCATAACAATCGACTACCCCTTTTGGCGCCAATGTCAGAAGTTGCCGGTCGGATGTCGATTCAGGCCGGCGCTATGTGCCTTGAACGCTCCCATGGTGGCAAAGGAATATTGCTCGGTGGCGTGCCGGGTGTAGAGCGGGCAAATGTGGTTATCTTAGGAGGCGGCGTGGTGGGTCGGCATGCGGCGGCAATGGCGATTGGGCTTGGGGCCAGGGTGAGTGTTTTTGATAAAAATTTACCCGTGTTACGATCGCTCGATGAGCAGTTTGGTCATCAACTGCAAACCCGTTATGCCACCCAAGATGGGCTTGAAGCGGCAGTTCGAGATGCTGATTTAATCATCGGTTCGGTATTGGTGCCGGGTGCTTCTGCGCCCAAGCTGGTAACAGAACAAATGGTCGAAACAATGTCGGAAGGCACCGTGCTAGTCGATGTGGCGATTGATCAGGGCGGTTGCTTTGAAACCTCTGTTGCTACGACCCATGACGATCCATATTTCGTACGGCATGGTGTGGTGCATTACTGTGTGGCGAATATGCCGGGCGCTGTCCCTAAAACATCAAGCGCAGCGTTGAATCATGCGACGCTGCCTTTTGTGTTGGCGCTGGCCGAGCAAGGGGTGACAGGCGCGTTAAAGCGCGATCGGCATCTTCTAAATGGTCTTGCCACCTTTAAAGGTCACTTGACGTCAGAGACCGTTGCTGAGGCCCATCAATTGCCTTTTGAGTTGCCCCAAGAACTGGGGTTCGAGTAATCAAGCCAATTGGTTTTTAAATCAGCTGAGTCATCGACAGGTATCAGACCATCAATTAACTTAAGACAATGGGTACAACGGCTCTTTAGACAAATGCGCGCGACTTGGCTATAAACGAAGGTTCATCCAATCAATTGGAGCGCGCGATGAATTTATCTGAATTAACCACCATGACACTGAGTCTCGAGGATCACGTGGCGGTTGTAACCATTTGCCGGCCAGATGCACGTAATGCGTTAAATCGCCAAGCTTACGCCGAGCTAGAGGCGGTTTTTCGGGCGTTACAGGCCAATGAAAAAGTCCGTTGCATAATCCTGACGGGTACGGACCCGGCTTTTTGCTCGGGCGATGATGTTAAGGAGCTGATGACGGGCGATGCCAGCGCGTCACATAGCAGATTGCGCGCTGTTCGACCCGGCATTACGCCTGCTGCCGCCGCCATTTTGGATTGCGATCGACCGATTATTGCCGCGGTCAATGGCGCGGCAGTCGGTTGGGGAATGGACCTAGCGCTTATGGCAGATTTTAGAATCGCCTCCGACAACGCCAAATTCGGTGAGCTTTTTGTGAAGCGAGGTTTGGTCTCGGACGTCGGCGGACTGACCCGACTCCCGCATTTGGTTGGGCCGCAAAAAGCGGCTGAATTGTTGTTTACAGGAGACATCATCGACGCGCATGAGGCTATGAAAATTGGTCTTCTGTTAAGTTGTGTGCACCATGACAGTTTACTTAATGCGGCGCATGCCTTGGCAGGCAAAATCGCAGATAACCCACCGTTGGCGGTGCGCTACTTAAAGGAAGGGTTACGGCGAAGCTTCTATGGTGACTATCAAGAAATGGGGTCTTGGGTTTCGCAAACCTTAGGGGTGCTGTTTCAAACCGAAGATCATCGAGAAGGGGTTGCGAGTTTTTTAGAAAAGCGGCCTGCTATATTTAAAGGGCGTTAGCGGGTTCAAGGGGCTTTGTGGCTGCGGGCTGTTTTCAGTCGGCGTCAAGTGTCGTAAAAAAACTGCCTTCGGAGGAGGGTTTCCTTTAAACGAAATGTCGAGTGCAACGGGTTGAGTCGCCAGCGCACAATTCGGCAATCGTTGGGATCTTCTTGCTGCGTCACAAATCCTAGTGTGCGTGCGGTCTCTAACAAGGTTGATAATGTGCTTTTTGGAATGCGTGCTTCTGTCGCAATATCTTGGCTGCTTAAGCAAAATTTGGGGCGCCGAAAAAACGACTTCCACAGGATCAGATCGGCACGAGAGTATTGCCCAGAGATCTTACCTTCAAAGGGTAAATGCATTTGGCTATATTGAATTGAGGTGCTGAATAATGGGTCTTTTACCCGTAAGCCAAAGTGGTCATCTGTTGAGGTAAACCGAGCGTCTGAAGCGATGAGAGTGTTGCGAATCTTCTCGATTTGGTGCTTTGTGGGCAGCAGTTGATCGCCA
>Ga0209374_1003167_pt1 | contig 13315 bp, 14 predicted proteins | sample SaaInlLV_DNA_10m_FD_184683 | JGI IMG/M metagenome (GOLD analysis project Ga0209374, IMG submission 184683) | Marine microbial communities from expanding oxygen minimum zones in the Saanich Inlet - SI075_LV_DNA_10m (SPAdes) (version 2) | ecosystem: Environmental > Aquatic > Marine > Unclassified ...
GTTTAGAAGGTTAGGGAGCCTCATTTTCCTGACAGGGTTTCAAATTCACCAATGTTTGTGTTTTTCTGAACATTGTTCCAAGGAAAGTATTTTCCATTCATGGAGATGTATACTCCTACGGGAAGCGTTTGAACAAATGCCAAGGAACTTCCGAGGTTGAACAGGCCGTCAGAACTGCCAAATTGATAGGGAATCATCGCTCCTGTCAAAACGATTGTTTTTTGAAGGTTTTTTTTTGCCAAAAAGGTTGCCGTAGCAACCATGGTATCTGTACCATGTGTGATTACTATTTTTTCTGCTGCTGCCTTTTCGCATGCAGTAAGAATTTTTTCGCGGTGTGAACGGCTCATTTGCAAACTGTCAATCAACATCAAAGGATTGACCTCTACAGACAAACGACTACGTCCCAATTGGAGCATTTCGTGCAGGTGTGTTTCTTTGAAGTACAATTCTCCGTTTAGCTCGTTGTAATTTTTGTCAAAAGTACCGCCAGTAATGATGATTTGAATACGTTCCATGGCTTTGTTGTTGTGAAATTAAAAAATAAAAATGCTACAACTAATTCCTGTACCTGTGTCCAAATATTATTTTAAAACCCAAGCAGGGTCAATCAATAAAAATTTAAATCCTCCATAAAGAAGGTTTTTATGTCCTTAAAAATGCCCCCATTGATGTGAGGACAATAAGGACTAGGGAAATGTAGCGTTCATTAATAACTTTTTGAAGTGTTAGATTGATCTCGAGTAGCCAAAGAGCTTTCTGGATTTTATCAAATCTGCAATTCCTTCCGGCACCATTTCTTCCCAGCCTTTTTTTGACTTGGCGATCAATTCAAGAATCGTTCTTGAGAATACTTCCAAGATTTCGGGATCGTAATTTTTGATGTCAATTAGTTTGCCGTTGGTTTTGAAAAATTTGTACAATTCAATCATTCTTGGATGCACTTTTAAATTTTCACTGGTGATGAGTTCACCAGTTTCTTTGTCTTTTAGTGGGTACATATATATTTTTAGGTCTTTGAAAAACAATTTTCCAAAAGCCTCTAAAATACCTCCACTCAAATTACGGTAATACTTTTCATCGAATATTTGCACCAAACTTTCTACTCCCATTGCCAATCCGATTCGAAACTTGGAGAATTCACTGAAATATTCGACCAGTTTGTAGTATTCTTGAAAGTTTGTAATCATCACATTTTGCCCCAAAGAACATAGTAATTCAGCACGGTCTAAAAAGTCCCTTTCGTTTATTCTTCCTTCCGACCTCAAATTGGCAAGTGTGATTTCAAAAACAATCTTTGTGTTTTCTTCTTCTACTTTCTTTTCGCTAAAAAACTGTTTTTTAGCATTCTCATACATGTCCATGTTTACACGGGTCACAGGTCGAAAACTTCCTCTCAAAGCCAAGATGTTTTTTTTGTACAAGACGTGAGCAGGTAATAGGTTGCTTCCATTGGAGTCAAACATTACTGCATTGGTCATGCCGTTTTTCACCAATTGAAGACTCATCAATCGATTGTCCACATACATAAACCGAGGTCCTGAAAAATTGATCATATCGATCTCTAATTGGTCTTTGTGAAGATTGTCGTAGAGTGATGCCAAAAGGTCTTTGGGATTGTCATTCATATAGAAAGCCCCATAAATAAGATTCACACCTAATTTTCCGAGTGTTTCTTGTTGCAAAGTTCCATCTGTTTCTTTAAAACGCAGGTGCAGTACGATTTCGTTATAGTCCTCTAAGGGGTCTAATTGAAATCGTATGCCGACCCAACCATGGCCTTTGAACTGTTTGGCAAAATCTATGGTAGCGACTGTATTGGCATAACTAAAGAAAAATTTATTTGGGTGTTTGTCACGACTCAAACGTTGCTCCATCAGACGGATTTCATGCTTGAGCATTTTCTTCAGGCGCCCTTCGGTCACATACCTGTGGTCATCTTCCATCCCGTAAATTGCATCTGAGAAATCCTTGTCATAAGCACTCATCGCTTTTGCAATGGTTCCTGAAGAACCCCCGGATCTGAAAAAATTTCGAACAGTTTCTTGACCGGCTCCGATTTCAGAAAAGGTGCCGTAGATGTTTTCATTTAAATTGATGCGTAGCGATTTTCCTTTGGTGGTTGGAATGATGCTGATTTCTTTGTCGCCTTTGAGAGTTACTGCCATGATGGGTTAGGGTTGGATGTATGCCTAACAAAAATAACAAATTCATGGAGTTTTGAGAAATATAATTCTATTTTTGTTTTTTGGTAAACACTTATTATTTGAATCTAGATGCCTGACAACTCGATGAAAATTACTTTTTTAGGAACGGGAACTTCACAAGGCATTCCGATGATATTGTCCGATGGACCCGTCAATTTTTCCGCTGACAGCAAAGACCAAAGATTGCGTTCCTCTGCTTTGATATCATGGAAAGACGCTTCCTATTTGATCGATTGCGGTCCCGATTTTAGACAGCAAATTTTAAGAGCACAAATCAAAGACATCCACGGAATCTTTTTCACGCACGAACATTCCGATCATGTGGGAGGTTTGGACGATATCCGTCCCTTTTGTTACAAATTGGGGTCTATGCCCATCTACGCAAAAAAACGGGTGATGCAATCTTTGGAAAGGCGCTATGATTATATTTTTCAAAAAGACAACCCGTATCCCGGGGTGGCCAAAATTACCGAACACACAATTGGTTTGGAGTCCTTCCAGTTAAAAGGTGTCACCGTTCAGCCTATTGAGGTAGATCATGGTTCTTTGCCTATTTACGGATACCGCTTTGGCGAGATGGCTTATTTGACGGATGTAAAATCGATTTCAGCAAAAGAGCGATTGAAATTGAAAAACTTGGATGTTTTGGTTTTGAACGCCCTGCGCATAGCCCCCCATTTTTCACATTTGAACTTGGAAGAAGCTTTGGCTTTTGTTGCAGAAATAAACCCCAAAAGGACTTATTTCACTCATATCAGTCATCACTTGGGTTTTCATAAAGAAGTTTCCAAAACCCTTCCAAAAAATGTGTTTTTGGCCTACGATGGGTTGGAGGTAACAGTGGAATAAAAGATCCTTTTTTTAAGAGTCCTGCAAACGTTGCAATATCCACGCTTTGAAGTCGTGAAAGTTTTGAGGGTGCACTCCGTGTCCAACAGGGTATTCTTTGTACTCACAAACCAAGCCTTGTCGCTTTAGATAAATCGGAGATTTTCGTGCCCATTCTACTGGAATTACTTGGTCCATGCTGCCATGGGAGACAAAGAAATCTGTAGGACTATTGGCGGGGTCGCCAGTAATTAAATCTTCATTTAGGTAGCCACTCAAAGCGATGACATGGTGGATTTTAGTAGAATTCAAGGCCAATCCATAACTCAAAATGGCTCCTTGGCTAAAACCCAATAAAAACACCTTGTTTGCATCAACCATCGGATTTGCTGTAAATTCTTGGATAAAAGTTGCAATACGAGCTGTGGAAATGGAAGCTTCTGCTAAGTCAGAAAATTTATTCTGATTGGCGTCAAAATTGATGCTGTACCACGCATAACTGTTGTAGCCGAGTTCGTGAGGAGCTTGAAGGCTTACAATGTGCAAACTTTTTGGAAGTTCCGCTGCAAAGGAAAACAAGTCTGCCTCGTTGCTGCCATAACCGTGGAGCAACACCAAAAGAGGAGCTGGAAGGTCTGACTGTATTGTGGGCTTTCTTTCTAAGTAATTCAGCGCTCCTGTTTTCATGCTACTTTTTTATAGATTCAGGGTTGCTTCGTTCAGGACCAATTTGTGGTTGGCATAAATGCCATAGACCTTGCCTTTGATTTCTTTGCCAAGAAACAGGCTGTTTTTGGAGGTAGATAAAATCTCTTTTTCCGAAAAAACGCGCGATTCAGTTGTCGAAAATAAGCTAATGGCCGCTTCGTTTCCTTCTTTGATGCAGTTTGATTTAAGTCCGAACACACGGCGAGGTTTGGTGGTCAAAAGCTCTACGATGGTTTCAATGTCAAAAATATTGCTCAGAGAGCCAAACAAACTTTCAAGACCGATTGTACCATATTTTGCTCGGTCAAATTCCACTTTTTTGTGCTCGATATCGATTGGATTGTGATCGGAAGTGATGCAGTCAATGCTTCCGTCAAGAACTCCAGCAACCAGTGCTTCCGTATCATTCTTGGTGCGCAGGGGAGGAATGACTTTGACATTTCCGTTAAAGCCCTGTAGTTCGTCGTCCGTAAGCGTTAGGTGGTGTACTGACACACTGCAAGTTACGTGTAGATTTTTTTGTTTTGCGTCTCGAATCAATTCGACTGATTTGGCAGTACTGATTGTTGGAATGTGCAACTTTCCGCCGGTGTATTCGAGGAGAAATAAGTCTCGTGAGATTTGCAATTCTTCGGCGAGGTTAGGGATTCCTTTGATGCCCAAACGGGTGCTGTTTTCTCCTTCGTTGGCAATTCCTTCTCCGGCAATGCTCTTGTTGTGAGGGAAACTCAGAACAAGTCCGTCAAAATTTTGTGCGTACAAAAGTGCTATTTTCAACAAATTTTCATTTGCAACAGGGAGGTTGTAGTCCCCAAAGGCGATGGCTCCTGAGCTCTTTAGATCAAAAAGTTCTGCCATTTCAACACCTTTGCTCTTTTTTGTCAGACTCGCGATTGGGTGCAGGTTGGTCGCTTTGTGTTTGCTTTGATGAATCAAATAAGAAACGGATGTCTTTGAATCGACCAAGGGCTGACTATTCGAATTCAGGGCGATGTCTGTAAAACCACTCTTGGCAGCGACGTCAAGACCGTTGTCAAGGGTTTCTCGCTCCTCAAATCCCGGCTCTCCTAGAGAAATACTGCTGTCAAACCATCCATTCGATATGTACAGGTCTTTTAGTTCAATCTGTTTGAAGTTTTTTGGACACTTGAGGCCATTCCCTATTTTAACAAACACATTGTTTTCAATAAGCAAGTCCTTTTTCTGTAGGTGAAAGGGACTGTTTTTATCAACAATCGTTGCGGATTTTATAAGAACATTCATTGGTTGTAGCATTTTAAGAGACGTGGGTTTTTCCCAAACACGAGTGTGTCAAGCCAGTAAAAGTCTGAGGGAACAGTGATTGTGAATTGGAAATATCTAATGGAATAAACAGGTTTTGCTAGTGGATTTAGCGCTAAAAATTGACACGAAGTGGTGTTTTTAACCTGCATTGGTTTGAAAGATTTGTCAAAGATAAGCAAAGAAAATGAAATGGAGAACTTTTCAAAAAATACCTTTGTCAGAAGCGGAAAGGAAAATGTCTTGTGTGGATGAAAACAGCTTGTAATTTCCGTTGCAGGATTTCCGAGAAGTACGTCTTTCAAATCATAGATTAAAGCTACTGTCTGCAACAATTTTTCCATCGCGCATTTCCAAAGTGCGATCTGCCATTTTTGCCAATTTCTTGTTGTGAGTAACAATGACAAATGTCTGACCCAATTCTTCTCGCAATTTTAAAAATAGGTGGTGAAGGCTTTCAGCTGATTTGGAATCCAGATTGCCACTGGGTTCATCTGCAAATATCACTGCCGGTTTGTTGACCAAGGCCCTCGCGACAGCCACACGTTGTTGTTCGCCTCCAGAAAGCTCGCTAGGTTTGTGATGAATACGCTCCTTCAATCCCAAATAGTTTAACAGTTCCAATGCTTTGCTCTCAGCTTCTTTTTTGCTTGTTTTTGCAATAAAGGCAGGGATGCAGACATTTTCCAAAGCTGTAAATTCAGGCAATAGTTGGTGGAATTGAAAGATAAATCCAATGTTTTTATTTCGAAATTTTGAAAGTGTTTTTTCGGAAATTTTTTGAAGGTTTTGACCATTGATTTCCAAGGTAGCTTTTTTCTTTTTGGAAGGAGAATCCAAGGTGCCTAAAAGTTGCAACAAGGTTGTTTTTCCAGCTCCTGAGGGACCTATGATGGCCACAACTTCCCCTTTTTGGATGTGTATGTCCACACCTTTCAATACTTCCAAGGGGCCATAGTGCTTGTGAATGTTGCTCGCTTTGATCATGGTTTTCGACTTGAGTTCTCAAAAATAGGAAATATGCAGCAATAAGTACTTTCTTTTTTTAGCATTCTTTGGAAAGCTAGGTCCAATTGAAACTTTGCTTGTAATTCGATTTTTTTATAGGAAATAGCCTGTTAATAGAAAATGGATTGCTATTTTTGTGACGGTTTTTTAAAAAATACACACATGAATTTACACGAATATCAAGGAAAAGAGATTTTGAACAGTTTTGGTGTGCGCATCCAGCGAGGCATCGTTGCACAAACTCCTGACGAAGCTGTTGCTGCAGCCAAAGAATTGACTGCCCAAACAGGTACGAGTTGGTATGTTGTCAAAGCGCAAGTCCACGCAGGTGGTCGTGGTAAAGGAGGTGGTGTCAAACTCGCGAAAAATCTGGAGGAGGTAAAACACATTTCTGATGAGATCATCGGCATGCATTTGGTGACGCCACAGACAAGTGCAGAAGGAAAATATGTACACCAAGTATTGATTGCTGAAGATGTCTACTATCCTGGAGAAAGTGAGCCAGAAGAATACTACATTTCTGTTTTGCTAAACAGGACAACAGGAACCAATATGGTGATGTATTCAACAGAAGGAGGTATGGACATTGAAACCGTGGCTGAAGAAACACCCCACTTGATTTTTACAGAGGCAATAGACCCCACTTTGGGAATCCTTCCATTTCAAGCACGAAAAATTGCTTTCAATCTCGGTTTGAAAGGAAATGCTTTGAAAGAGATGGTCAAATTTGTGACTGCATTGTACACGGCATATGACAAATCTGACGCTTCGATGTTTGAAATCAATCCGGTATTGAAAACCTCCGACGCTAAAATATTGGCAGTAGATGCAAAAGTAACTTTGGATGAAAACGCACTGTACCGCCACAAAGATTATCTAGAAATGCGTGACATTCGCGAAGAAAACCCTATTGAAGTGGAAGCCAAAGCTGCCGGGTTGAATTATGTAGATTTGGATGGAAATGTCGGTTGTATGGTCAACGGTGCTGGATTGGCAATGGGCACCATGGATTTGATCAAACAAGCAGGAGGAGAGCCCGCCAACTTTTTAGATGTCGGTGGAACAGCTGATGCAAAACGTGTCGAAACGGCCTTTCGAATCATTTTAAAAGACCCGAACGTCAAAGCAATTTTGGTCAATATATTTGGTGGAATTGTTCGCTGTGACCGTGTTGCCCAAGGAGTGGTGGATGCTTATACCAATATGGGTGATGCCATCAACATTCCCATCATCGTTCGTTTGCAAGGAACCAATGCCATTGAAGCAAAAGAACTCATTGACAACAGCGGTATGGAGATTATTTCAGCGACGGAATTTCAAGAAGCTGCAGACAAAGTACAAGAAGTACTCGCTTGATACATCAACAAATGATAAAAAAGGCCTTCCCCAAACAGGAAGGCCTTTTTTGTTGGTTTTCGAAATGGGTGCGGCTAAAAATCGAGCAATTTATGCAGCATTGCATGTTGCAAGAGTAGCATCGTTTTGGCATCTTGGATTTCACCGTTTTTCAACAACTCAATCGCTTTGGAAAAAGGCATTTCAAGCACTTCTATGTCTTCTTGTTCTTGTTCCAAACCACCGCCTTTCCCAACTTTCATCGTGTTGTTGTATTCGGCGATAAAAAAATGCAATTTTTCAGTAACAGCACCAGGGGTCATATAAGCTTCAAATACTTTTTGAACCTTTTCAATCTGAAAACCTGTTTCTTCTCGAATTTCTTTTTTGATGCAGTCCTCAGGATTGTCCTCATCCAATAAGCCCGCACAGGTTTCTATCAAATGCCCCGTAGGATTGTCATTTAAATAACTAGGCAATCGAAATTGACGGATCAAAAGAATGTTTTGGCTGTCTTTGTTGTACAAAAATACCGTGGCCCCATTTCCTCGGTTGTAGCTTTCTCTGATTTGGGTCTGCCAAGTGCCGTCACTGCGAAGGTAGTCAAAAGTCACTTTTTCAAGAAGGTACCAATCGTCGGAAAGGACTGCTGATTTTTTGATTTCAACGCGGTTGTTTGACATCTCTTGACTTTTCAGTTTTGTTGGGTTTTTTGTATTTGAATTCGTTGTCAAAACAATCCTGAAAAATCCCACAAGAAGTGCCTATTTTGGCCAGCTTTTTATCGGAGATTCCCTTGGCGAGTTTGGCAATGTCAGGGCTTAAATACTTCATAAAAAACAAACGATTATTACTTTGCTAATTTACAAAAAAATAAACAGCTTTTGAAGTAGTTATGGGCAGAGAGGGAATTCGAGCCTTATCTTTCTTAGCCTGGAATCAAAAGGTTAAAAGTTCTCAGTTTCAAGTTTGTTTTTTAGTTTGCTTGTTACAAGTTCTGTATTTTTGCTGAAATTTTTACAATATACATATGAAACTCGCATTGTTTTCGGACATCCATGCCAATCTTCCTGCACTGGAAGCCTTTTTTACACAACTTGAATCTGTACAACCAGATGGAGTCTATTGTTTGGGCGATGTTGTTGGTTACTGTGTTTGGCCGAACGAAGTGATCAATGTCATTCGAAAAAAACACATTCCCACGCTGGCAGGAAATCACGATGCTGTTGTTGGTTTGCCTACGAACAGCCCTTCGGGAGTCTTTACCAATAGCGTAATTGGAGCATCAGAAAAGGCCTATGTATTGTCTTTGCCGGCTCACATTCGTTTGGAGTTTCAGTTGCCAGGTCAGTGCATGCAGTTCTTGTTTGTTCACGGAAGTCCGCGACGCAACAACGAATATCTTACTGAAGAAACCGACGCTGAGTTGCTTTTAGAGATAATGGATGAAGCAGGTGCTGATGTGTTGTGTTTTGGACATACTCACAAGCCTTTTCACCGAATACTTCCTACCGAAAAAGGATGCAAGCACGCCATCAACCTTGGATCTTTGGGCAAGCCCAAAGACGGAGATAACAGGGGCTGTTATGCTGTTTTGGAATGGGATGCAAATTTTTCTCTGCAAGATCCTAAAGGACTCAAAGTAGACTTTCAGCGGGTTGCATATGACTTGGAAAAAGCGACTTCAGCGATTGAAGCAAGTTCTTTGCCCAATGCATTTGCCCAAGCGCTTCGGGTTGGAAAGTAGGGAAGGACATTTTCTTTTGAACTTTTGAAAGAATTCGACAAACGCATCCAAATAGAAAACACATAAATTCGTATTTTTACCTTTACTAATTTTATTCCGAATCTTTTTTATGTTCGATACCCATTCATCAACTGATCTAGCACAGTTTCGTTACGACGTTTTTGATAGCATTGATGCAATCGATCCGGATTTGTGGGATGGAGTCAATGATGCGTCCAACCACTACCTTTCTTTTTCTTATTTAAGTGCATTTGAAAAGGGAATGAAAGCATCCATGTCTTTTCGGTACCTCCTCTTTTACAATCTTGACAATCAAGCCGTTTCTACTGTCGTTTTTCAACAGTTTTCCGCAAGAACTTCAGATTTGTTGCAAAACAAAGTCGCTGCTTTTTTGGCCGAAAAAATTAAGAGTACTTTTTCTGAGAGTCCTATGCAAATATTGGTTTGTGGCAATTTGTTTGCTTCGGGTGAAAATGGTTTTGCGCATACGCATTTGGTTTCTAAAAAGATGGTACTTTCCTTGATGAATGCTGCGGTTTCTGAAAACTTTTCGGAGCAAAACAAGAGGGCGCCTTCATTTGTTTTGATCAAGGAGTTTTGGCCCACTTTTTCCGATGGCAACACTTTGAAAGAAAAACGCTTTATGGAATTTGAAATTGATGCAAACATGGTAATTCAATTTGCTAAAAACATCAAAGACATGGCTGCTTATATCGGAACCATGAACACCAAATACCGGTCTCGCCTCAACAATGTCTATCAAAAATCAGCAGCTGTTTGCAAGGTTGATTTTTCAGCGAAACAAATTCGAGAACAGCTTCCTTTGATTGAAAAAATGTACAAGGAATTGATTTCTAGGGTGGACTACAATTTGGGTGTTTTAGACATCCAAACGTTCGTGTATTTAAAAGAAGCCTTGTTAGAAAAATTTGTATTTACAGGCTATTATTTAGACGACGAATTAGTCGGTTTTAGTACGGCCTTTCTTTTCGACGCATTTTTAGACGCCAATTTCATCGGATTTGAAAACCGTTTCAAGAATTCACATAAGTTGTACCAACGCATGCTCTTGGATTTTTTAGATTTGGCACTGCACAAGAATATTCGAGAAGTTCGATTAGGGCGCACAGCGGAAACCATCAAAAGTAGTTTGGGTGCAAAACCGGTACCTATGAAACTTTATGCGCGGCATCGGAGTGACATCGCAAGCAAATTGATGCGTCCGCTCTTTGCTTCTTTAGGCCCAAGTACTTTCGAGCTCAGAAATCCTTTTAAAAATTGATATGGATTCCTTGACACAAATTGTTTTAGGAGCAGCCGTTGGAGAAGCTGTTTTGGGTAAAAAAGTTGGCAACAAAGCCATGATGTGGGGTGCCATCGCGGGAACCATTCCCGATTTGGATGTTTTGTCCAAACTTTTTCTAGATGCCGTAACGTCCAATGAACTTCACCGAGGATTTTCACATTCTCTTCTTTTCAGCCTATTGATGGCTCCTCTTTTTGGGTGGGGTGTATGCCATTTGTATCAAAAGAAAATAGCGACGAGGAAGGAGTGGACTCAACTTTTCTTTTGGGCGCTGTTTACCCATCCTTTGTTAGACGCTCACACAACTTGGGGAACCCAATTGTTTTGGCCTCTAGACCTCCGCCTATCTTTTAAAAACATCTTTGTAATCGATCCGTTGTACACCTTGCCATTTTTGTTCTTTCTGCTTTGGGCCATGTGCACAAAAAGGGGCACTTACAAAAGAGCACAACGCAATAAGTTGGGCTTGGTAGTAAGTTCGCTTTACATGGTATTGACACTCGTTTTCAAAGCATGGACGTTTCAAATATTTCAGAAAAGTCTTGAAGAGCAGTCCATTGCTTACCTCGAAATTCAGACAAAACCCACGCCGATGAACAGCGTGCTTTGGTCAGCAACCGTAGCTACTGAGAAAGCCTATTTGATTGGGTACACATCTCTTTTCGACCGTTCTTCAAGAGTCAAATTTGTGCGTTTTGAAAAAAACCACGAATTGTTGGGTGAACTCAAGAGTCATTCGCTTGTCAAACGCTTGGTTCGTCTTTCACAAGGCTGGTACACAATTGAAGAGAGGGATGGGAAATTATACTTTAACGATTTGCGTTTTGGATTGATGGGTATCACAGCGCAAGCCAACCGTTTTGTGTTTTCCTACGAATTGTTTTTTGAAAATGGCGAATTAAAGGCAAAAGAAACACCCAAAGCATATGGAGAAATCAAGCCCATTCTCCATTCCTTGACACAACGCATTCGCGGGAATTGATTTCCAATTGTAAGAATTTTATGCGTGTACAAAAAAAAATCGGAGAACCGATTTAAGGCCTCCGATTTTAAATTTTTTGTGAATCTTTTTTATCGAACAATCGTTTGCTTTCTATCCGGTCCAACAGAAACGATGCTGATGCGAATCCCTGTTTCTTTTTCGACAAATGCTATGTATTCTGAAAGTTCTTTGGGAAATTCAGCTTCAGAACTTATTCCAGTAATGTCCTCGCTCCACCCTTTGAATTCGGTGTAGATTGGACTGACATTTTCGGCCTCGATATTGTATGGAAAATGTTTGATGATTTCCCCTTTATAATTGTATGCAGTACATATTTTTAAAGTTTCAAAACCGGACAAAACATCCCCTTTCATCATGTTCAACTGTGTCACTCCGTTTACTTGACAAGCGTATTTTAAAGCAACCAAATCCAGCCATCCGCATCTCCTTGGACGTCCTGTTGTGGCGCCAAATTCGTGACCAACTTTGGCCATGCGAGCTCCGTCTTCGTCGAACAATTCTGTTGGAAAAGGTCCAGAACCGACACGGGTGGTGTAGGCTTTGAAAATCCCATAGACTTCTCCAATACTATTGGGCGCGATTCCCAATCCTGTACAGGCACCTGCTGCAGTGGTGTTGGATGACGTCACAAATGGGTAGGTTCCAAAATCCACATCTAACAAAGAGCCTTGAGCGCCTTCGGCCAAGATTTTCTTGTTGTTTTGTATGGCATTGTGCAAGTATTCCTCACTGTCGATAAAGCTCATTTCTTTCAAGCGTGCGACTGCTGTATAAAACTCTTCTTTGAGCGCATCCAAGTCGAAGTCCAGTTCCAAATCGAAAAAAGCCAACATTTTCAAATGCTTTGCGGTCAGTTTGAGGAAAATATCTTTCCAGTTGTCCAATTCCAAATCTCCAACACGCATTCCATTACGGCCTGTTTTGTCCATATAAGTAGGTCCGATTCCCTTGAGTGTTGAACCGATTTTTTCCTTTCCTTTTGAGGCCTCAGAAGCGGCATCTAACAAGCGATGTGTAGGCAAAATCAAATGAGCTTTTCGAGAAATCAGAATTTTGGCGTTCAAGTCCAAGTTGAATTTGTCCAAATTTTCCAACTCCTTTTTGAAAATCACTGGGTCTATGACCACACCGTTTCCTACAATGTTCAAGGCTTCGTCATGAAAAATACCTGAAGGGATGGTGTGCAAAACGTGTTTGTGTCCGTCAAAAATCAAGGTGTGTCCTGCATTGGGACCTCCTTGGAATCGTGAAATCAAATTGTAATCTTTTGTGAGTACGTCTACAATTTTACCTTTGCCTTCATCTCCCCATTGCAAGCCTAGTAATAAATCTACAGCCATTCGTATAAAAATTATTTTGTGTTAGTTTCCTTTTTTTTGGTTCCGTAAAAATACAGCGAGTGTTTGTGTATGTCGATATTGAAAAACTCTTCAATCGATTTTTTGATATTTTGGATGCGAGGGTCACAGAACTCGATGACCTCCCCGGTATCTAAAATCACATGATCGTGCTGTTTGTTGAAAAAACTTTTTTCATAATGTGCTTGGTTTTGGCCAAATTGGTGTTTTCTAACCAAGCCACTGTCCAACAAAAGATCGATGGTGTTGTAGAGGGTCGCTCTACTCACACGGTAGTTTTTGTTTTTCATACTAATGTAGAGAGATTCAATATCAAAATGCTCTTCCAAGTCATAAATTTCCTGAAGGATGGCAAAACGTTCGGGTGTTTTTCTGTGGTTGTTTTTTTCCAAAAACTTTACAAAAACCCCTTTTACAGTCTCTTGATTGTTGTTTGTTGTCTCCATTTTTTAGCTTGCTTGTATAGCAAGGAGCAAATTTAACCTTTTTTTCATTTTGTAGCTGCGGATTTGAGTTTTTTTAGAAATAAAAAAC
>Ga0209374_1003170_pt1 | contig 13290 bp, 12 predicted proteins | sample SaaInlLV_DNA_10m_FD_184683 | JGI IMG/M metagenome (GOLD analysis project Ga0209374, IMG submission 184683) | Marine microbial communities from expanding oxygen minimum zones in the Saanich Inlet - SI075_LV_DNA_10m (SPAdes) (version 2) | ecosystem: Environmental > Aquatic > Marine > Unclassified ...
AGGGACCGCCCCAGGAACTACATCTTTACGGAGGATGACTGGGCGGGCGGCTCCTATGAAACGCTGGATGAGCGTTATACCTGGAAAAATGAGGCGGGTGACATGGTCAATCATTGGACCGTGGAGGCGCAGGCTTATGCCAAGGGCAAAGTGGATGCAGAACGGCTTGCTTACGATTTCGGTGCAAAACACGGCATCGATGTGATTTCAGTGTTACCCAGTATGGTGCTGGGTCCGCTGATGGTTAAAGCACACAACTCAGCGTGGCAGCAAAGCATAGGTCTGATGCTGTCCGGCGCCAAGGATTTCAGGGGTCGGGATTACGTTTGGAATATCGTCGATGTGAGGGACATCGCTCAGGCGCAACGCCTGGCTGCCGAGAGCAATACAGCCACAAATGGCACACGTTACCTTCTGGCAGCCTGGGACGAGTCTGGAGAGCTATCGAGTCGCATACTCATCGACTCGCTGTGCGAGCTTTATCCCAATATCAATGTTGCGGGTGGTCACCTTCCGAAGCCCGCGAAATTGCGGTCCAGAGTCCGGTGCGCGAAGGCCATAGAAGAACTGGGGCTCGAAACCCACGACGTGCGCGATACCCTGAAAGCGACCGGCGACTCCCTGATCAAACTTAGCGCCATTGAACCAGCATACAAAGCGAGGAGCGGGAAGGAAGAATAAAGGAACGTGGCGGTATACCCCATGAATAACTCCGCGAATAGGGGGCAACGCGCCCGGCGGGGCTCGGGTGGATGGCTCCAGCGCAGCGGCTGCAAACCTCAATGTCTATGCGACTGGCCGCCCGGAACCGGTGATGACGATGGCACCGATTCTGTCATCGGCATCGGCCGCTTCGAACACGCGAAAGAGCTCTCGGAGCATAGTGCCGTTGAAGGCATTATGCACCGCGGGGCGATTCAGCGTATTGGTCAGAACATGGCTTTATTCCGTTAGCAGGAACGGCACACCCTCAATAGGGACTCATTTCAAGTCTGCATACAGATCCATCATTTGATAGGCATATACAGTAGTGCGCGCCTGCGTCATAATTGCGGCTAGGATTCTCCATAATTAGATACGCAAGGGACAGTACCAACATGGCGGGAACCAGCAACCTACGAGACGGTACTTCCAGCCGGGATATCTTCTATCAGTCGGCCAAAGAACTCTTCGAGGAACACGGCTACCGGCGAACCACGATGCAGCAGATCGCAGACAATGCCGAATTGCACGTGCAAACTCTGTACCGCCATTTTCCGAGCAAAAGCTCGCTGGCGAAGGCGATTGAGGTGGATCGGCTACAGTCAGCTTTCCTGCAAAAAGAAGGTTCGACACTGGAGCGCTGGCGAAACCTCGTCGAACGTGCAACATTGGAGATATTAGACAGGCCGCAAGGGAGAGAGAAACTCCTCTCTTTTCTGAGCTACGATCGCAAGGATCCCAGCCTGTCGGCAGCATGGGTTGAGGTTAGCGATGTTTACCAGGAAGAGTTGGCCAGAGGGATAGCACAGGACCTGGGTCTGGATCGGTATAGGCATCATCTGCCCGTTTTTATTGCGAGTATGTTGTGGGGCGGGAATCGAGACGCCGTGTTTCAGTGGGAGTCAACCGGCGGTCACAGTGACTTGTTGCCTAAGATGCTGGGCGTCATAGACAAGGTTGAGGAGATCGTCGAGATCCTGGTAGAAGATATGCTCATTGAGCCAGGCAATGGCCCAAACGGGAGTGTTCGGAATTCTGTGTCACAGTAATTCCTTGTTAGTCATCTGATCACAGAGACATTACCGCGTCGAGTCGGCCTTCGAAGAAGATGGCGAGTTGGGGCAGCGTGATGTTCCAGTTCTGGATCGGCATCGCCCATTTCTTACTGGCATTTTGCACGCCCAGATAAAGTAATTTCAGCAGGCTATATTCGTTCGGGAAGCCGCCCTTCGTCTTGGTCAGTATCCGGAACTGACGGTGCACAGCTTCGATGGCGTTCATCGTGTAAATCACCCGGCGGATATCAGGTGGGTACTTAAAGTACGCCGACAGGTTATCCCACTTCGTTCGCCAGGACTTGATCACAATGGGGTAGAGATCGCCCCAGTGGGCCTCCAACTCATCCAGGGCCTGCTCCGCTGCATCTTTGGAGGTGGCCCGGTAGACGCGCTTAAGGTCGGCCATGAATGCCTTCTGGTTCTTTGATGCCACGTACTTTAGCGAGTTGCGGATCTGTTGGTTTAGTGGATTGACACAGAATTTCCGACGCTCCCGCAAATACTGCCCTGATTACCCCTATAAGGGCTTCGTAAGCCCAAAACGTGCCCGCGCCTGGGTGCTAAAGTTTGTGATCGGGTACAACCATGAACTCAAACACATTGACAAACAGCGATAGTGGATATATAGTGGCTATATAGTGACTATACAGTGAATATATAAAAATATACTCCTCTTATATAGTCGCTGGATATTCTTTAGAACGTGTACAAATAAAAAAGATAAATCTAGATGGAGATAAAGTTTATGCAACCAGTTTGGAAAAGTAAGCCTCGGGCCCTCAACTTATCGATTTGCGCCGCTCTCATCTCTGTCTCATCGACAGTTACAGCCCAGACTTCTGCCGATAAGGAAAAGTACATCGAGGAAATAATAGTCACGGCGACCTATCGGGAAACCGATCTCATGAATACCCCGCTGGCCATTAGTGCGCTGAGCGAGGACATGATCGAGCAGTTGGGCGCAACAGATATTTCCGGGATCTTTCGGACCATCCCTGGACTTAACGTCGCCGGTGCTGACACCGGCACCAACCGGTTCGTTGTCCGTGGCATTTCATCCCAAATCGGGACTGGCTCAGCCTCGCAAACTTATGCAACTGTGGCCACGTACATTGACGATACGCCCATGACCTCGGCAACGGGTCCTGCTCGTCAACTGGCAGGTTCGCTATTTGATATCCAGCGTGTTGAAGTTCTGAAAGGCCCGCAAGGGACCTTGTTCGGAGAGGGCTCCCAGGGAGGCACCATCCGATACATCTACAACGAACCGGATCCGTCTGCGCTCGATTTCAAAGTCAAAGCCGGGTTTAGTGCTCAGGATGAATCGGACGACTATGGTTTCCGAGGCGACGGCATGATCAACCTGCCGTTGAGTGACAACTTTGCTGTACGCGCGTCCGCGTTCAGTGAGGAGCGAGCGGGTTGGATCGACAAAACCAACATATCGCCGATTGAAGAAGACATTAACACGTTGAAATCGATAGGTGGGCGGCTATCGGCGAAGTGGAATATTTCAGATGAGTTTACCGCTAAAGCTTCTGTTTTCCATACAGATACGGAAACTGAAGGAGCGGTCACTGCCCAGACGCCGTATGTTGAAAACCAGAACGGCCGTATACCCGGCAGGCCGGCGACGTCGGAAGATGAATTCACCCTGTACAACCTGCGTTTCGACTATAGACTGGCGGGCGCCACCTTCACTTCCACCACTTCGTATTTCGAGCGCGACACCAACGCTCAGGTGGAGACTCTCGCCTTCATGGCCACTGTTCTTGATCAATATGTGGGATTGGGTGTCAATCTGGCAGCCTTCGGTGCCGGCGATCCGCCTCCAATTCCCTGCAATCCCGGTCCTCAGGATGCGTTGTTTAGCAATTTGGCAGCTTGCCCCTACGGCGATGGCCTCAGTCTTCGTGCCCTTAACAATGACAGCACCTCACAGGCCGAGCGTTTCATTCAGGAATTCCGGTTGGTATCTGACGGAGACGGCCCATGGCTTTGGACGCTGGGCGCGTTCTACAAAACCAGCGAGGATTATCGCGATGATTTCCAGCCCATCTCATTGAATCCTGGTCGGGAGGCGCTGGAGCCCCTCTTTGCGCCACTGTTCATGGATCCCTCCAACCGGCACACGACTGAACTAGACGAGATATCCGTATTCGGTGAGGTGACTTATGCGTTCAACGAACAGTGGGAGGCCACTGTCGGCGCGCGGTTTGCCAAATTGGAGCAGGAGTTCGAAAACACTGCTACCGGAACCGATGATTCGCCCATATCTCCCAAAGCGGTGCTCTCGTTTCGCCCAACGGACGACCAACTCTACTATTTCAGCTATGCCAACGGCTTCAGGCCGGGCAATGTAAACAACGGCCAGGAGTTCAACGTTCGGCAGTTTACGGCGAATGGATTGCCGCAGCAGTTTATCGATCGAGCAGCTTCTCTTATCACCTACGGAAGTGACGAGGTCGACAGCTTCGAACTGGGCGCCAAGCTGGCCTTTGCAGATGGTCGGGCGCAACTCGCCACGTCGGCGTACTATATGGATTGGAGCGACACCATTATGCAGTTCGTAGACCCAACCATCCCTTCGGCGAACATCACGTTTAATCGGAATGCGGGTGCAGCTCATTCACAAGGTGTCGAGTTGGAGTTTACTTGGATGCCCGTCGACAGTTTGAACGTCCGCCTGGCAGCGGATTTCAACGAGGCTGAAACAGACAATGACAATCTTGCGAACGGCATGCCGGAAGGTAACCGCCTCGTCTATGCACCGGAGTGGTCGACCTCACTCAGCGTTGACTATCTATTCGACATTGGCTCGTTGCAGGCGCGCTTACGGGCGGACCACCAGCGGGTCGATGACCAGTTTGGAGACCCCAAAAACACGGTGAAGATCGACGAATACGACGTAACAAATCTGCGGTTCACACTGACGGATCCGGCGGACAGTCGCTGGAGTGCATCTTTGTTCGCCAACAATGTAACCGGAGAAGACTCACTCCTTAGCGTAACTTCGTTACTCGCGGTAGTCAGCAACGTCTATATTCAACCGCGGGTAGTGGGTCTTGAGCTCACCTGGCAAGCCCGATAGCAGCCGCTTAGGAGAACATTCGAATGAGTTTGTCTGCACACAAGATGTACCCGGACGTCGACGTGCTGATGGAGCAGATTGAGGAATTCGATCTGCATCGCCACATGGTTGAGCTGCAAGCCTACGGGTTCACAATCGTTCCGCCTGAAAAGTTAAGATTGCCGGAAGGGTTTACCGTACGGTTGCGCAGCGCAATCATAGCGGCCTGCGAAAGACGAAACAGTATTCAGTTGGGTGATCTGAAGACGGTGGAGGCATTGCCCGAAACTGCGAGCAGCAATAGCTGGGATCTGCTGGAGGAGGATGACGTCTTTGTTGAGGCCGCTACCCACCCTGTATGCCTGACGTTCGTACGCTGGCTGCTTGGACAGAGTGCGGTCCTGGCTGGACAGTCCTGGATCATCAAAGGCAAGGGTGCCAAAGCTCTTCCGTTGCATAACGATAATCACGGTATACCCCCTGGCTCTGGTTCAATAGCGCACTTGTGCAACACATCATGGATCTGCACCGACTACACAGGTTCTGCTGACGGTCCCACGGTATTTGTTCCAGGCAGCCACAACTACGCGAGAGCAACGCTGCCGCATGAATCCGACCTTAGTCAGACGCCTTTCAAATTTGTGCCATTGATTGCGGAGGCCGGGTCGTTGGCCGTGTGGAACGGTAATACCTGGCACGCCGCGCAACCGCGCACCAGTCCCGGTTTTCGCGTCACCCTGGTACAAACTTACATGCGTAGCTATATGCGGCCGCAGACTGACTATTCGGTTAGTTGCCCTGCTGAATTGCTGGAGAAAAATCCGGAACTGGAGCGCATTGCTGGTAAGCCTTTGAATCCTTTTGCAGATCCCCGTAATCCCGATCCAGAGCGTATAGCACCATTCATGCGCGCGGGAACCGATCCTTTTGCTTAAGTACAGGTCACGGAGACGCGCGCGTGGAACAGGAAAAAGTAGAATTTGCCAGCCCTGCCTGGATCGAACTTGCAGAATCAATACTCACCGACCTGGTGAGCACGCAGGGTAAACCAGAAGATGAGTTCGCCGTGTGTGAAGTCTTTCATAATGTACCTGATCATGTTCATTCTGAAGGTACAGTCGCCTGGCACTTCCACATAAATGGCCAAAGTGTTGTGGTAGGCGTCGGTGAAGTGGAAGACGTTGATATGCGTATCGTTGCGGAATACACGGAGGCATTGGCTGCTGCGAGGCTTGTTTACCCGCCGGACGCACTTGCTGCTCGAGAACCCGATGCGATCCAGCTACCAGAGTACCTGCTAGAGCTGCATAATCGCCTTGCGGCCCGCACCGCGTAGTTCAGTAAAAATGTGCACTCGTTTAAACGGGTATGGCACAGTTGGTGCCCTGAAAGAGAGTTGATGCTGCCGGGATCCGGGGTATCTCCAACCAATAACGGTAAGGAATTTCTGTCCATGAATAGTCCGGCTGTACCGCCGACGCAGGCGTTTTCCAGAGCATACACCCGGTTCGCATTAATGATGCTGACCCTCGTCTATGCATTCAATTTTATAGACCGGCAGATTCTGGTTGTTCTGCAGGAGCCTATTAAGGCTGAAATGGGCCTTAGCGATGTGCAATTGGGCCTGCTCAGCGGCTTCAGTTTCGCCCTGATTTATGTCATAGCCGGCATCCCCATAGCCTACTGGGCGGACCGCGGCAACCGTCGCAATATTATCGCCCTGGCCCTGACCGTCTGGAGCGGCATGACCGCACTGTCCGGCCTGACCCAGAATTTTGCCCAGCTAATGGCCGCCCGGGTCGGTGTTGGTCTCGGTGAAGCCGGTGGCAGCCCGCCCGCGCATTCCATGATCAGTGATTACTACCCGCCGGAACAACGCGGTACCGCACTGTCCATCTACTCCTGTGGTCTCTATCTGGGCGCTGCGGCTGGATTCCTGGTGGCGGGATTTGCCGCCGATGCCCTGGGCTGGCGGATGGTCTTCATGTTGGTCGGCGTGCCCGGGGTGTTATTCGCCATCCTGCTGCGGTTCACCCTCAAAGAGCCCCGCCGGGGACGATGGGACACGGTTGCCGCCGCCGCTTATAAACCGGGTTTGCGGGAAACCCTGACAGTATTGCGGCAGCGACCCTCCTTCTGGCTGATCGCGCTGGCCTGTGGCATGATGGCCTTTGGCAGCTATGGCATCGGTAACTTTCTTCCCTCGTTCCTGATTCGCAACCATAACATGAGTCTTTCCGAAATTGGCGTCGCGATGGCCGCTATTTCGGTTCTGGGTGGCATGGTGGGTACTTTCCTGGGGGGTTACCTGGCTGACAAACTTGGCGTTAAAGACAAACGCTGGTACCTGTGGCTGCCCATGTATGGAGCACTACTGGCATTCTTTCCCATGCTCTACATTCTGTGGAGTGATAATACGTTAGTGATCCTGGTAATGCTGGGCTTCACCATTGTATTGAATTCGCTCTATCTTGGCCCCGCCATAGCGATGTGCCACACGATAGTCCCGCCTTCAATGCGGGCAATCACCTCCGCCATGATGTTTTTCGTGCTGAATATGATTGGCATGGGCATGGGCCCGTTAGTCACCGGGCTGGGCAGCGACCTGCTGGAACCCGTCTACGGCAATAACAGCCTGCGCTATTCCATGATCATTACCGCGATTATCGCCTCCAGCTCGATATTGCTGCTGTTCCTCGCATCCCGGAAATTACCCGCGGACCTTGTCAGGCAGAACCGGGCACATTAGGTGCTAGCTACACATTACCAGTCAACCCAGTTGCTATCAGGGCAGATTGTTGAAAACAATTGTTTCATGAGAGAAGAGGTTAGCTATGTTGTTATTCACAGAATGTAATCAATATAATCTGAAACAGTACCGCGTGCGGAGAACGTCGACCATCGCAGGGATCTTGATGGCTTGCTGCGCCATGGTAGTGCTTGCCCTTCCCCCCATGGCCGAGGCTCGGCCTCAACCCGATTGGGAAGTCCGGGCACCATCGGAAAAGGTCGACCGGGCAAAGCTGGACGCTGTAATTAAGTCTGCCATAGACTCCGGGCCGGAAGGCACGCGCGCGATTCTGGTTGTAGAAGACGGCGCCATCATCGCAGAGCGCTATGCGCCGGGTTACGACGCCAATACAAGGTTCAACTCCTACTCGATGGCGAAGAGCTACACGTCGACCCTCGCGGGGATCCTTGTCGGCCAGGGACACCTCAAGCTGGATGGCCGGGCTCCGGTTCCGGAGTGGAGTTCTCCTGGAGATCCCAGGGGCAAGATCCGGCTGGTGGACTTGCTACACATGAGCTCCGGTCTTCAGTCGACTGAAGCTGCGTCCGAGCAGGTAACGGATACGGCGGCGATGCTGTTCGGTGCAGGAAGAATGGATGTGGCTCGTCACGGTGCCGAGCATCCACTGAAGTACGTGCCAGGCAAGTACTGGATGTATTCCAACAGCACTTCGAACGTCCTGAGCGGAATCGTGCGACGTAACGTCGGCGACACGAAAGAAGCTTATCTGAAATTCGTGAATGATTATCTGTTTGATCCATTGGGGATGCAATCTACCACGTTAGGCTTTGATGCTCGAGGCACCTTCGTAGGCTCCACCTATGTCTGGGCCACCGCTCGCGACTACGCAAAACTGGGACTGCTTTATCTTCGTGGGGGAGAGTGGAATGGCCGACCTATCCTGGCAAAAAACTGGACGAAATTCGTCAGCACCCCGGCACCGGCATCGAAGGGTAATTACGGCGGTCATTTTTGGTTGGGCCCCCAGCGACAAGCAGTAGCACAGGACCCGGAGTTAGCCAATGCCAAGGATTGGCCTGCGGACGAATACAGCGCCCGTGGCCTCTTCGGGCAAGTGATATCCATCAGCCCGTCCAAGCGCCTGGTCGTGGTAATTCTGGGGCACACGCTACTGCTACCGGAAGGCAAGGGGAATGCCATTCGTGAACACCAGATCATGGATATCTACCGTACAGTCCAAAACTCAACTGAACCGGAGAAGGCCGGCAACCAGCAAGAAGTCATTGCCTCCGTCAGCATGGTGAAAGATGCCAGATCAGTTAAACAATACGCCAATAAAATCGAGCAGTCCGCAACAAGGGTAAACTCTGTGGACGTGCCGTTGTTTGACGAATCCCTGCTACCGGATAACCCGGAGGATGAATCGGTTCAGACAACCGCGTTTGGCCTGGCTTTTATGCGCTGCGGCTGTCTGTTCGTACAGGGCGGCTCGCCGGAGCAGTGTTCATCCGACTGGATGCCGGAAACACAGATTCCTTACCAGGTGGATACGGCAAACAAGCGCGTTGTGGTGAGCGATGGCAAATGGACGACCGAAGTTCTGTATGACGGGCCTTCCTTCGGATGCCGCTTTAAATAGGCGTAAAATTATGAAACTTTATGTTCTCCCAGGGACAAAATCTTTGGCGTTATTTCTAATCACTGGATGGATGGTTTTCGGACCAGCGGGGATCAGTGCAGATGGAACCAGATGGGAAATCAACCCGCGAATCGTCCCGATTCCGATGGGTGCGAGTCAGCAATTGCAGGAATCATTTGCGGCGACTCCTGTACCTGATGTCGAGGCGCGTAAAAAAATAGCTGACACGGATATCGATTGGAGGGCGTTGATCAAGCAAAGCGCTAACGCGACACCTATCGACTTGACAGCTATTTCGAATCAGCTTGATCTATCGATAACACGTGATGAGATCGAAGGTGTAAAGGTTTATCACGTGAGGCCAAATGATCCGGATCCGGCATTCAAGGATCGCATATTCCTCAATGTTCATGGGGGTTCCTATGTCTTTCAAGGTGGTGATGCCAGCGTTGCTGAAGCGGCCGTCATTGCCAACAGAACAAAAATAGCGGTGCTGTCCGTCGATTATCGAATGCCGCCAGATCATCCCTTCCCCGCCGCTGTTGAGGACACGGTGATTGTGTATAAACACTTGTTGAAGAGCCTACCGGGTAAAGCAATAGCAATTGGGGGTACATCTGCCGGAGGTGGCTTGGCATTAGCGGCGGTCCATCGTTTCATTGCCTTAAAACTTGATATGCCGGGTGTCATTTACGGAGGGACACCCTGGGCCGATCTCACCAAGACAGGTGATTCGCTGTTTACAAATGAAGGGATTGATCGTGTGCTCGTAACCTACGACGGTGCGCTTGGCGCCGCTGCACGGTTGTATGCAAATGGCCACGATCTGAAAGATCCGCTGATTTCGCCGGTCTATGGGGATTTCAAGGGATTTCCCCCAACCTATCTTGTCACAGGTACGCGCGATATGTTTTTGAGTGATACTGTTCGTACGCATCGCAAGCTGCGAAATGCAGGCGTCACCGCAGACCTCAATGTGTATGAAGGCATGTCTCACGGGGGGTATTTGGTGGTACCGGATTCCCCTGAGTCGATGCAGGTATACGCTGAGTTAAGAGAGTTTTTGAAGCAACACTTGCTTTGATCTCGTTGCCGTAGGAGATTTTCTGGGGGAACAATGCATTGTGCAGGATACAGTGAACGATTGTTACGAAGCGGTAGATGGATTGGCACCCGCTACACCATATGAGGAGAGGGAACATGGGATTTGAAGTCAGCGAAAAGGTGATGACCCTGCTATCGCAGTTGGTGGCTCACGCTTCCAGGCCATGTTAATGCGCTCGCCGGCTGTGAGAATCGAGGGCGGTACTGACCAGATTTTGCGCAATATTATCTCCGAACGAGTACTTGGCCTGCCTGCAGAAATGCGAGCGGATAAGGGGCTGGCGTTTAACGAGATCCCAACCGGGAATAGTTAACCGATAAGGGGTAAGGTGAAATATGGTAAATCACGTAAAACACCCTCGAAGGTGCTGTTCGCATGGCGGCCAGGCAACCTTAAAAGCACTTGAAAAAGGAGTACTGGGATGAGCGTTTTACTCAGCCATACAGACGAGGGGGTGACAACCGTCACCCTGAACAGGCCAGAGCAATTGAATGCGCTTTCCCTGGAGTTGAGAGCGGCCCTTGCGGAAGAATTCACCCGGCTGGCTACTGATTCGGCTAGCGAGGTCATTATTCTCACGGGCTCGGGCCGGGCCTTTTCAGCGGGTCTTGACCTGAAAGAGTTGGGTCAGACCGGGTTCCAATCTGAAGGGGCAAGTGGGCCGGATCTGCATGAAGCGATACGCAAGGTAGGAAAGCCCGTTATTGGCGCCATTAATGGATTTGCGGTAACCGGTGGTTTCGAAATCGCCCTTATGTGCGACATTCTCATTGCCTCTGACCAGGCAAGTTTCGCAGATACCCATGTACGCATGGGTGTAGTGCCGGGCTGGGGCTTGAGCCAGCGCTTATCGAGAGCGATTGGTGCGTCCCGCGCCCGAGAATTGAGCTTTACAGGGAAATACCTGGACGCCCTGACGGCAGAGCGCTGGGGACTGGTAAATCGCGTGTTAAGCGCTGATGAGTTGATGCCCCACTGTATGGAGTTGGCCCTAGAAATCCAGGCTGCTGATAGTGCCACTCTACAGGCTGTTCAGTATCTTATTGACTACTCGCTGGATCATGGCCTCAGCGCAGGACTAGCGTATGAGGACAAGGTCAGCAGGGAGCACGCCGAAAACGTGAGTAGTTCCGCCCTGGAAGACCGCAAGGGAAAGGTGATGGGTGATGGACGAAGGTATATCGGTCTGGGCCTGGACCCGAGGGCTGAGTCGCTACGATCGTAACCCATTGCTTACCGTCTTCAGGAGGGCCTTTTTCTTCTGTGGTTACGACAGGTGCAGAGATAGGGGCTTTCACGTCTGCGTTTATAATGGGCATACCCGTCTGCCGCGCGCCATCACTGCAGCCAATTAACGTTAGGCATAACGAGATAATAGGTAATAACTTGATCATAACCGGCCCCATTTTGACTATTTAGTCGAGAAAATTACCCGACGACCTCACCAAAGGTGACAATGCTTGCTGATTTAATCAAGACCACGCCGGGGGAAGAGGGGAAGTGGTTTGCGACTGCAAAGGAGCTCAAACAATTTGACCTAGCACTGGAACTGGCTAATCAGAGTCCCTGTGATCCGAAAACGCTGACCAGGGCGGCCAGGGACTATCTTGACTCGGCACCGGCATTTGCTCTCGGTACCGCCATCGCGGCACTGAGCGCATCACTATGAAGCTGGTGGTCGATGAAGAGTCAGATATTGTGCTGGGCTGTCATATGGTAGGTGAACATGCGGCTGAGATTATTCAGGGTATGGGTATTGCCTCAAAAGCAGGTGCTACAAAGGCCCATTTTGACGCAACTGTGGGTATTCATCCCTCTGCTGCAGAAGAGTTTGTAACCATGAGAGAAAAAACAAGATAAGGCTGGGCAATAGATTCCCAGTTATGGGTCCTCATTTTAAATGATAACGAAGAGAACCCTACTCGCTTTGCTAAGCAGGCTGGGCGCATTTATATAAAAGGGCCATTAATTTAAAAGTGAAGATAATAAATCTTCCGTTCTGATATCCCGAAAGTAATCAATAAGTTTTGTGTGTTTCATAACTTGTGTATTTTGGAGATTTAATTTTGAGTAATCGAAAGCTGTACCTTGAGTGGTGTAATAATTGGCATAGTCTCGAGGACTTCTCGGCATATTTTTCGCTGCATATAAATTTTGCTCGACAACTTATTATCAGTGAAGGGCTCCAGAGATCATCAATATTGAATAGAGATAACTTACCTCAGAGGGTGTTGGTCAGCGCGCAGCCTATGCCGGAGTTTGTAAGCGAGCCGCTAAAAAAAGACATGACCTTTTTTTCAGTGAAAGCTGTTTCAGAAAAAGCAGTATCAGTTGAGGAAACTTAGCCGCCTGTATCTTTACTCTACATAAAATATTTTTCTGATCGAGGCCGCTAGCCCAAACGCCGAGACAAATAGCCGTCAGCGACGATAGAGTTGGAGTAGTCTGGTTGATATAACCCATTTATTTATGTAGGTTTACGATTTACAAGCTTATTACAAAGCACCTCAAAAACAGGGGGTTTTTTAAAGAAAGTTATAAAGGCGTAAGTACAATTTTGATGTACTCCGGTTTCAACCTTACGTGGTAGTGCAAATGCTTGAATCGGGTTTACCGTAGACCGATTTTGGACTGAGCTATAATCTCGGTTGGTTGGATTAGTCGGTTAGTGAATGAATACCAGTAAACTGTATCAATGGCTTCTCGTTTGTTACAAGGTGTGTAAGCGAATATCTGCTTTTGTATTGAAGTAGCTTAAGTAACGAGAACGGGGAAGTTTGATAAAAGGCTATGTAAGTTACAAACCGGTTACAAACCTGCTAATAGTGCTAGTAACCTATTGTTTTTATTGCACTAAATCTAGCCCCACTATTGAGTGGGAATAGTGACATAGGCTGAAACCCCCACTCTTACAGTCTTTCTGCTGTTGTAAACTTGTTGTAAACACCTGTTTTTCCATTAAAT
>Ga0209374_1003175_pt1 | contig 13280 bp, 13 predicted proteins | sample SaaInlLV_DNA_10m_FD_184683 | JGI IMG/M metagenome (GOLD analysis project Ga0209374, IMG submission 184683) | Marine microbial communities from expanding oxygen minimum zones in the Saanich Inlet - SI075_LV_DNA_10m (SPAdes) (version 2) | ecosystem: Environmental > Aquatic > Marine > Unclassified ...
CAATAAAAAAGATCAACATAATGAACACGACGTCAAGCATCGGGGTTAAATCTATCTCTTCGGTTTCTTCGCCGATGATCGCTCTACGTCTGCGCACATGGGTCTCCTTGTTTTCTGTGATGTTTAGAGTGTAATCACTCGGTCTTTCGAATACGACTGCTCGTCATCGGGGGTAATCATAGAATCATTAACCCCTCAAGACCGCCAGACCTGCTGGATCATATCGAGTATCGAATTGAACTACAACGCTGGGATTTGATTCTTGTCTCATGCAAAAAAGCGATGCCCTTTGCCGACGCTAGAGCGTTTTTTCGCTCGCGTTGACCACCTTGCTCACGGTGGTGTAATGCAGGCCTAAATGCTGGCCTATTTCGGCCAATGTATAGTTGTATTCTAAGTGCGCGAGCGTAATTCGGTGGTTGCGCTCTGCACGACTCAGCTGGTGCATCCCTCGAAACAAAACTCGCAGCGACTTACGACGACCACCCAATTTCGGCGCCTGCTTTGCCTTGGCGGAATTAAGCAACAAGCTCTGCATTCGATCAACAAACGCATCGGTACCCAATAGCACTTGATGCGCGCGATCGTTAAGCGGTGACTCGAACGCCTGATCCGTCTCGACGAAGGCGCGCAGCGCTGCTTGGGCGAGCTTTGGCTTTTTTGAAACTTGCTGATAGAGATCATCCGGATGCAACATATCCGGCATGGGTTTTTGACCGATCAAAGCCCCATAACTGCTCTGCTCGTAGGTGCTTGGCTCTTTCGTCAGGCCCAAACGATTCGGGTTCAGCGCGGCATGCCGGCAGATCGGCAGCAGGAAACTTTCTTTTTCGAACAAAATGCTTTTGAAACGGCCATGAAATAATGGGCCTTCGGAATTGTGACGACGGTTGGCATGCTGGGTATAAACGCCATTGAGTTGACGCATCCCTTTAGACAAGTTGGCTTCAGGCACCTCCACCACCAAGTGGTAGTGATCCGGCATCAGAACATAGCTTTGCAATAACCAATTAAATCGATGGACAACACTACTCAGCACCTGCTCAAACGTCCGATAATCCAGATCATCCTCAAAGGCCTTACGACCTTGGAGTGCCCTACCGGTCAGGTAGTAGCAAGCGCCTGGATACTCTATTCGGGGTGGTCGAGACATGCGCTCTGGGAAGTCCTTGCTCTATTAGAAACGGTTAACACTTTACTCAATATCATCGTTTGTCACGCGTTCATAGCGCCTGTCGCCTTGGCCCTATTGCGCCTCACTATGCTGCACTTTTAACGTGCAGCTTCTATGCTGCCTGATCCGGCGCTTTCAACCCAATCACCCCGGGTTTGGCCGGACACAACCCGGTTGCAAGAAGCCAACGCGGCCGAGCATCATAGCGCCCAAGCTTTAGGTCGGCAAGACTGTTTTCGATATTCTGTGCTTGACTCCTGCCAATTCGGGCCTGTACCTTGTTTTGCACTAACCCATTCACTCATTACCAAACCGGGAGGCTTTCATGGCCGTAGACAAATTCCCTATCGAAGCTGGACACATCATGATGTTCGCGCGCTCGATTGGCGACGCCAATCCGATCTATTATGACGAAGACTATGCCAAAGGCACAGAACCTGGCGGCGTTGTGGCGCCGCCCACCTTCGTTCAAGCCAGCGCACAGTTCGACCCAGACTACTTCCTGCGACCTAAAATTGGTCAGGAATGGTTCGGCTCAGCTAAAGGCCCTACCGGCATCACTCCGAAAGAAGGCGGTGGGAGCGGCGGCGGCAGTGGCGGCGGTTTACACGCGGAACAGCATTACGTGTATCACAAGCCGTTGGTTGCAGGTGACACCCTCACCGCAACGGTTAAACCCGGGAAAAGCTGGGAGAAGGAAGGTCGACGTGGCGGCAAGCTGATGTTCAGTGAATCGGTCACTGAGTATCGAGACCTCACAGGTGACCTGGTCGTCACCGCAACCAGCGTCGGTGTCCGCACCGAGCGACCCGCAACCTCATAATTGCTTAAGGAGCCTTTTCCATGCCTTTAAAACTGAGTGATCTCAATGTAGGCGACGTCTATCGCGAAGAAGTCTGCAACAATCTGTCTAGAACCCAAATCGTGCAGTATGCCGGCACATCCGGTGATTACAATCCGCTGCACTCGGACGAGATTTTCACAACGCAAATCGCCGGCTATCCGTCTGTCTTCGCCCACGGCATGCTGTCCATGGGCATGACCGGTCGCATGCTCACCAACTATGTGGGAGACGGTCGTCTTACGGCGTACGGCGTACGCTTTACCGCGCAGGTGTTTCCAGGCGCCACGCTCACAGCATCGGCCACAATCGACGCAATCCGTGAAGAAAACGGCGAACACTTCATAGACCTTTCAGTGTCAACCCAAGACAGCGAGGGCGTTGAGGTCATCAAGGGTCAGGCCTCTGCTCGCGTTGATGCCTAAAAGCCCATTAGGCGTCATTGATTTCGGCAGGTGCCTTCGTTTGAAGCGCCTGCCGGATCATCTCGCCCGTTAATATCTGCGGCAAAATCAAAGGGGTCTCAGAACCTCTGTGATACACCAAGTACAACGGCACCCCTACTCGACCAAAACGGGCTAACGCCGCCGTAATTTTTGGATCTTCAAGCGTCCAATCTGCCTTCAAATAACGCACGCCCAGTGCCTCGAATAATTCTGTAGTGCCCTCGGTGTCAATGGCAACCACCTCATTGACCTTACAGGTAATGCACCAATCTGCCGTGAAGTTCACAAACACTGGCCCCTCGGCCTTTGCGGCGCGCAACAACGCCTCGGTATACGGCTCACTTTGGATCCCACCATCGCCAGCGCGGGCCTGTTCCGGGCGAGGCATAGTGGGCGCCAAGACCGCAATCTGGCTAATCGCCCAACCTGCCCCGAGTACACTCAATAGCAGCAATACCCGTTGTAACCCAGTCGGTTTAAAGGCTTGCCACAACCAAACGGCAAACACGACCAGCAACGCCGACAACGCCGTCAGAACAAAACCAAACTCGCCAGCTTGTTGAATCAGAATCCAGAGCAGCCAGATCATGGTTGCATACATCAAGAACGCCGCGCCTTCCTTAAACCGGTTCATCCAAGCACCGGGCCTCGGCAGGACCGCGAGCAGGCCTGGCGAATAGGACAAGAGCAACATCGGCAGCGCCATGCCAAGCCCCAGACTTGCAAACACCGTTAACCCGATGAGCGGCGGCTGGACCAACGCATACCCTAGTGCCGCGCCCATAAAGGGTGCTGTGCAGGGGGCTGCAATCACCACCGCCAGCACACCACTTGATAGCGCGCCAAGACGGCCCTTTTCGGGACCAACATTGACGCTGATGCCGCTGCCGATCGTATAAAAACCCGACAAGTTCAAACCCAGCAGTAAAAACAAGATGGCAAGCAAGGCGACAACGACCGGGGACTGTAATTGAAAGCCCCACCCGATCTGCTCACCGACAGCGCGCAGAACCATTAACACCAGCGCGATCAACACAAAGCTTGCAATAACCCCACAGGTATACCACCAACCCTGCTGGCGTTGCGCCTGCTGACTGCCTCCGGCCTCCGCCATAAGGCCTAATACTTTGATCGAAAGTACGGGGAAGACGCAGGGCATCAGATTCAAGATCATCCCACCGAGCAGCGCCATTAAGATGGCTTGGAGAAAAGCCAGCCCCCCACTGTTGTCATTTGGGGAGGGCACTTCAATCATAAAGGCCGCCGTGACCCGTTCGCCGTTGACCCATTCTTGAAACCAAAGCAAGCCGTCATAACGCGCACGGCTTGCATCTTCAAAGCCGACACCGAGGACAATCTGATCTGCCTCAACCACCGCCGTGGGCGCAACGGTAAGATCCAGCACACCTTCTTCAAACGGCAAAAAATAAAGACCATCGAGGCGGCTCAGATCGATACCCGGAAAATTTAATCGAATTTCAAGATCAGTTTGACTCAGCCAACGGGTCTCGCTGATCCCCGCTGCACGCTGGGGCAGCGGCAGTTGGTCGAACCGAACCTTCAGTTCTGGATTTACCGCGGCCTGCTCGACAACCGGCAGGGTCAGGGTCATGACTTTGGTTTCGGGTATACAAACGGCTTCGCACACGAGCCAGCGGCCTGATACCGTGAGTTCGATCGCATCAACGCCTACAAGGTTTTCGAAGGCGAGACGCTGGGTTAATAAAACCGATTCTTTATAGCCTAGGTTCACCAAGGGACCATAAGGAATGCGATCTGGAATGGGCCATCGAATCTTTGAACTGCTTTTAAGCCCTTGACCCGACCAGGTTAATGAAACGGGCTCACCAGAATCGCCGGGGTTGCGCCAGTAGGTGTGCCAACCTTCCGGTAATTCAAGCTCGACCCCAACGTCAAGGGCCTCACCAGAGACAATGCCACTGGCTGGCGTGATGATCCTGGCCTTGGCCATACCAGATGAGACCCAAACAGACTCCGCGGCCTGTACCCAAGGCGTCGCCCCGAGTAGCCACGCAAGGACAAGACCCCTTGAGATCAACCGCTGGATCACGGTCGGTAGCCCCAGGTCGCCGGGCCTTTGAGCGCGGCTAAACCCGGCTCGATCCATTGTGTCCATTGGCATAATTTAAGCCTTGTTTGCCTTGGGTCTATCAGTTCGTGCAGCGAAAAACTTTCCATTAAGGGGAATGGCGAGCGGCCCGCAAGGAGCTTTGCTTCAAGTTCTGCTCGGGTTGCCTCCGGATCCTCTGACGCTTCTATTTCACGCCTAAAGGCAACTGCGACGCCGCCTTGAACCGGCAAGGCACCTAACTCATACGACGGCCAGGCCAACTTGTAGGTATTCGGCGCAAAATGTGCAGCCGACGCGACGCCGAAGGCTTTGTGAATGGCGACGGTGGCCCAGGGCACCGTTGATTGAACGGCGGCCGCAACGGCGCTCATGCCATAACGAATGGTGCCTAAAGCTTCCGCATCGGGGCCAAGCATAAAGCCCGGCTCATCCAAGAAATTCACGATCGGAAGGTGGAAGGTTTCGCATAATTCCATCATCCGCTTGGCTTTTTGAGAACCCGACGCCGTCATGGCACCCGCATAGTGCCGACAATCATTCGCGATCACCCCCACCGCGAGCCCATTTAACCGAGCCAGCCCAATGATTTGACCTCGTCCATATTTTGGTGCCAGTTCAAAAAACGACTGCGCATCAACCACCCCTTCTATCACCTTACGCATTTCAAAGGGCCGTCTGACGTCCCGGGGCACAATACTTAAAAGCGCCTCATCCGCTCGGTCAACCGGATCTTCGCAGCCTCCTCGTTCCGGCACCTCATAAATGTTCTGGGGCAGATAGCTCAAAAACTGGCGCATCGCCGCGAAGGCTTCGGTTTCGGATTCGACCACCGCATCAACAACACCACTTTTTTCATGAATCCGATACCCCCCCAATGCTTCTTTGCTGAGCCGTCGGCCAAGGGCGCGTTCAACCAAGGCAGGGCCTGCCACCATGACTTGTGACACGTCTTTCACCATCACGGAAAAATGGGAGGCTGCCAGCCGACCCGCTGGAAAGCCGGCCACGGGCCCTAATGCGGCTGAAACAACCGGCACGACCCCGAGGGTATCCGCGATCACTTTAAAGCGTGGCTCAGCAAAAACCGGCGAGCCGACGGTTTTCGGTCCTGATCCACTCGGCGCTGACACACTTCCGCCGCCGCCTTCGAGCAATCGCATCAGCGGGATCTTGTAATGCAGCGCCAACTCTTCGGCGTAAACGCTCTTGCGCAATCCGGCCGCATTCGGCGAGCCACCTTTTAAGGTAAAGTCTTCGCCCCCGACAACCACTTGCCGGCCCTGTACCGCGCCAAATCCAACCACATAGTTCGCTGGACTAAAATCCGTGATCTCCCCCGCCTCCGACTGGGTTGCAAATCCGGCACCGGGGCCGTGCTCGACGAACGTTCCAACGTCTAAGACCGCATCGATTCGCTCTCGGATGGTTAACCGCCCTTTAGCATGCTGAACCGCAATCGCCTCAGAGCCGCCCTGGGCTAACGCCAGCGCTTTTCGCTGCTCAATTTCTAGTACTTCTTTTTCCCAAGACATCGTCCAGCCTCCTAAAAACGTCGACAACGAACCGGATCCAATTTTGCAGATCCGCTTGCCGACACAGCATAAAACAAACGAGGCGCCCTTATCGAGTGAACGACCACTCGAATTCATACCGCTAATCCGCGCAAACCAACATTGGACTGCAAACTGCGGCCAATCATCATTGCTTAAAAGTGGTACTGCCTGAACAATTTCAATCTTTTTTCCGTAACAGCCGAGACAAATCTAGCAAGACCATTGGGAACATGCTATTTTCGATCGGATCGAAGAAGGCAACCCTATGTGCGCAGAGCACATTGCACTCAAAAAAAACTCCACCTAGCGTTTTATTCGTATAAGGACTCCATTATGCAGATTGCAGTTCCATCTGAATCCCTGCCCAGCGAGCGGCGCGTCGCGTTGATTCCGGATGCAGCCAAAAAATTGGTCCGTGCGGGCCTTGATGTTCATATTGAGTCTGGCGCGGGGCTGCGCTCAGGCTATGCCGATGCCGACTACGAAGCCGTTGGCGTGCACATTCAAAACGACCAAACAGCCCTGCTTGCTAGCGCTGATTTGGTTCTACGCGTTCGTAAACCGAGTTTAGATGATGTGACAAAGCTCAAGTCTGGTGCAATTCATGTCAGCTACCTAGACCCTTATAATGAAGCGGGCCTGGTCGATGCGCTGGCAGCCGCCAACATCACCGCCATCAGCATGGAGATGATTCCGCGAACCACGCGCGCTCAAAAGATGGATGCGCTCAGCTCGCAGGCCAATCTTGCCGGCTACGTTATGGTCATTCTCGCGGCCCAACAGTTGGACCGAATTCTACCGATGATGATGACGCCCGCCGGAACCCTGAGTCCGGCGCGGGTCTTTGTTATTGGCGCGGGGGTTGCAGGATTGCAAGCCATTGCAACCGCCAAGCGCCTCGGTGCGCGCGTTGAGGCGTTTGATACTCGGGCAGTGGTTGCAGAACAGGTGCAATCGCTCGGCGCGAAATTTGTTGAAATTGATCTTGGAGAGACTGGCCAAACGAAAGATGGTTATGCCAATGCGCTGACGCCAGAACAACTCGAATTGCAACGCTTAGGCATGAAGGATGTCATCAGCCAAGCCGACATTGTGATCACCACAGCCCAATTATTTGGTCGCCCCGCGCCTAGAATTATTACGGCTGATATGGTTGCTGCGATGAAACCGGGTGGCGTAATCGTCGATATGGCCGTTGACTCCGGCGGTAATGTTGAAGGGTCAGAGCCGGATCAGACCGTCGATGTTAACGGTGTTTCGATTATCGGCATGGCCAACCTGCCGGCTCAAGTCTGCAAGGATGCCAGCCAGATGTACTCGTCAAATCTGGTGAATTTAGTCTCGGAGTACTGGGACGGTGAGACCAAGCATTTTAACTTGGATATGGAAGACGATATTTTACAAGGTTGCGTGATTACCCATGGCGGCGCCCTGGTGAATGCAGCAATTCAATCGATACGAGGTCAGGGAGCCTAAATCATGGAAATTATATTTCTTACCTTCATTCTTGTCTTGTCAGTGTTTCTGGGCTTTGAATTGATTTCAAAAGTGCCCGCAACCCTACACACCCCTTTAATGTCCGGTGCAAATGCCATCTCTGGGATCACCTTGGCCGGCGCCTTTTTAGCCGCTGGCGCAACCGATAATGACATGGCCAGCTGGTTGGGCGGCGCCGCCGTTGCGTTTGCTACCATCAACGTCGTTGGCGGTTATCTCGTGACCGATCGCATGCTCGGTATGTTCAAAAGTAAGCGAGGGAAATAATCATGGATATCGCAATTTATACCAATCTTGCTTACATCGTTGCTGCGGCCTTGTTCATCTTCGGCCTCAAAATGCTGGGCTCACCCGCAACCGCTCGACGCGGTAACGCGTTCTCCTCGATGGCCATGCTGATTGCGGTCATCGCAGGTCTTATCGGCAGTCAGGCCGTGAGTTACGAAGTCATTGTTGTTGGCATGTTAGTTGGCGCACTGATCGGGACACTCTCAGCACGCTTGGTTGCAATGACCAGCATGCCCGAGCTCGTGGCCCTGTTTAATGGTTCTGGCGGCGCGTCCAGCCTGCTGGTGGGTTGGGCTACCCTGTATTACTTTGAAGGCGATGTCGTGCCGACCTTTACAGCCGCGACCATTGTCTTGGCGATCCTGATTGGCGGCTTGACCTTTACCGGCAGCTTGATCGCCTATGGCAAGCTGAGCGAGCGTATCAATAGCGCGGCATTGGTCTTTTCTGGTCAACGGGTTCTCAACAGCGCTCTTTTACTTGCCATCGTGGCTTGTGCCTATCTTTTCTGTATGGATCCCTCTGCCACCTCGGTTTACCTCTATGCCTTGCTTGGGCTGGCCTTGTTACTCGGCGTAATGGCCGTGATTCCGATTGGCGGCGCCGACATGCCGGTTGTCATTTCTTTATTGAACAGCTATTCCGGTATTGCAGCTTGCGCAGCTGGATTCGCAGTCGGCAATAATATTCTGATCGTTGCTGGCGCATTGGTTGGCGCCTCTGGCATCATCCTAACCAATATCATGTGTAAGGCGATGAACCGTTCCTTAGCCAACGTCCTCTTTAGCGGGTTTGGCGCAGCCAAGACCGCCAAAGCCGTTGAGGGCGAAGTCAAACCGATCTCGGTTGAAGACGCCTACTATATTTTGGAAGCGGCCTCGAATGTCTGCTTCGTACCGGGTTATGGCATGGCAGTTGCCCAAGCACAACACGTAGTGAAAGAACTCGGCAAGATTCTCGAAGCCAACGGCTGTGAAGTTTCCTACGCGATTCACCCGGTTGCCGGTCGGATGCCGGGGCATATGAACGTGCTATTAGCAGAAGCCGACGTGCCCTATGAACAGTTGGTCGAAATGGATGACATTAACCCGCGCATCGAGAACGTGGATGTTGCAATCGTGATTGGTGCTAATGACGTGGTCAACCCCAGCGCACGCGAGGATCCAGATAGCCCGATTTACGGCATGCCCATCATCAATGTCGACCAGGCGCGGACCGTGTTTGTTCTAAAACGCTCCATGGCCTCAGGATTCTCAGGTGTTGATAACCCGCTCTTCTTCGGCGAGAACACCCGAATGTTGTTTGGCGATGCAAAAGAAAGCATCTCGGGCGTTATCGGCGAATTTGGCTAGCCCGATACTGAGTTTAACGCCGCAGTAGAATCAAAGCGGGGATCTAGCGAGCAGCCAGATCCCCGCTTTTTTTTGGCATCAACGTTATTCCGACAGCACATCAATCGTGATGAGCGCGGCCGCGATCGGATAACCAAAAGCCATCGTGACCGGTGAAAACGTTGCAACCGACGCGATCATTGCTGCCGCATCCACCAAATCTAGCCCCCCTTGCACATCCTTTAGTTCCTCATCCATTAGTGTTCGCATGGTTACTCCTATATTGGTTATCTGTGGAGCCGCGATTTTGACCCTAAACCCTGTATCGAGAGTGCGATGACGCCGCGCTGAACGGTTATCACCAGCGCCGCGCGGCGTAGGTCATTGCTCTGCCCATCCGGCATCATCTCAAAATCGGAATGCCCCCTGCCGCGCGTGTTGCGTGCTACTATTTTGGCTTGAGTCTTTGGAGCCGCCCCTTATGACGTATGATCAAGACCTCGCCAGCGCCTTGCCCGACGCAATTGATCCGGTCGCCCTTGAGACCCTTAGGACTCGGGTACAGCAAGAAATCGAAACAGGCCTTTTGCCTTCCTCGCAATTTGCACTGGCCTATCGAGGCCAATTGATTGCTTTTGAAACCTTCGGTGCGGCCAGCAATCAAGCCCTGTACCCCATTTTTTCCGCGACCAAAGCCATAACCTCCGCTCTATCCTGGTTATCCATGCAAGCGGGCGCCTTGGACTTAGAGGCCCCTGTGGCCAACTGGATTCCCGCTTTTAAAGAAGGCGATAAGTCTCTGGTCACAGTTCAGCATTTACTAACTCACACCGCGGGCTTCCCCAATGCGCCTTTTCGGCCCACCGACTACTTCGATGTTGAGCGGCGCCAAGCACGCTTTCAGCAATGGCGGCTGGAATGGCCGCCCGGTAGCCGCTTTGTATACCATCCAACTTCAAGCCTCTGGGCTTTAGCCGAGATTCTCGAACAAATCTATGGCAGGGCTTTCGCCGAGTTGATTCAAACAGAGATCGCCGAACCCCTCGGCCTACCCGAACTGTTTGTGGGTTGCCCGAGCAGCGAACACCACAAGATCGTCCCAGTTTCACATGTCGGCGCACCCCCCACCGCGCAGGACTACGCCGAGCGAAAAATGCAACCGCCACCCGTTAGCGAAGTCACCGAGGCCGCCATCGATAATTTTAATACAGCCGACGTCAGAGCAGTCCCGACGCCCGGCGGCGGTGGGTTTATGACCGCGGCAACTTTGGCGCTGTTTTATCAAGGACTCTTAGGGTATTCCGGGGACTCGAGCGACTTTACGCAGGTCCCCTGGCAAGCCGAGACGCTGCTCAGTGCGCGCACGATACGAACTCACGGTTTAAAAGATCCCTACTTAGGGTTTGATGTTTTGCGAGGGCTCGGTATTGTGATTGCGGGCGAGAGAGACCAACACCTTCGCGGCTTTGGTCATGGCAGCACAGCGACAAGCTTTGGTCACGGCGGCGCTGGTGGCCAAATTGCGTGGGCAGACCCTGTGTCAGGCCTTAGTTTTGTTTACCTGACGAATGGTCACGACCGGAACCCTTTTCGCCAAGGTCGACGTGGGGTCAGTCTGTCCAGTAAAGCGGTCAACTGCCTCAGAGCCTAAGCCGATACAAGTTGCTTGCTCAATCAGCGGCGATACTGACCTCAACACCACAAAACTCCGCAACTGTGGAAATGCTTTGTTGCGGCAAGCGGCTTGCCAGGCTAAACCCAATTAATCCTCTGGGCGGGTGATCCGTCGCGCTCGAAAACCGCACCTCAGCACCATCGTCCATGATAATCACCGCCAACCCGCCCCGATACGCGACCTGCGTTCCGAGTAAGGCGGCCCAAACCGCGGCGGTCGCGCTCGGGTCATCCACTTCGATCAAACAGCTTCTCAAATCGCCGGTCTTTGCGGCCCGTTGCGCCCGCCAATCTGGGCCAGCCCAAACCCAATCATCCGCGGGCCGCATCTCATCGAAGGAGACAATGGCGCCACCCACATCTTTTGGATGAACATGAAAAGCCGATACCTCGGGCCGCTCGGTTTCCCAGATGATGCGAATACCCGCCGCCTCGACCCGCGCTCTGACGGGCGCTAAGTCGTCGACTTGGAACAAGACCATATAGCCACAATCACCGCCGCGCCGCTCAAGCATCCGCCCAGCCGCCGTTGGAATTGGATCCTGCGCTAACCGGGGTGATACCACCTCGACAAACGAGTGACCGGTCGCAATCACCGTATTGTGCAACCCAAACTCGCCAACCCCTGGATCGGTATACGCGTGGGTTGCCCCTAACAGCGCTTTCAACGCGGCATCGGCTTGAACAAGGTCCCCTGCCACAACCGCCACTTGTCGTATCAACATTAGGATGCCTCCGAGTAAAGCTCGCATTATAGCGCTTGAACCGTACAATTGGGTCTCTGACGCGAACCTTTAAGAGATCGAAAGCATGAAGAAAAACCCCTTAATTCGTTTATTCAGCCTGCTGACGTTAGGCCTGTTCACAAGCCTTGCACTGTCCGCTGAATCCCCAACGACCAGTGAGAAAATCGCAGCCGCGCTGAAGGACGAACGCCGCTCACCAGCTGAGATCGATCGAGATAAAAACCGCAAGCCGCTCGAGACGCTCGAGTTTTTTCGCCTAAAAGACGATATGACGGTGCTAGAGATCATGCCTGGCGGCGGTTGGTACACAACCATTTTGGGCCCAGTCTTGGCCGAGCGCGGCCGCCTACTGCTGACCATCGGCGCAGAGCGCACCGCTGAGCGCCTGATCGGCCAACCCGGTTTTGAATCCACTGAACTGATTCCGTTTGATCGCTCGAACATTACCCGATCAACCACATCGCGGGCGATGATCATGCCAGCGTTTAGTCTCGGCGTTAAAAAAGTAGATCTTGCGCTAACCTTTCGAAATCTTCATAACCTAACCCCAGAGGCCCGGCAACACATGAACAAAGCGGTTTTCGACACCCTCAAGAAAGGGGGCTTGTATGGCGTGGTGGATCACACCCGACGACATATGCAAGGCGATTCCACTGAAGTTTGGCGCAGGCTTGATCCGGTTTTAGCCATTCAAGAAATTCAAGCCGCTGGCTTTCAATTATTGGATTATTCCGACTTGCACTATCGCCCTGATGACGAATTGCGTTATGAAGTGGGCCGCAAGTCGGTCACCGGTAACACCGACCGGTTTACCCTCTTATTCGTAAAGCCTTAACGGGAACCCAGCAGGGTTCGGGGCGCGTTGTTTCAAAACGCGCGTCCTGCGCCCCTATCGTCTTCAGAAGATGACTCAGGTCTACCCAGGGACAACCCTACAAACATTCCGACAGGCCTTCCTTTAGCCCGGTAACGCAGGCTTTACCAGCAACTTTAGCCCGCTTGATGCGCAAACCGCGAACGCCAATCACGACTCAGAGCGCTTTCACCGAGGTAGCCGCGTCCCGGGTTTCAATGCTGAAGACCCGCTCGGTATTGCGCGAGATCTCGCCCAAAAAGACTGACTTTAACGCGCGCTTGATGGGACTCAAAGGCGGCTTGATCTTTGAAGCACTCAAATACCGTAAAGACACAGTCGTCCTCGGCGCTTTGGTTAACCTCAAACGCCAGACAACCGGCCTCCTGGCGCGTGTTTTGGATATGCTGAGCAAGGTGCTGCTGAATGACGCGGCACTCTGACCGTGACACCTTGATATAACCGGTTAAGACCACAGCCATCGCCTCTACCTCCGACTTGATTTTTGGACTCGCTGATAAAAAGGCGTGCGAGGTGACCGCAAATCTTCGCCTTAACCAGCCGCCCAACGCCATCACACCCAGGCGTCCAGCGCCGCTTTACCGCCGTCACCATGACCCAAATTATCAAATGTGATGGCGAACACCAATGATCACAAAGTCAGGTTTTCACCTGCTTAACGGCCTATATCGGCAAAAATGATTTACCTTGCCCATAACCCGCCCACAAAAAAGCCGGGCAATGCCCGGCTTTTTACAATTAGGTTGTGCTCTGGCTAAGCGCCA
>Ga0209374_1003184_pt1 | contig 13263 bp, 17 predicted proteins | sample SaaInlLV_DNA_10m_FD_184683 | JGI IMG/M metagenome (GOLD analysis project Ga0209374, IMG submission 184683) | Marine microbial communities from expanding oxygen minimum zones in the Saanich Inlet - SI075_LV_DNA_10m (SPAdes) (version 2) | ecosystem: Environmental > Aquatic > Marine > Unclassified ...
AACAATTCTACACGTTGATCATATCCAAATGAACAATGTCTCGAATTAGTAATTACACATAATACACCTTTCCTAGATTTCATTGTAACAACAGCAAGTTCATGATCTTTAATTTTTTTATACAAAGGGTCAAAAGATGAAGTAAGGGCATGAACTTCTGAAATTTCATCATTTTCAAGATATAATCTACATAAATCAAAATCATGTATCATCATATCCCTAAATATCCCTCCTGAAGATTTAAGATATGAGGAAGGCGGAGGCGCAGGATCTCTACTTGTAATTATAATCTTTTCTAATTTTCCTATTTTATTTCTAGTTAAATCTTTTTTAATTGAAAAGTGACCTGGGTCATATCTCCTATTAAAACCTAATTGAATTTTTGGTTTATTTTTTTTTACTTTTTTAAAAGTTTTAAAAATTTTTTTTATGTTTAAATCTAAAGGTTTTTCACAAAATATAGTTTTTTTATATTTTATCGCTTCTTCTATAAATTTTATATGAGTATTTGTTGGACTTGCGATAAAAATTATATCAACATTTTTATCTTGAAATATATTATTATAATTGTTTTCAATTATACAATTATATTTTTTTTTAGCCTTCTTACACAATAACTCAATTTTTTCATAAACATATAAGAGTTTTAAATCTTTGTTTTTATTAATATTTTCAGCATGCATTTGACCAATCCTGCCAAAACCTAAAAGTGCTACGTTTATCATGATATATTTTTTTGTAATAATTCTATTAATGTAATATAAAAACTTAATACTTTATTATTATTATGTCTATAAAATTAGGTGTAGCACCAATAGCTTGGAGTAACGATGATATGCCTGAATTAGGTGGTAAAACATCACTAGAGCAATGTTTAAACGAAGCAAGCAGAGCTGGATTTACTGGTATTGAATCAGGTGGAAAATTCCCAAAAAATTCTGAATTACTTTTACCTAAACTAAAAAAAGAAAATTTATCATTATGTTCCGGCTGGTATGGAGCACAGCTTTTAAAAAATTCTGCAAAAGATGAATTTTTATTTATGAGAGATCAGTTAAAATTATTTAAAGATTGTGAATCTCCTTGCATGGTGTTTGCAGAGATAACTAATTCTGTCCAGGGAGATCCAAAAACTCCTTTATCACAAAGACCAAAATTATCTAAAGATGAATGGAATACTTTGATATCGAGAATAAATGAAATTAGTAAAATGATGATAGATGAAAATATGCCTTTAGCTTATCACCATCACATGGGAACCGTTATAGAGACTGAAGAAGAAACTAAAAGATTGATGGAAAGCACAATAGATTCAGTAAAATTATTAATCGATACTGGTCACATGTTATTTGCACAAGGCAACTCAATTAATTTAGCAAAAGATTTTAGTGAAAAATTAATACATGTGCATTGTAAGGATATAAGAAAAGATGTTTTAGATAATTCTTTAAAAAATGACAATACATTTAGACAGGCTTTTTTAGATGGGGCATTTACAGTTCCAGGTGATGGTTGTATTGACTATAAACCTTTTCTTAAAACACTTAAGGAGAATGATTATTCTGGGTGGCTAGTTGTAGAAGCAGAGCAGGATCCTGCAAAAGCAAATCCTTTTGAGTATGCTAAAATAGGATATAATTATCTGAGTAAAACTGCTAAAGAATGTGGTTTTGAAATTATTACTTAACGGTATGCAGAAACTAATTCGTTATTTCCAGCAGCAACACAAGGTGATTTAACGCAAGCGCCAATTACCCACTCTGCACCAGCTTCTGACTCAAAATTGTTTAACGATACAAATATAATTCCTTTATCAGTAGACTGGCCCGCTTTACCCTCTGCTTGTATACGCGGATCTTGCGAAGTTTGAATGAGAGGTTTATCAATATTGTAAGGGTTATTGAGTTTAAAATTAGCTAAAATATATTTTACTATTTTAGACGAAGTCCATACTGAGCTACAATTTTCTCCCCACGAAGTTGACATATTATTGTTTGAGCTACATTTATTAATTTCGTTATTTATAAACTCGACAACAACTTTATGATTAGATTTTATATCACTCGCTTTCTTTATAACTTCTGATCTAGTTGATGCCGTCCATATTAGCATTACAAAGACATAAAGAAATGAAATTATAACAAGTGTTTCTAAGGGACCAAAATTTTTAAATTTTCTTTTTAAATCTATCATAATTTAACTATTACAGTTTTATCTAACTTATTTTCAAAAAAATCAATTATATTTTTTACAGTTTCTTTTGCCATTCTTACTTTACATTCATCAGTTAATGCAGAGGTATGAGGGCTCATTATTAATTTTTTATTTATCAATAATGAATTATCTGAATTAGGTGGCTCTTTTTCAAAAACGTCAAGTCCTGCACCAAATATAAGATTTTCATTTAAAGCTTTATCAAGATCAATTTCATTAATTATACCTCCTCTAGCTGTATTAATAATTATACTATTTTTTTTCATTTTTTTTATTAATTCATAGTTAAATAAGTTTTTTGTTTTGTCATTTAAAGGCATATGTATTGATACGAAGTCAGCTATTTTTAGACCTTCCTCAATAGACGATACTTTTTTGCCTCCTAAATTATTAATTATTTTTTCTTCAAGAAATGGGTCATAAACAGAAACTTTCATGTCGAAACCAAGACATTTTTTAATTAAACTTTTTCCTATTCTTCCAAATCCAGCTATCAAAATTTCTTTACCCATTAGTTCAAAGGTTTTAATAGTTTTCATATTTTTCTTGAATGCACCAGTTCTGACTTCATTGTCATATGTAAGTTTAGCTTTAGATAAGACAAGCATCATATACATTACATGTTCAGAAACAGCTGTTGCATTTGCTGTAGCAGTTATTGTTAAAGTAATATTATTTTTTTTTATATAATTAAGATCAACATTGTCATAGCCCACTCCATGTCTCGAAATAATTTTTAAATTTTTACAAGCAGACATTATTTTGCTTGTTAACTTTGAAACTCTTAAACTACATCCATCAAAATTTGGTAAAACTTTAATTAGATGTTCTTCACTAGTGTCTGTAATAATTTCATAAGTAAATTTTGGATTACTATCTAAAAGCTTTAAACCTTCTTTGTCAATTTCTTCTATAATTGCAATTTTTTTCATTTATATTTGGCGGTCCCAAGGGGAATCGAACCCCTCTTTGTTGGATGAAAACCAACTGTCCTAACCGATAGACGATGGGACCGTATTTTTGAGTGTCTTATTAACAGATATATCGTCGATAATAAACTCTACATTTGATTGCCCTTTCCATTCATTTAGGGATAATTTTCCAGCAATATTAAATATTTTATTATTATTTTTAAGTAAATAGGCTCCAAGATCATTCTCTACGGCATTAAATGCAATAGTTTTAATTGACGAACCGTCCATTCCAATTAAAACTGATTTAATATGTTTTTCTCCAACAATTTTACTATTCACTGTTTTTAAATTTTCAATTATAAATTTTGGTTCAGGATTCCCAGATCCAAAAGGAGCTAGGTTATTTACTTTATTATAGAAATCTAAATTAACTGCCGCAGGTGATATAGTGCTATCTAAATATAGTGGTTTTTCACTTGTTAAATCCTCATTAATATTTCTAAATCTTCTAAAAACAAATTCTTTAAATTTTTCAATATTTTTAATATTTATCGAAAAACCTCCAGCCATCTTATGCCCTCCGCCTTTTAATAAAATTTTATTTTGTGTAGCTGCAATAATAACGGAGCCTATATCAAAACCAACTATTGATCTTGCTGAAGCCTTTCCAATTTCACCGTCAATAGAAATAATAATAACTGGTTTATTAAATTTGTCTTTTAGTCTTGCGGCAACAATTCCAATTATACCTTCATGCCAGTTACTTCCACTTAAAACTAAAACGGGATCTTTTGAATAATCTTTTGTTTCATTGAGTAGTTTTTGAAGCAGATCTTTTTCTAACATCTGTCTTTCTTTATTAAATTGATCTAATTCTGATGCTAATTTAAAAGCATTTTTTGGATCTGTATCTAAAAGTAAATTTGCACCATGTGAACATTTCCCTACTCTACCACCTGCATTTATACGAGGACCCAACATAAATCCTAAATGATATATAGAGGGATTGCTTTCAATTTTACATATATCTAATAAAGTTTTTAATCCTAGATTGTTTTTTATTTTAAGTATTTTTAAACCTTGTTTTACTATAGCTCTATTTAAACCTATTAACGGTACTACGTCACATACAGTTCCAAGTGAAACTAAATCAAGGTAGTTTATTAGGTTTGGTTCATCGATGTTATTTTTTGTAAACCAATTTTCCAATCTAAGTTTTCTATTAATTGAAACTAAAAACATAAAAGTTACACCGGCGGCACACAAATATTGTAAATTAGATTCGTCATCAAAACGATTGGGATTAATTATTGAAAAAGCCTTTGGCAGTTTAATTTCAGATTGATGGTGATCAAGAACTATCACATCAGTATTATTCTCGTTAGCGAATTCAATCGCATCAAAAGATAACGTGCCGCAGTCAACTGTAAAAATTATCTTTACCCCTTTGTCAATTAATTCTTTAAAACTTTTAATTGAAGGTCCATACCCTTCTTTTTTTCGATCTGGTATATATATTTCATAAGGAATTTTTAATTCTGTAAAATATTTTCCAAGCAATGCCGTTGATGTAGCGCCATCAACATCATAATCCCCAAAAATACCAACTTTTTCTTTCTTGTTGATTGACTTACTTGTTCTTAAGGTAGCTTTTTCCATATCCATTAAAGTATTGGGGTTTGGTAAAAAATTTTTGATAGAAGGGTTAAGAAAAGATTTTATGTCTTCCTTTTTAATTTTTCTAATTGATAATAATTTTGAAGTTATTTCATCTAAAAAAAAATTATCTTTTAAAAAAGATATTTCCTCTTGATTATATTTTTTAAGTATCCAATTTTTGCCACTTATTGAAAGCGTATTCATTTATTATAAATATTGGATACTGTCTTTATAATTTTTTGACTTTTATGAAGAGCGTACGTAGTTACTTTATGTTCGTTACCTAAATTTTCAACTCCTTTTGCTAAATCACCATCTGTTACACCAGATGCACAAAAAATTACATCCCCTTTGACAATTTCGTCTATATTATATTTTTTATCAAAATTTTTTATTCCAAGTTTTTTTGCTCTGACTTTTTCATCATCATCTAAAACTAAACGTCCTTGAATTTGACCTCCAAAACAAGATAATGCAGCCGCAACTATAACGCCTTCAGGTCCTCCTCCAGTACTGTAATAAATATCATTTTTTGGATTATCACCAATTACTGTTAATGCACCAGCTATGTCACCGTCTGTAATATAATTTATCTGAACTCCCATTTTAGTCAATTCTTTAATTATATGATCGTGTCTTGGTCTTTTAAGAACACACGCATTTATTTCTGAAATTTTTTTCTTCTTTGCATCTGCTAATAAATTTATATTTTTTTTAACACCATTATCTAAATCTAATAAATTTTTCGGCAAATTCGCACCTACAGCAATTTTTTCCATATATGTATCTGGAGCTGATAATAAATTTCCTTGTTCAGCTATTGCGATCACAGAAAAAGCGTTAGGTTGATTATTTGCAGTAAATTTAGTTCCCTCAAGTGGATCTACAGCAATATCAAATTTAGGTCCGTTTAGGGTGCCAAGTTTTTCACCTATATAAAGCATTGGCGCTTCATCCATTTCACCCTCACCAATTACAACTGTTCCTTCCATGTTAATTTTATTTAATTCTTTTCTCATTGGATCCACTGCACCTTTATCTGCACCTATTTTGTCCTTTTTACCAATAAATTTTGATGCACCAATTGCACCTTTCTCAGTAGCTTTAATAAATAAATTTAAATATTTTGCGTCAATAGACATTAATTATCATCAATACGAATTAACTTTGGTTTTTTTTTAATATAAGTTTTTTTACTTATCTGTTTAACTATTTTATTCAAGTATCTATCTTTTGAGCTGTGAGTAATTATTATTATTGAAGATAATTTTTTTCCTTTATTTGGATCTTGTACCAACCTTTTTATCGAAACTTTATTCTTAGAAAAAATATTAGTTATATTCGAAAGAACACCAGGTTTATCTAAAACATCAAATTTAAGATAAGCTGAAAAAGATAAGTCCGCAATATTGCTTGATTTTAATTTCTTTCTTTCTTTTTCAGATAAAGAAAAAGGAAATTTAATATTTCCTCTTAATATTGAAGATATATCTGAAACTAAAGCTGAAGTAGTTGCTGAAGGCCCTGCTCCTTCCCCTTGAATAGCGCTTTGACCGACAGGATTACCAGATACTATGACGGCATTTAAAACACCATCAATGTCACCTATATGTGAGCCTTTTTTTATTAGTGTAGGATGGACACGTTGATTGATTTTATTATTTAATAATTCAGCGTAGCCTAATAATTTAATCTTATATCCAAGCTTATTAGCGTTAACTATATCATTTTTATCAATATCTTTAATCCCTTCGACGTAAATATTATGATTTATAAATGAATTAAAACATAAAGATGAAAGAATTTTTAATTTTGACGAGACATCATCTCCATTAAGATCAGCAGATGGATTAGACTCTGCGTAACCAAGTTTCTTTGCATCACTTAAAACTTCATTAAAATTTTTATTTTTTTTACTCATTGTGGAAAGAATATAATTAGATGTACCATTTAGAATGCCATAAATTTTTGAGATTTTATTTGCAATTAATCCTTCTTTTAAGGATCTAATAATTGGCACACCTCCACAGACAGCAGCTTCAAATTCTAAATTTACTTTATTTTTTTCAGCTATTTTAGCTAATTGATCTCCATATTTAGCAATTAATGCTTTGTTAGCAGTTACAACATGTTTTTTATTTTTTAGAGCATTAAAAACTAATTTTTTTGCAGGTCCTTCTGATCCACCTATTAATTCAACTACTAGATCTACATCCTTAAGTTTTGTAGCGTCAATATAATTAGAAAGCCACTGATTTTTCTTAATTTTAATTTTTCTATTTTTTTTTCTATTTTTTGCACAAACATATGTGATTACTGGTGTGCAGTTATTTTTTTCCGTTAATATTTTTTTATTTTCATTTAGAAATTTAAATAAATATGACCCAATGTTGCCAAGACCTATAATTGCGATATTTAATTTTTTCATAAAAACTTTCTACTCTCTAACAGTTATATCAGGAAATTTTTTTTTTTTAGCTTGGTTTAACAGAAATTTTGAAATTTCATCAATATCACACTTGTCTATTATTGAACAAACATCAACAACTTTTAATTGATCTTTAATATTATTATTTAATTTAATTTTATCTTTATTTAAACTTTCTTTTTTTACTTTTTTTCTTGTAATTTTTTTAGATTTATTTTTATTATTATATGTAGTTTTTTTTGCTATTTTATTATTTCTTTGGTTTTTTTTAAGTTTTTTTTTAATATTTTTAATTTGTTCGTTTGTTAAAGTTTTAATTTCTTTTTTTGTTTTTTCCTTTTTATTTATACTTATTTTTCTATTACCTATACTTTCATTCAAATTTAATTCTACTAGGTCTGGGTTTATATTTTTTTTAATATCGATAATTTTAACTTCTATAGATAAATTTTCTTTGAAATATTGATTAGCCTCACTCTTATTGATACAAATATGATCACCACAAATAAGAACTGTTTTAGGTTTGCTGCAATTTTGCATAAAAATAAAGGGAATAATTAAAAAAAGAAATCTCATTTTAAACCCAAATTTTCAGGATATTTATATAGTAAATTCATATTTTGAATTGCTTGGCCTGATGCTCCTTTTACCAAATTATCTATTGCAGAAAATATAACAAATTTATTTTTAATTCTTGTTTCACATACAGATATTTCGCAGTAATTAGTATTTAAAACATTACCAGTACCTATTTGTGAATTTAATTTAAGAATTTTAACAAATTTTGAATTTTTATAAAATTTTTTAAGATTATTTCTTAGAAACATTCCAGAAATATTCTTATTTGCTATAACGTATATTGAGGATAAAATACCTCTGAACGTAGGTAGTAAATGAGGGTTAAAAGTATAGTTTATTTTTTTTTTAGTAAGTTTATAGAGCTCTTGATCTATTTCACAAACATGTCTGTGATTTTTAACACCATAAGCATAAGTCGATTGATATAAATTTTTATGTTTAAATTTCTTTTCAAAACTCTTCCCAGCACCTGAAAAACCGGATTTTGCATCAATAGTTATATTGTCTAGTTGTATTAAATTTTTTTTAATTAAAGGTATCAAAGGAAGTTGTATTGATGTTGGATAGCAACCAGGATTAGAAATAATTCTATATTTATGTAAATTTTTTTTATTAAATTCACTTATAGAGTAAATTGAATATTTTATTAACTCTTTTGCTTTATGAGAAATTTTATAATTATTCGAATAAGTTCTATAATTTGTAATTCTAAAATCAGCTGATAAATCTATATATTTTAGATGTTTAAATTTACTGAATGTTTTTTTTATAATTTTTTGCGCCTCTCCATTAGGTAAAGATAAAAAAATGAGATCTAGGTCTTTCCAAATAATTTTATTAATAGAAGAAATTTTTGGCAAATTGCCCTTTAACCTTTTGTCGAAAAAATTAACCTTTTTTCCTAAATTTTTAGTAGCACACAAATTAGATATCTTAATTTTTGGATGCTTAGAAAGCATAAATATAAGATCAAGACCTGTATAACCAGTAGCTCCTATTAAAGCAGTCTTTAATTTATTTGAAACAGTCATGACGACTTATAACATTCTATTTATGATATTTAAATTTAAATGATTATCTTTTCGAGAATTGGAAGCTTCTTCTTGCTTTTCTATGACCGTATTTTTTTCTCTCAACAACTCTTGAGTCTCTTGTTGTTAATTTATCTTTTTTCAAATTTTTCTTTAAATTTTCATCATGTGATATTAAAGCTTTTGAAATACCTAAAATAATAGCACCAGCTTGACCAGATAAACCACCACCTTTAACAGAACATTTTACATCATAACTAGTTGCTACTTCAGATATTTCCAGGGGTCTGGTCACTATAATTTGATGTACAGGACGTTTAAAATATTCGGTCATTTTTAAACCGTTTACATGTATAGATCCGGAACCTTTCTTAACCCAAACTCTGGCAATAGATCTTTTTCGTCTACCTGTCGCATATTTGCTATCTTTAAAATCTAATTTAATTTTCTTAACTTTTGGAGATTGCTGATTAGTTTGTAGCATTATTTAACTATATTTCTTTTATTTAAACTTTCAAAATTAACTTCTTTAGGTTTCTGGATTTCATGCGGGTGATCGTTTCCATTATAAATTTTTAATTTTGTTAATTGTTTTTTAGCTAATGGACCACCTGGAAGCATTCTCTTAACAGCAAGTTTTAAAATTTCTTCTGTTTTATTTCTTTCTGAAAGTGTTGAAGGGGAAGATACTTTGATACCACCTGGATGACCAGTGTGCCTATAGTATTTTTTGTTTAAAAATTTTTTTCCGGTAAATTTTATTTTTTCTATGTTAGTAACAATGACAAAATCACCATTATCTATGTGAGGATTATATGTAGCTTTATTTTTTCCTCTTAGCACAAGAGATATATACGCAGCAAGTCTTCCTACTGCAGCGTTTGAAGCATTTATTAAATACCAATCCTTTTTAACTTCTTTTTTTTTTATAAATGGTGTCATGATAATGGGCGATAAATACAAAGAAAGCATGCAAAAGTCAATTTAATTAGCTCTATAATAGTAAAGATTTATTGCACAAATAAGCAATATCACACTACTAATTTGATGAGCAGAAGCTAGAAGAATATTTAAATTGCTTATTAACGTAAAAATACCCAAACTAATTTGTAACAACAATGCGATGAAAATAATTTTTAATGGCAAAAATAATTTCAAAATTTTATTTTTATAAATGTAAAAGCTTAGATAACAAGTATATAAAATAATAAAGTAAGCAAGATTTCTATGATAAAATTGTACTAGAGACTGATTGTTAAAATCAATAGCATTATGAATTTCATCTATAATTAAATCATTAGGAATGAAATTATCACCCATTAAAGGCCAAGTCTGATAGATTTGTCCCGCATCTAAACCTGAAACAAAAGCACCAAATATTATTTGTATAAAAATAATAAAAATTAAAATTAAAAAAGGTATTTTTTTTTTATTATAACTAAAAAAAACAACCTCTTTTTTATTTTTAAAGTTTTTAATTAACCAAAAAATTGCAGATATAATAATAAAAGCTAAAGTCAAATGAACGGATAATCTATAGTGACTCACGGTAACATCGTCAACTAGCCCGCTCATAACCATGTACCAACCCATCACGCCTTGCAATAATATTAAAAAAAATATTACAAAACATGTATCTAAATAATTTTTTTTAACTTTTTTTGAAATAAAAAAAAACAAAAGAGGAATAAGAAAAAATAATCCAATTAATCGGGCTAAAATTCTATGAAAATATTCCCAGTAAAAAATTACCTTAAATTCATTAAGGTCCATAGTAGGATTTAATAAATTAAATTGAGGTATTTTTTTATAATGATTGAAATAATCTATCCATGTTTTTTGATCTAATGGTGGTAAAATACCTTTAAATAATTCCCATTCTGTAATTGATAAACCTGAATTAGTTAATCTTGTTAATCCACCAACAATTATAATAGAAAAAACTAATATTAAAGATGAATACAACCAATATAAAAAAAGATTATTTATTTTTTTTTCATTTTCAAACATTCAATATAATATATAATTATACTATCTAAAAAAATTTTAATATTGTCGCTATGATAAACAAAAATATAATACAAATTCGTAAAGAACTGGATAAATTAGACGACTCCTTGTTAACAATAATTAAAAAAAGGTCAGTGCTTGTTGATAAAGTTATTAAAAATAAAAATTTTAAGAAAGATATAATAGATAAAAAAAGAATTTCTATTATTCTAAAAAATATTTACAAAAAATCAAAGATTAAAAAAATTGATACAACAATCACAAAAAAAATATGGGTATCAATGATAAGAGCGTTCATTGATTATGAGTTCAGAAATTTTAAGAAAAAAAAATAGTTACTTACTGTGAGGAGGAAGTTTTTTCTCTACAAAAAATTCGTGTTTACGTGTATTTGGATTGTATTTTTTTAACTTTAATTTATCTTTTGCTTTCTCACCTTTAGTTGGTTTTTTTGCGTAATAAATAAATTTACTGTCAGGGTTACTTTCCGGAACCATTCTAACTTTTAGATGAGTTTTTTTTGCCATATTTTTTTAAGTTTTTTATCTTGTTTAATAAATTTTTGCTTTTATTTCTTAAAGAATTTTTATAATCAGCTTTTAAACTATCTAAATCATAATCGTCAAGTTTATTAATATTTAAATTCAATAGTTTTTTTGCACCAGAGATTGTCATTCCCTTATTTTTTACTAAAAATTTTATCTTTTTAATGATTTCAACCTGTTCTGTGGAGTAATATCTTCTATTGTTAATTTTTTTTGGTTTTATTTGTCTGAATTCTTTTTCCCAGTATCTCAATATGTGATTTAGGGGTTTTTTAGACAACGGATTTACTAAATCTAAATATACAGATACTTCTGAAATTTTGAAAAATTTACTCATTTACTCAAATTTACTACGCTTAATAATTTTTTTGAAGTGATAAAACTTATTGATTTTCTTGAAGTAATAACAAAATTTTCCTTCGTTATAGGATTTCTACCAATTCTTTCTGATTTATTAATTAATCTAAACGTGCCGATATTTTTCAAATTTAATTTGTTTTTTTTAATAGATGAAATTAAAACTATAAGTAAACTATTGATTAATATTTTAGATAGTTCTAATGAATAACCAGTTTTTTTACTAAGTTCTTTGGCTATATCAATTTTAGTAAGATTATTTTTTTTCACTACTTAAATGACTTAAATTATTTCTAATTTGTTTCATTAAATTACCTTTAACTATTTTATAACATAGATCAATTGAATAATAAAAACCTACACCATCAGTACCACCATGACTTTTTACTACTGGGCCATTTAAACCTAAAAATATAGCTCCATTATATTTTCTTGGATCTAGTTTTTTTTTAAATTTTTTAAGAGCAAAATAAGAAAAAAGTAATGATATTTTTGTAAAAAAATTAGAAGTTAACGCAGATTTTAAATTGTCCGTAATAAATTTAGCAGTTCCCTCTGCAGTTTTTAAGGCTATGTTGCCTGTAAATCCGTCTGTTACAATTACATTTGACTCTCCGCTCATTATTGTATTTCCTTCAGAATAACCTTTAAAAATAAAATTATTTTCTTCACTCAAATCTTTAAGTTTTTTATAAGCATTTTTTAATATTTCTGTGCCTTTGATTTCTTCAGAGCCGATATTAAGTAAAGAAACTCTAGAAATATCATTTGGAAATAGTGATTTATGTAAAGCAGCACCAAGTTCAGCGAAATCAACGAGATTTTTTTCATCACAATCTATATTCGCACCAAGATCTAAAACAACATTGACTCCATTTTTATTGGGCCAAAATCCTGCTAAAGCAGGTTTAGAAACTTTATCCATCATTTTTAAAATCATTCGCGATACAACTAATAAAACACCTGTGTTGCCAGCCGATAAACTTATGTTAGAATTTCCATTTAATTGAGATTTTATACAATTCCACATACTTGTATTTTTTGAATTTTTGATTGCTGTTAATGGAGTTTCTTCATCAGAAACAACTGAATCAGTATGTGTTATTTTAATTAATTTTGATGATACTTTGTATTTAATTAATTTTTCATTAATTTTTTTTTCATCTCCAAAAAGAGATAAAACAAAATCATCATTTTGACTATTTGATTTTAAAAATAAAGCAACACCTTCAATAGCTTTGTCCGGAGAGTTTTCTCCTCCCATTGCATCTATAGCAATAGTTATTTTTTCAGTCATTACTAATAATTAAATATCTAAAATTTTTTTTCCGTTATAAAAACCGGATTTTAAGTCTATATGATGAGATAATTTGTATTCACCACTTTTTTTATCTTCAACTATATTAACTGAAGATAATTTATGATGGGACCTTCTCATACGTTTTTTTGACGTTGATGTTTTTCTTTTTGGTACAGCCATAATTAGTTCCTAAAATTTACTGCATCTCTTACCATATATTCTAGTG
>Ga0209374_1003185_pt1 | contig 13258 bp, 8 predicted proteins | sample SaaInlLV_DNA_10m_FD_184683 | JGI IMG/M metagenome (GOLD analysis project Ga0209374, IMG submission 184683) | Marine microbial communities from expanding oxygen minimum zones in the Saanich Inlet - SI075_LV_DNA_10m (SPAdes) (version 2) | ecosystem: Environmental > Aquatic > Marine > Unclassified ...
CCGCGACTGGTCTCGGTCTACGACTGCTGGTTCCTCGATCATCCCGACGACGCAACACCGGACGTCCGTCGGGCAGGCGACGTCCTGCGCCGGTCGGTACAGACGGGTGCCCACGTGCTGACGTGTTCCGATGCAACCACGACTCGGGTCCGCGACCTTCTCGACACCGACGCAGTGACCACGGTCCTGCTCGGCCCCCCACCCGCTCCAACGGCCGACGGTTTCTCGCCTGTTGACGTCGGCATTCAACCAGGACAACCATTTGTGTTGTCGCTTGGCACGGTTGAACGACGCAAGAACGTTCGATCGCTCATCGCTGCATTCGAACGGCTCGCCGCTGAACACCCGACCGTACGCCTCGTGATCGCGGGCGCACCTGGCAACGACCAGGCAGCAGTCGATACCGCGATCGAACGGTTGGCCCCAACGATTGCTGATCGGATCATCCAGCTCGGTGTCGTCGACGAGGCACTCAAGTCACAACTCCTGGGTCACGCCACCGCGTTGGGCTACGTCTCGCTCGATGAGGGTTTCGGGTTTCCGCTGCTCGAAGCGCAGCAGGCAGGGCTGCCGATCGTCGCGAGCACTGCAGGATCCATCCCCGAGATCGCCGGCTCAGCGGCACTCTTCTCGTCGCCCCACGACATCGATGCCATCGCAGCAAACCTGCACTTGGCCGTGACCAGCGACGCCGTTCGTTCGAAGCTCGCGCTCCAGGCGAGCCGCAATCTCGACCGGTTCTCATGGGCGACCACTGCGTCGCTTCTGACCAATCTGTACCACGACCTGGTGAACGGAGCAGAATGAACGCGACCACGGACACAACACTGCCCACGATGGCTGCGACGCCCACCGTCACCGTGGTTTCCGGCGGCGTCGGCGCCGCCCGTTTTCTGAACGGGTTGCTCGATGCAATCGATCCGGCGAAGGTGACTGCAGTCGTCAACACCGGCGACGATACGCAGCTCCATGGCCTATCGATCTCGCCCGACTTGGACACGATCATCTACACGCTCGCCGACGCGACCGACCCCGAGCGAGGATGGGGGTTGCGGAACGAGACGTGGACGGCGATGGGCGCACTTGAGCGTTTCGAGGCGGTGCGTCCCGAGGGGTCAGCGGCGGCAACCCGTTGGTTCAATCTGGGCGACCAAGATCTTGCGACGCATTTCTATCGCACGGCCCGTCTGGCTGAAGGCGCGAGCCTGACCGAAGTGACTTCGGAAATCGTCGCCGCTTGGGGGCTCGGACTGCGGCTCCTTCCGATGACCGATGAACGTCGAGCCACCGTCGTCACCACGACAACCGAGGGCGACGTCTCCTTCCAGGACTACTTCGTTCGCCTCCGTCACAGTGTTCCTGTCACCGATGTGCGCTTCGAGGGCGCCGCCCAACTGAGTGACACCGCGCGACACGCGATGACCAGCGCTGAAACTGTCGTCATCGCGCCATCCAATCCGCTCGTGTCGATCGGCCCGATCCGATCACTCGATGGCACCGACGACATTCTGAGCGCCCGCCGCGACTCGGTCGTCGCAGTGTCCCCCATCGTCGGCGGAGCAGCACTCAAGGGACCCGCCGCACGCATGATGACCGAACTCGGCCACGAAGCGTCCGTGGTCGGCGTCGCTCGGCTCTATGCATCGATCGCCAGCGTTCTCATCGTCGATCCGGCGGATGCCGATCTGGCCGACGCCGTCGTTGCCGAGGGCATGCGTTGCATCATCACCCCGTCCATCATGTCGACGCCAAAGATCGCTCGAACGCTCGCCGACGTGACCCTCGCCGCGGTGTCAACCCGCTGACCGCACACGGGCCAGACCATCGGCCAGGTCGGTCCACGATGACCAGCCCAGGTGGATCCGGGCGCGTACCGATGACACCGCAAACCGTTGGAGCTCGTTGCGACGCGCCGGGAGTTCGGTCGGATCGTTGACCACGCCACCGCTCATCTGCTTCCACAGGTCGCGCACCGCGGTTTGCTGCCCCGTGCCAATGTTGATCAAGAGTCCGCTGCTCCGATCGGCAGCACGCACCAGTGCGTCGACCACGTCATCGACGTACACGAAGTCACGCGTCTGACGCCCGTCGCCATGGAGTTCCGGCTGCTCGCCTGATACCAGCGCATCGTTGAACGCAGCGACCACGCCACCGCCCGGAGCTTGACGCGGCCCGTACACCGAAGCAAGCGACAGCGCGGCGAACTCCAGTCCTTCGGCTTCTCGGTACTCACTCAGCACGTCCAGCACAGCCCGGGCGACGACGCCGCGCACGCCCCGCGGCACCGGGTCACTTTCCTTCACCGGGAGCGAGTTGGCTGCGGGATGCCCGTACAGCGACGTCGCCGGCAGCGCGACGACGACACGTCCGACACCGTGCTGCCGAGCGGCTTCGATCACGGCGAGTGAGCGAGTGAACGAAGCACCGTGGTCTTGGATCGAGGCGGCTCGGCGAGGGAACGCAGCGAGGTGAAACACGACGTCGGGGCGTCGCATCCCGATCAACGATGCGGCCTCGGGAGACGCTGCGTCGAGGTGATGAATCTTGATGCCGCCACCGACAGCGCGCGCCTCGGCCAAATTACCCAATGTGCCCGTGGACAGATCATCGATCACGTCGACCTGGTGAGATTCGGCAAGTAAGCGGTCCACGAGGTGCGAACCGATGAAACCGGCTCCTCCCACCACGACGACGTTCATGTGGCGACGCTATCGAGAGGATCGAGTGCGAGTCAGGATGCCGGGACTTCGGGCACGGTGCCCGCAGTCAGCACGGCACCGTCAGCGACGACCCCGTCGGCGCCCACCATCGAGGCGTCGACTCGCGCGCCCTCACCGACCCGGCCCATCACGAGCGAGGCCTCTACGGTTGCAGCAGATCCGACATGCGCTCCTGGCAACAACACGCTGTCGACGATTCGAGCGCCTGGCGCAACAACTGCATCGTCACCGATGATGCTGTTGAGGATGATCGCCGCTGCATCGACGGTGGCAGTTCGCGACACCGCCTCACAGTGATCGTTGACACGTCCTCCCACTAAGAGGTCGAGATTCGCTGCCCGGTACAGGTCTGGGCGACCAGCATCGATCCAATAGTCCTGCGTCGCGTGGCCGTACAGACAACCTGCCTCGACGAGTAACGGGAACGTCGACCGCTCGATGGACACACGCTCGTTGTCAGGAATCCGATCGAGGACCGAAGGCTCGAACACGTAGGTCCCGGCGTTGATGAGGTTGCTCGGCTCGGTACCTGGGGCCGGCTTCTCGACGAAGTCGGTGATTCGGTCACTGTCACCGAGCGCAACAACGCCGAAGGCCGACGGGTCCTCGACACCGATCAGATGCAGCGTGGCCTCCGCCTCACGACGGCGGTGCGCTGCGACCAGCTCGCCAACGTCAAGGTCGGTGAGCACATCCCCGTTTGCGACAACGAACGTACTGTCGATGCCTGCCTCATTGGCAGCGAACTTGATAGCCCCGCCTGTGTCAAGTGGCGCTGGTTCAACGGCGTACGTCAGCTTCACATCGCCGCACCGGCCACCCGGAAACGCCTCCATAAACGGTTCGGGCTTGAACCCGAGCGCGAGCACAACCTCGGTGACCCCGCCACGACCGAGTCGGTTGACAAGTCGCTCGATCATCGGCCTGTGACCGATGGGCAGCATCGGCTTTGGGATGTTGTTGGTGAGTGGCCGGAGTCGCGTTCCGAATCCGCCGACGAGAACGACGGCGCGCATCAGCCGTCGGTCTGGTTGTCGCCGGCGGTGATCGTCGGGGCTTCTTCGCCAGGAACGGTGGTCCCCCCAAAGAGCTGACCGTCAGGCAATTGCTGCCCGCTATCGATGGCTCCAAGTGTCGGGAGATCCTTTGCCCACGGTGGCATCTCGATCTCGGTGTTGTCGGGCACGAATGCCACGGTGAACACCATTGCGTCCTGGTCGACGCGGATGCTGTCGAATGCTGCGATGTAGGTTGTGCCGTCGTCGGTGTCGGTGAAGTTGTCCCACACCACGACCTGAATGGCTCCGGGAACTTCCTCGCCATCGACGGTGCACGTCGTCTCGCCGCTCTCGAACACGCCGTCTTCGTACTTGTCGCCGAACGCTGCGTTCAGCTGGGCCTGCTGATCAGCAGGCCACGTCATGCCGCCGGCATCGAGTTCAACGTCGTACACGTTGAGGAAGACGTCGAACGTGGCTCGTCGGCCGACAGCCGCCCGTGAGTTGGGATGCCAGTGGATGACACCGTCGTCGTGGCTGTGGATACCCGTGCGGGCGAACTCGGTGTTGAGAAAGTTGCCGTTGGCGTCACGCTCTTCCGCGTCACCCTCGACCTGGATCCATTCGCCGCAGATATTGAACCCGTAGCCCACGTGCCAGTGGTCTCCGACTTGCGGGTCAGAGGCATCGGCAGCGGGTCGGCTCTGCCTGGCGTACACGACGAGCGCGAAGCCCAGAACGATGACCAGAGCGACGACCATGGGAAAGAGAGTGCCGCCTTGGAAGCGAACTTTCTGACCCTTGCCCTTCTGCGCGAGCCGGGCGGCTTTTTTGGTGGATGAAGAGGAGGATGCCACGAGGATCGGAGGTTAGCGGTGCTGGCCCCGGTTGCGGGATCACCCTCGATGGACGACACCTCGCCGTACCGCAAACTCCCTGATCAGGCAACTCACAATTGCCCAAGCAATCGGTCGTATGCCAAGCCGACAGCTGCCGGAGATGCGTGCGTTTCAACCCATCGACGGCCATTGGCGCCCATCTGGGCACACCGCTCAGGATCGGCCAGCAGAACTCGCAGCGCAGCGACGAAGGCTCCGGCATCGTCGGGCGGCACCGAGATGCCCGCTCCGGCAGCTTCGAGAATCCTGGGCACGGCCGTCGCTTCGTCGATGGCAGCGACGACCGGACGGGCCGCAGCCAGGATCGAGTACGTCTTCGACGGGACGGACACTCGCCCGAGGCCTGCCTTGAGCGGCACCACGTGAATGTCACCGGTGGCCAGGAGTTCGCCCAGCCGGTGCGCTTCGATGTATCCGGCGAAGTGCACATTCTCGAAACCGATGGCCGCCGACTCGAGGGTAGATCGTGCCGCCCCATCGCCGTTGATCAGGAACGTCACCTCCGGCAGCGCGCTCGCTGCAGCGAGCACGAGCTCCAGCGACTGGGAGAAGCCCACATTTCCGGCATAAAGCACGACCGGACCGCTGCCGAGGCCAAGCTCGGCGCGATAGCTGGTCGCACGATCAGCTGGCGCGATGGCTGCCGTGTCAACGAAGTTCGGGATGACATGCACGCGCTCGCGGCGGGCGGGCGCCATCTTGGCCGCAACGTTGTCCCGAAGGTCATCGGAGAGCACGGTGACCGCATCTGCTGCGCGGTAGCTGATTCGCTCAAGCCACCGCGCGGCGCTGATGACGAAGGGATTTGAGATGGCTCCGGTATCGACCGCTGCGTCGGGAAACACGTCTTGAATGTTGAAGACGAGCGATGATCGACGCATCTTGGCGACAATCCACCCGGTGAGGCCAAGGGTCAACGGAGGGGACATTGCGATGACCGCATCAGCCTTCCGAAACCAGCCACCGGCGCGCAGCCCTTGGACACCTGCGAGCATCGAGTAAGCGAGGAAGCCGGCCGCACGTCGGATCAGATTCGTCTTGTCATCACCGGGGAACGGGTGCACCCTGGTGATCGAACCCCACGGGGTGTTTTCCACGCGCACCCACGAGCCGGTCCATTCGGGCTCGATGGCATGACGGCGATACCAGGGCAACGCTGTGACCACGTGCACCGCATGCCCGAGCGTGACCAATTCGTCGACAATGCGCGTCATCACTGTGCCCGTTGGCGCCGTGTCAGGCTGGAAATGTGGGCAGATGACGATGATCGGGCGGCGGGCTGCTGGCGGCCCTCCGTCAGTTGCTCGGGAAGATGGGCGGCTCATTCGAGTGCTCGACGGTAGGCCGAAACAAGCGCAGCACCCGAGCGCTCTGCAGTGAAGTCCGCGCTCCTGCGACGGCCAGCGGCCACCAGCTCCTGCCGCCGTGCGCCGACGTCGTCAAGAGCGCCGGCCCAGGCGTCGGAGTTGCGAGGCAGCACGATGCCAGCATTGCCCACAACCTCAGCGACCGCCGGCTGGTCCGCGGCGATGACCGGCGTCCCCAGTGCCATCGCCTCGACCACCGGTGCCCCAAATCCCTCGTACTCGCTGGGGAAGACCATCGCTTCAGCGAGCGCCAGGAATCCGTCGCGGTGCGAGGCTGGCACGCGACCCGTCCGAATCACGCGTCGTTCAAGTCCAAGCGATGCGATCTTGGCCTCGATGCCCCGATCTGCGCTCCCCGCGCCTCCCAGCAGCACGAGTCGCAGGTCAGGATCGTCCCAGTGTTGGGACATGACCTCCAGCAGAAACTCATGTCCCTTGTGCGGATGCGTGATCGCCGGATACACCAACACGCGGCCGTCACCGAGGCCGTAGTCGCGTCGGAGCTCGAACTCAGTGGGGGCATCATCGCCGATTCCCGCTTCGACCCCATGAGGCACCACGATGACTCGGTCAGGGTCGGCTCCGAGTTTCTCGATCACCGTCGACCGCACCCATTCAGTCGGTGTCGCGATGACTGCGGCTCGCTTGACAGAACGCGGGACCACCTCGCTGAGATATCGCAGCTTGTTGCGTGAGTGATATTCGGGGTGGGTGAGGTACTGGAGGTCGTGGATGGTGAGCACGATGGGCCGGCTTCCCACCGCAGGGGTCGTACCTCCGCCGTGGTGGACAATCCCGGCACGCCGTGTACGCCTGCTCAGCCACACGTGTTCAGCGAGCACACGGCGCGGACGCTCGTGCCCGGTGATTCCTGCCACGACCATCGGATACAGATCGGCGAGGTTCGGATGCGCGCGAGCGAACGACTGCACGACATAGAGCGTGGGCAGGAACTCGGACTGCTGCGAGGCCAGTCCCAACAATTGCCTGACGAGATACTCCTCCGACCCACCGACATCGCCCGGAACACACCAGAGGAGGTTCACCGCGACGTCGACTGCGGACACACGTTGACCTGGGCGCGGGCCACTGACCGGTCGTTCGAGGCCGGCCCCTCTGCCCGACTGTTGCCTTTGGTCCGTCATGGTTCCATCGCGTCGCCGCCTGCAGGGGCGAGTTCACGATAGACGTCTCGCGTCCGTTCAGCTGCCGCAGTCCAGGTCAATTCGCCCGCCCGCCGGGTACCCAGCGCTGCCAGTTCTGACGACCGATCGTTCGCTTCATCGATTCCGTCGGCAATCGAAGCAACGTTGCGTGGGTCAACCAGCACTGCCGCACCGTCAGCAACTTCCTCAGTCGACGTCCCGCTACTTGTGACAACAGGTGTCCCCTGCAGCATCGCCTCAGCAACTGGGAGTCCGAACCCTTCCCGCTCACTCGGATAGGCGAAAACCGTGGCCGCCGCGTAGAGCGGCCCGAGGTCGGCGTCGGGCACGTAGCCGAGAAAGCGGACATTCGGGGTTCCGGCCTGAGGTGCTGCATCGCCCCAGCCGGGTGCACCGGCTACGACGAGTGGCTGATCCGGCGAACGTGTCGCCATCGCTGCCACCAGTCGGGCGAGGTTCTTCCTCGGCTCGATCGTGCCGACAAACAGCACAAAGTCATCCGGGAGTTGATAATTGCGCTTCACCCGTTCGACCGCAAACGGGGTCGCAACACGGCCGTCGACGCCCAGTGGCACGAGCCGCAATTTCGTCGCGTCGATACCCGCTTCGATGCAATCATCAATGGTCGCCTGGCTCGGGCACAGGATTCTGTCGGCACGACGCTTGATCACCTCAAGGCTGCGCATCATCACCCGTACGCCATGCGAGGAGAACATGTCGGGATCATGAACGAACGCCAGGTCGTGCAGGGTCACCACCAACGGAGCAGCGGTGCCACACGGGACGAGTCCAGTGGCATGCGCGACATCAATCGGACCGATTACCGACTCGACTTTGGGCCAATTCAGGCGTGTCCACGTCTCGTACAACCACGGTCGCGCCAGCGGCAGCATCGCGACTTTTCCGGTGGGCCGAAAGTCAGCCGTTGGAGTGAGTGCGTGCCGACCCGCTACTTGGTGAATCTCAACTTCGGGATCAGCCTCAAGCACTCTGGCAATCCGCAACGCTGCGCGTGCGGTTCCGCCCGGACTCGGATGCCAGCACTGTTCGAGCGTGTAGGCCACGCGGATGGGTCGCGCCGACTCGTCAGCCGTCTTGTTCGTCACCGCCGCGCCTCCATGGCTGCATCATCGCATGCCCGGCCAACCGCCGACCGGCCAATCGCTGGCAGTATCCTGGTTGTGATGAGCCGTGCCGACCAGCGTTCTCCGATCAGTCCGAGCGGTCGCTGACGTGACATTTTGGACCGGCCGTCGCGTCGTGGTGACCGGAGGTGCGGGATTCTTGGGCCGTCGCGTGGTCGCCCTGCTGGAGGCCGCCGGCGCGCGGGTCGTCGCACCGCGCAGCATTGATGTCGACCTGACCCAACCTGGGCACGCAGAGCGAATGATCTCTGAGCATCGGCCGAGCGAGGTGTTCCATCTGGCTGCGCAGGTCGGCGGCATCGGATACAACCTGGCCCAGCCAGCGCCGTTGTATCTCGCCAATCTGCTCATGGGGACGCACATCATCGAAGCTGCTCGGCTCGGCGGTGTCGACAACACGATCCTGGTGGGCACGGTCTGCTCGTATCCGAAGTTCACCCCGGTGCCGTTTGCCGAGACCGACCTGTGGAACGGCTATCCAGAAGAGAGCAACGCTCCATACGGCATCGCCAAGAAGGCCCACCTGATTCATGCGCAGGTCAATGCGCTGCAATATGGACAGCGCTTCGCCTACATCATTCCAACCAATCTTTACGGGCCGGGTGACAAGTTCCATCCATCGGTGTCGCATGTCATCCCGGCGCTGATCAAGAAGTGTGTCGAGGCCGCCGAAGTTGGCGCTTCGCACGTCGATGTCTGGGGAACCGGATCGGCTTCTCGTGAGTATCTTTATGTCGATGATGCGGCGCGAGCAATCGTCCGCGCCGGCGAAGTCGACGCTGGAGACGGACCACTCGAGCCAATCAACCTGGGCGCTGACCGCGAGGTCACGATCAAAGAGACGGTTGAAACCATCGCTGAACTGGTCGGTTTCACCGGCGAATTGCGATGGGATCCATCCAAACCCGACGGACAACCACGTCGCGGGGTCGACGGGTCACGAGCAAACGTCGTCCTCGGGTGGAAGCCGGAAATGTCATTCGATGAGGGGTTGCGGGCCACGATCGACTGGTACTTGGCCAACCGTGCCGAGGCCGAACGAGATCCACACGCCTGATCAGTCCCATCCATCCAGTTGACAACGCCAGGCCCAACTGCTGACCAAAGCGCTGCCACCAGGGCGGATAGGCTCGTTGACGTTGAGTCCACCTCGCTCGGATCGACACATTTTCGCTCTTCCGAAACCCTCGGCTTGCTAACGTGTAGATGAATCGTAGAAAGGTTTCGGGGTATTTCGGTGCGAAAGCAGGCAGTAGCGGCTGGTTTAGCCGTAGCTCTAGTTTTCTTGGTCTCGGGTCGAAGTGACGAACCACAACAGCCAGCGAGCGGTTCTAGTGAACAAAGTGTGGTCAGGGCGCCATTTCCACTCAGTTCCGAATCTCTAGCAGAGTCCGATCCCCTAACAGAGTTAAATTTAGAGGCAATAGAAATCGCAGTAGAGCACCTCACGAGTCCGAGGACAAAGCGGCCGAGCGGCCCCCGAAATTCTCTTCCCCGAACCTCCAATACTGTTGCGACCACCGGCGAGCTGCCGGGGTCGACAACGACAAGCGTTAGTGAGATCGATGATCTAAACGCGGCGGCACCCGACGCGGACATCTCGGTAGACAACAAAGATTTGGCAGTTGCTGTACAGGATTCTGCTGAATCCATCAAGGCCGGGGAGTTGGTTGTGAAAGACGTAATTCCAACACAGCACAACGGAGTAACTCACGTCTACCTTCAGCAACAGCAGGGAGGAATAGACGTTGCAGGTGCGATTGCCAACGTTGCGGTGAAGGACGGCGAGGTTGCTTTCGAAGCTTCTGATGAACTTTCCCTTGCAGCATCCGGAGCGGAAGCGATGCCCCTCGGACCGCTCGATGCCCTGCAGAACGCCGCGCTCGCCCTCGATCTCACTCCAACAGCGCCAACCCTGGTCTTAGAAGAGGCCATCGGTCCCGACCGTGCCCAATTGTTAAGCGATTCCGGGATAGCCGGTCGACCGATTCCCGCTCGGCTTGTTTATCAACAAATTGACAGAAAGTCGGTCCGCTTAGCCTGGGAATTTGAAATCGAAACGATCGATCGCACAAATATTTGGCAAATTCGGATTGATACTGAGAACGGGGAGGAGTTAGAACGCAACAATCTCATTGTCCATGAAACCTTTGATGTAAATATCCATGCAGATCACTCTCCTAGTTTCCGTTCAACATTGCCAACCTGGTTGACCAGAGCTACGGAGAGGCAAGTGGCAGGTCAATCCCCCTCTGATCCGTCAAGCTCATATAGAGTGTTCGCTCAGCCACTCGAAGCTCCCTCGTTTGGCGAACGGAGCGTGCAATTTGACCCCTTTGATATAAGCGCATCTCCGCTCGGGTGGCACGATACCGATGGCGAAATCGGCAGCGATTCTACTTTGACCGTCGGAAATAATGTTTCCGCATATAGCGATTTAGATAATCTCAATAGGGCAGCTACCGGCAGTCAGCCCGACGGAGGGGATAGTCACAACTTTGACTTTCCGATCAATTTTGACGGCCCTGCATCGGCGTACACCAAAGCTGCAGTTACAAATTTATTTTACTGGAACAATGTCGCCCACGACTTCCTTTACGCCTATGGATTTGATGAAGAAGCAGGGAATTTCCAGTTCAACAACTATGGGAACGGCGGCGAAGAAGGAGATCATGTCCACGCAGAAGCGCAAGATGGTGGGGGCACAAATAATGCAAACTTTTATACTCCCCCAGATGGGAGCAGTCCCCGGATGCAGATGTATCTTTGGACCAACCCTGAGCGAGATGGTGACTTTGATAACGGAATCATCCTCCATGAGTACGGACACGGACTTTCCATTCGTTTAACCGGGGGTCCCTCAACAAGCAGCTGCCTCAATAACAAGGAACAGGCGGGCGAGGGCTGGAGTGACTACCTCGGTCTGATCGCTACAATGACGACAAGTGATTTGGGCTCCGACGGGCGTGGGATTGGGACGTATGCCCTTGGTCAAACGAGAAACGGTCCGGGCATTCGTCAGTATCGGTACAGCACTGACTTAGAAGTTGACCCTCGAACATACAGCTCCATCAAAAATGCTTCCGTGCCTCACGGAGTCGGGTCAGTTTTTGCAGCAATGCTTTGGGAGATGACTTGGGGGCTTATCGAAGTCCACGGATTCGATAGCAATCTCGCTCGGGGTAGCGGTGGAAATAACCTTGCAATGCAGTTGGTAGTCGACGGCCTAAAACTGCAGACCTGTTCCCCGGGCTTCATTGACTCACGCGACGCAATACTCGCAGCTGACGCTATCAATAATCAATCTGCCAATAAATGCATTATTTGGACAGCCTTCGCCAAGCGCGGTCTGGGCTACAGCGCAACTCAGGGTAGCTCCAGCTCGGTGGCTGACGGGGTCGAAGCGTTTGACCTAGATCCCACTTGCCGTCCTCTGACACTGACGAAGAGTTCCCCATCGGCTGAAGCTTACCCCGATAGCGAAGTCGACTATCTGCTAACAGTCAGTAACCAACAGGGTAACGAATCGCAATCAAATGTTGTTGTCACTGACTCGCTACCCCTTGGAACGAGCTTTGTTGAAGCATCAGCAACCTGCGGTGGGACGACGAACTCAGGTGTGATTACATTTAGTCTTGGGTCACTTGAACCCGGAGAAAGTCGAGAATGCGGCTTCAGTGTCCGCACAGCCGCAGGCGATTGGTCGATAATCGAACTCGACGACGACTTTGATTCGCTGGACGCGCTCTGGGGATCCACGTCGTTGAATGGTGACAATCCAGACTGGACAAGCATTTCCACCACCGATGACCCTGATGCTGGATTCTCGACCGGCTCTGCCGGAGTCAGCGACAAAATTCTGACGCTTTCTAACGCCGTACCAATCACAAGTCAAACGACCTTGAAATTCAGCCACCGCTATAACATTGAATTGGGTTTTGACGGCGGAGTGGTTGAAATCTCTGTTGATGACGGGTCCTCCTGGTCCGACATCGGCCCATTCATCACAGTCGGCGGATACAACGCTCAAATTTCGAGCCGATACGGGAGCCCAGTAGGTGGCCGTTCTGCGTTCAGCGGTAGCCAACTGGAATATGCAACGGCCAAAGCAGACCTCTCTACTTTTGCCGGAAATTCTGCTCTCGTTCGATTCCGGCTTGCGTCAGATTCATCCATCACAAGTCAGGGCTGGTGGATCGATGACATCTCGATCGGGTACCAAGCTTCAATCGCGAACGTGGCTACTGCGACCAGTGGAGCAAACACTGCCACGAGCAACACCGTCGTCACGACATTAGTTGCAGCGCCCAGCCCAGGAGCTCCGGGCCGACCGACTTCAGTATCTGGTTTAGCAGGTGACGGCCAAGTTGTTGTTTCGTGGGCCGCACCTGAGGACAACGGCGATTCAGCAATTACCGGCTACACCGTGACAGCTACCCCTGACGGCAATAAGTGTTCCTCGAAGGCTGGCGATCTGAATTGTGCAGTAACCGGGTTGGTGAACGGGACGAGCTACACGTTCGCTGTTGTAGCCACCAATGATCGAGGAAACTCAGCAGCATCAGCATCATCAGCAGTGATACAACCTCTCGGCGTCCCGGGCCAACCCACCTCGGTCATCGGGCTGGCAGGCGACAGCCAAGTTGTCGTTTCATGGACTGCACCCGAAGACGACGGAGATTCGGCCATCACCGGGTACTCCGTTCACTCGTCACCCGGCGAAAAAACCTGCAGGACAACCGGGGACCGAGTCTGCACCGTTTCGGGTTTAACAAATGGAGTCGCCTATTCGTTTACAGTGACCGCCACCAACAGTGTCGGCTCAGGTCCTGCCTCACTTGCTTCAAACGCTGCGACGCCATCATCAAAATTTGTTGGGTTAACGCCCTCTCGGATCTTAGAGACTCGACAAGGTCGACCTACAACGGTTGACGGCAAGTATTGGCAGATTGGAAAACGCTCA
>Ga0209374_1003195_pt1 | contig 13245 bp, 10 predicted proteins | sample SaaInlLV_DNA_10m_FD_184683 | JGI IMG/M metagenome (GOLD analysis project Ga0209374, IMG submission 184683) | Marine microbial communities from expanding oxygen minimum zones in the Saanich Inlet - SI075_LV_DNA_10m (SPAdes) (version 2) | ecosystem: Environmental > Aquatic > Marine > Unclassified ...
GATCCCGATCCGCGTCTCAGAGAAAGCAAACTTGGCATCGGCAGTGCCGATCGTGACATCGCAACAGCAGGCGACGCCGAGCCCCCCTGCCATCGCTGCACCCTCGATAACGGCGATGGTCACCATGGGCAAACGGTCAAGGGTGTGGAGCAGACGCCCAATGGTCTCACTCATAGCGATCACTTCGTCATTGGACGCGGTCGCCATGGTTTGGAAGCCTTTGAGGTCGCCGCCTGCACAAAAGAAGGCGCCTCGACCACGGAGGGTCAGACCTCTGACAGAGCGGTCGTCCTGCAGGGCATCGCAAATACGCTGCAGATCGGCAACCACCTCATCAGTGAGTGGATTGCGGCGCTCGGGTTGATTGAACCAGACGGTCAGCCATCCCTGATGAAGCTCGCATTCGACAGAATCGGTATGGGGCAATGTCGTCATGGTCACATCCTCGCCACGCCGAAGCTGTTAGGGGTGAGCGTGCGCCCACGTCCTTCCAGCACCGTTTCGAGACAAAACGCCAGCACCTTACGGGTATCGCGCGGATCGATTACCCCGTGGTCCAGCACGCGGCCAGAAGTATAGAACGCGTCTTCCTGGGCATCGAAGTGCGCGATGATCGCGGCTTCTTGCTCGGCCAGCTGCTCCTCAGGAATCTCAATACCCTTGCGTGCCGCACCCGCTCGCGCAACCTCGCTCATCGTTTTCGCCGCACTCTGCCCCGCCATCACACCCGTGCGCGCACTGGGCCAGGCAAATAGAAAGTCAGGCTCGTAGGCCCAGCCACACATACCGTAGTTACCGGCACCAAAACTGGCGCCAATGTACAGCGTGATTTTTGGCACCCGCGCGGTACTGACCGCCTGAACCATTTTTGAGCCGTGCTTAATCATGCCGGCCTGCTCGTACTCGGTCCCCACCATGTAGCCCGTCGTGTTCTGGAGGAAAATAATCGGCAAATCGGACTGATCGCATAGCTGAACAAACTGCGCGACCTTGGTCGCACCGTTCGGATCGATCGGGCCATTGTTGCCAATCACTGCGCAGGCAATGCCGGTGATACTGACGTGGGCGCAGAGCGTGGAGGCACCGTATCGCGGCTTGAATTCCTCGATTTCAGAACCGTCTACCACCCTCGCAAGCACCTCGCGACAGTCGTAGGGCACTTTAGGATCTGTCGGCACGGCGCCCGCCAACTGCTCAGCAGGATATTTCGGTGGCTGATAAGCACGACGGGGTATGGGCGTGGCGCGTCGATTCCAGTCCAGCCGCTCAAACACCTCGCGCGCTTTCAGTAACCCGTGTGCATCATCCTCTACCAAGTACTCGACGACGCCTGAGACGCTGGCGTGCATCTCGGTGCCACCGAGCTCGCGGTCATTGGCGACCTCACCGGTGGCGGCTTTTACGAGTGCCGCACCGCCGAGCGCTGCCATGCCATTTTCTTTCACACCGATAACATAATCGGACATGCCCGGCATGTAGGCGCCACCCGCGGTCGAGCCACCATGTAGCACGACCATCGTCGGTAAACCCATCGCCGACATCTGCGCGAGATTCCGGAAAACACCGCCAAAAACAGACCACAGCTCGGTCTGGTACTGAAGAAGATTCGCGCCCGCACTCTCGACGCAGTGAATCAAAGGCAACTTCTGGCGCTTACAAATCGCTTGCAGGGAAAGGTGAACCTCGCCCGTCTTGGTTGTCGCAGACCCCGCAGCAATACCCGAGTCGTCAACCCAGACCATGCAACGCACACCGCCTACAAAACCAATACCCACCATCACCGAGGCGCCAGGGATACTGGCCTCCCGATCCGCATTGTCGACCGCGAAGTTGGCCAGCGTATGCAGCCGGAGAAAAGGCATCCCCGGGTCTAAAAGCCGGTGTAGACGATCGGCCGGTAATAACTGCCCGCGCTTCTCGAACGTCGCCCGGCGCTTGGCCGATGCTTCAGCCGCCCGCGCCTCCAGCGCACGCAGTCGCTCGACAAAGGTCATCATGCTGGCCCGATTGGCCGCGAAGGCCTCTGAATTTGCATCTATCTGGGATGTCACCGCGACCATCTCAGTCCTCCAACAGTGAGGCCGGCAAGGTGACCGGCGCGTCCAATAAAATTTGAGCATACCCTTTTGCTTGGGGGTCATTGCGCAGACTCGCCACGCCCCCTCCACCCAATGCATGGTGTAAAACAAAATTGAGTGCTGACAGACCGGGCAGAACGTATCGATCGATCTCAGGGCTGGCCATGAAATGGGCAAAACGACTTGCCACGTAGGGCGCGGTCAGCGCCGCTGCAATGAAGGGTAAGTATTCGGGTTTGCGCGCCATCACACCAATATTGGCTTTGTCGCCCTTATCTCCCGAACGGCCCCATGCCAAACGCTCCAGCGGCACTTCAATCTGCTCTGCGTCCGCTTGCTTAGACATCTCGGGCGGGATGTTAATCGCATCGACCAGTTCGTCTCCTGCATGCAATGGCTCGAACTCGCGAGCAAGCATCGCTTCCTGTACCACCGGCTCTTCGAAAACCATTGATTGATCGGCAGTGTGGATGTGGATATCGGTGACCTCGCGGTCGACCAATATCGAGAACAAACGGATGACTGGAGATGATTTGGGTCGCGTGCCGGCGAAGGCGCAGAACCCAGCGGGAGCGCCCAACCCGACTCCAGCCAACTCTCTCATCAGCAGGTCGGTCGCCCTGCGGTCCGCGTGTCGGCAGCCCACTTTTACCGCCACCTCGCGGCTCCTCACATAACGCGCTGCCTCGCCCCAGTGACTCTCGTCTCCCACGACTTCGACGCTCACATCAACGTAGTCGGGCGCACCCATGGATTCTAACTTGCGCCGGGCACGCTGCACCGCCTCATCAGCAAAGATGCGTGCCTTTTCGGCTGCCCGCGCGCCCACATAAAAACCAATCATTCCTGCGCGCCAGCCGTCGGCCCAGGTCATCGACGTTTTATATTGAGCCGGTATACCGCGGCCCCTGGCACCCACCGCCTTGACGCGATCAGTGTCGAGTAGCTCCAGCTTTACTTGCGTAAAGTCGCAGATTACATCGGGTAAGTGATAAGCCGCGGGGTCACCAATTTCATAGAGCAGCTGCTCCCCCACGGTGCCAATCGTGACGCACCCGCCGGTGCTTTTTGGCTTCGTAATCAAGATAGCGCCATCAGCATCGATTTCCGCAATCGGATAGCCCACTTCGTGCAGGGTATCAGCGACCTCATGCCAGTCAGTGTAATTACCCCCGGTCACCTGAGGTCCGCACTCAATGAGGTGTCCAGCAAGCGACCCTGCCGCCAGCAGATCGAGATCATCCCGCTGCCAGCCAAAACGATGGATGCAGGCACCCAGCGTGACTGCGCTGTCTACACAGCGCCCGGTGACGACGATATCGGCACCCTGATTGAGTGCCTCGGCAATAGGAAACGCGCCGAGGTAGGCATTGGCGCTGGCGACTGCCTCTCGCGGTGGTGCTGCCTCCCCGGTGAACATCTCTAGGGGGTCCGCTGCCATGACTCTATCCAGCTTCGGCATAAGGTCATCACCGGTGATCACTGCCACGTTGAGCGACAATCCCGCGTCACTGGCCAGTTTTCGGATTGCGTTGCCGCAAGCCTCTGGATTCACGCCGCCCGCATTACTGATCAGCTTGACTCCTGATTGAGCAATCGCCCCCAGATTGGGCCCCACGATGCTCGTCACAAAGTCAGTGGCGTAACCCTTATCAGGATCTGCCGCTTTGGCTCGCGCCATAATCGACATCGTGATTTCAGCGAGGTAATCGAACACAATAAAATCGAGATCACCCTCTGCGAGGAACTGCGGAATCGCCATGTCGGCCTCCCCCCAGTAACCCGTTGCACCACCAATACGAATCACGCTGCTCTCCTCGTCAGACCTGTGTTCAGACGCCATCGCCACACTGGTATCAAAATGATTTGTATTCACTTAAAATGAATGCCACTCAGTATACGGATAGCGTTTCATGTCAGCAACACCCCGCCATACTTCAAGAGCACGCGTTGAGGCCAAGGAATCAAGCATCCTCGATGCAGCAGAACAGATTTTTGCGCGGGCCGGATTTGACGGCGCCAAGATTTCAGAGATTGCCCGGGCGGCTAACGTCGCCGAGGGAACGGTTTACCTCTACTACAAAAATAAACAAGATTTACTGGCGGGGGTGGTCGGGCGATTCTGGGTTCAACTAACGCAAGGCGCTGAAGCGGCCATCGATCCCGCAGCGGAGGCAGTGAGTCAGTTGGAGCAACTGGGCCGATACCACCTGACATCCATTCTGCAGCAATTCGAAGTGGTATCGCTGACCTACCGGGCCCGCCCTCAGCAGGAGCAAGATCTCGATCAGGTGCGCGACTATGTCAGAGTATTCGATCGCATCATGCAGCGCGGGGTGGATCGGGGCGAACTACCCAAGGGCACACCCATCAGGCAGTTGCGCGATGTCTTTTTCGGCACGCTGGAATTTTCAGCGCGAACACTGAAACTGCGGGAGCGCTCCTACGACCACTCCGTTGTGACGAATCTGTTGTCGGTTATGGTGGGCTCAACTGATGCTGCCGCAGGCAGACCCAAAGGCAAAGAACCCAGCAACCGTGACTTGATGAATACGCTGAAATCGATCCAGAAACAGCTGAAAACGTCAGGCGATTCATAATCGATTGGTCGTAGATTCAAGTCCTGCTGGGCCCACCATTTTTATATATTTCGCAGAGTGATAATCCCCACTCTGCCAAACCCGCAGCCACCGTCAACGAACGCGCCACCTGACGCATCGGCCCTTTTCGCTGAGAAGAGAATTCCAGCACACCGGCCCTACACCAGCAAGCAAGACAGTGAGAGCCACATGCACACACTTTTGCTTACAGACATTAAGGATTGGACGATTTTGAGTGGCATACCGATGCCGCGAGCAGGGTTTTCGGCTCGCTAGCCGAGAGCTTCGACAGATCAGTAAGCCCTTCGGATAGCATCAGAGATGAGTATCTACTCTCAATGAGCGGTTACTATTTCATATACCTAAAACCGTCTGTTAAGCCCTACCGTAACCATCCAGCCTTGGGAGTCGTAAAAATCGAGATCACTGTCCACTTCGCCGACGGCTAACGAGACATTAGGTTGCCATGCACTCGCGCCAAAAAGCTGCTTGAAAAAAACCTGCGTGGCAAATCCAAAGCCTTCTGCATCGTTAACGCCACCAAAGAGAGGATTGACCGCATCGCCATCCAGAGATGAAAAGTTCACCACAGTGGCCCAGCCATAAAGAGGGGTATTGTGCACATAGCTCACACCAACCTCAAAACCGTCCTGTGACATCGCGGCACCATCCAGATCCCGATCGAGCGCGGCAATGTGCGGCCTGATAAGGTGCTCACCCTCACCAAAGGTAAAAAGATAACCCAACTCCACGCGCGTCCAGTCACCCTCACGACGGAGTAAGCCACGCTCAGCCGCCGACAGGTCGAGCGAAGCACCGCTGTTCTCATTGTCGAGCTCGATATTTCGTGTGAGCGCTTTGAGCTCAAACTGGGATCCCAAGATTTTGTCCCATGTGATGCGCAATCCCGTTGCGTCCCGCGCCGTCTTTTTACGGTCCTCATTCAACAGATAAGGATCCTCCCAGACTTCCGTTTGTACCGCTGCCGCAGAATCAATCGCCAATTGGAAGCGACCAGCGCGATCGGTGTCGTGCCGGATCGAGATAATCGTTGATCGGTCGAACTGCAAGAAATTCGCGAGGTCATTACCAAGAGAAAACAGGGTTTTTTTATCCTTGAACAAATAGCTCACATTAAGAGCGACGGCAGGCACTCCAAAGCTCTCATCGTCCGGGGAGCCATAATCCGATATCGCGCTAGCACCCAAATCGACATCAATTACCTTTACGTCGGCAATCATATTGCTCTTAAGGCTACCCGCCCCGACCCCAAGACTCACGAAACCCGACCAACCGGTGGTATCGGGAAGCGGACCCAAAGCCCAGGCGGAAGACGTCGTCATTACTCCAGTCAGAATGACAGGCAAGGCTTTCATAGAGACTCCTCAGAGGGGGTTGGGCATCGCTGCAGGGCTAAAAACCTATCGATGAACAATGACCAGTCGATACCCCAAGGTTAAGTTATCCCAAGTTGGTCATCAATCGCAGTAAGTGACACCAGAGCCGGCAATTCACAAATGATTTTACGTGTCGCGGACGCCGTGGATTAGTCACACCAGCTAGGCGAGGGAAAGGCATCAAGCCTATCGCCAAGGCACTAGTTCAGCCGACGGAATCAATTTAGATCGTGACTATATGCTTTCTGATTGTAAGGTCATCAAATAATAGCAACGAGACACAAGCAGACAAGTTAAAGCATTGAAAAGTACAATTTTATAAACCCGTCCTCATGACGGGATTTTTGTTAGCGAGAACTATAACGACCTTCCTGCTTTTGAAACTACCAGGGTACAACGGTTCGGTATCGGTTCGGACTAGTGCAAAGCGAAAATCAGCATCCAAAAAAGACCTTACGACTCTTCCTCTTAGAAGAGTCCAGCCGGGCTCCCCCCCATCCTCATAATCGGATGGTCGTGGGTTCAAGTTCTACTGAGCCCACCATGAATATTTCCTCTGTTTTGAAATGCCCTTGGGCGACAGAGATTTGATTCCTCCCGCCAAAATCGCACGATTCGCGAAGGTACTGATGATTCGAACCGAATCAGTCGCCAGGTAGCAAAAAGCGACAACGATGAGCGATGTGGTTTACACCGGCGCACTCATTTTAATACTTTGGTGTTTCAACAGTTCATGGGTGCTGACGACTTTCGAGGGCGCTGGGCCTCAAATAAACAACTCACCACAGAAAAAATAATGGGGGAACACACGATGTCAGAATCCAATATCGAAAACGTCGCCATGATTGGCGCCGGCACGCTGGGTGGACAGATCGCTTGGCACAGCGCGTATATGGGTAAGCAGGTCACGGTCTACGATATTTCGGAAGAGGCTCTCAAAAAATGTCAGACCGCACAGGCGGGCTACGCCGCTATTTACTCAAGTGATCTTAATGCCAGTGACGACGATATCGAGGCAACGCGCGCGCGGCTGACTTTCACCACGGATCTCGTCGAAGCCGTAAATAATGTCGATCTCGCGATCGAGGCAGTGCCTGAGGTGCCCGACATCAAAATCGATATCTACAAAAAACTTGCTGCCATCATGCCGGAAGCGGCGATCCTCGCAACGAACTCATCCACGCTGCTGCCATCTATGTTCTCTGCTGAAACGGGTCGGCCAGATCGATTTGCTGCGCTGCACTTTGCCAACATGATCTGGGCTTTGAACATTGCTGAAATCATGGGTGCGCCAGAGACCTCAGACGATACGCTGACCCGACTGACCGCTTACGCAGTTGAAATCGGTATGGTCCCGATACCGATCTCCAGGGAGCAAAATGGCTATGTGTGCAACAGCCTATTGGTGCCCTTGCTTCAAGCGGCCCAATCCCTCGTTACCAAAGGTGTAGCTGATCACGAAACGGTTGACCGGACGTACATGATCATGAATCGCGGCTGCACCATGGGGCCGTGTGGAATAATGGATACGGTCGGCATGGGCACCCTGCGCGAGATCTTCACCTACTGGGGAACGCAATTGGGTGATCAGGATATGCTTACCAATGCTGAATATATACAAGAGCATTTTCTTGACACGGGGCGCACGGGTTTGCTCGCGGGTAAAGGTTATTATGAGTACCCCAACCCCACCTTCCAACAAGCTGATTTTTTGGACATCCCGGAGAAGTCTGCGGTGCCCGCTTTGGCAGCGAAAGCCAAATTATCCTAGAAGATGCAGCGCAATGAGCTTACCGCGACATAGGAGATCGAATGAGCAATAAGACCATCTCGCTGGTTCTTGGCAGCGGCGGCGCTCGGGGGTTGGCGCATGTCGGCGTCATCCGATGGCTCGAAGAAAACGGTCATGACATCAAGTCGATATCGGGTTGCTCTATTGGATCGCTCATTGGCGGTGCCTATGCAACCGGGAAACTGGACGCCGTCGTAGAGTGGATGGAAAGCTTCACCAGAAAAGAGATCTATTCCATGCTCGACCTTTCCTTTACTTGGAATTCTTTGGTGAAGGGAGACAAGATGATGGCCGCCATACAAAGCAAGATTGGCACGGACCTGATCGAAGACCTGCCGATAAAGTTCACGGCTGTCGCCGCAGATATCGCAGCGGAAAAAGAGCACTGGTTTCAAAGCGGCCCAATAGACCAAGCGATCAGAGCATCCGTTTCACTGCCACTGTTTTTTACGCCACACAATGTGGGTGGGGTGCAGTTGATCGATGGCGGCATACTCAATCCCACTCCCATTGAACCGACCTTGGGAGACGACACGGATCTGACCGTAGCGGTGGACCTTGGCGGCCCTATGATGAAGGAAGCAATACCAGAACCAGAAAAAGCTCAAAGCCCTTGGCAGCAGAAAATGGACGACTTTTTGGAATCCATGAAGTCTTCCGAAAGCCAGCCAAAAGACCAATGGGATATGTTCTACATTGCTGATCAATCATTCAACACGATGCAGAATGCTATTGCGCGTGGAAGAATGGCAGACAATCCGCCGGACCATTTAATCTCTGTACCCCGCAACAAATGTGGCACCTTGGAGTTTGATCGCTCCGCGGAGATGATCGAGCATGGTTACCGACTGGCAGCAGAACAGCTCTCCGGCAAGCTTTAACAGCGCCCGCGTGGTCCCTCGATAGAGCACCTTACTCACCCGATGTGCCCCAAAAATTTTAAACTCGATTAAGTGCTTAGCTGGAGGCTCGCTTATGGGGTATGGAGGTTCCGAAAAAGTTCGGACGGCGTCAAATCGACGATCAGTGTTGCAAAAAAATCAGTAATTGTCCTCTTACAGAAATCTAGCTTGGCGCTTGCTGACATTGACATACCGCAATGATCGTTACATCCTCTTCTATTGGCAAACGTAAGAGAAGCGCATGAAAAGTATTGGCCTCGTGTTATTAACGATGTTGCTTGCAAGTGAGGCATATACCAGCGATACCATTGAAGACTTCATACGTGAGTACCCCAATCAACAGCAAGCCAAAATGATGAATGCTTGGCTGGCGGAGAATAACAAGGGGGAGTTTCATTTCACGGGTCTAGTCGATCCAACGGATGCCACTGTCGTTACCCCTCAAGCAACGGTAGACTACGGTTATAACTGGTTTAGCGTCTCAGATACGCCAGCGATTATTTCCGTCCCCACTTACGATAAATTTTTCTCTGTGTCTATTTTTGATATGGAGCACAACGTTCCTGCCGTTATTGTTAACCCTAGTAAGCCCATTCTGATCAGGAGGCCAAACCAAGATATACCTGACGGAGATTTTACTGTGGTGACACTAGAGACCGATCAGGGTCTTGCACTCACCCGTATGGTCGTTATCGACAATATGAAAGAAGTTCGAGCATTGAGTACGTCAATTACGATGAAGGGTGGCCGGGGTGACATGACGCGAAATGTTCAGCGTTTTTCGCCTCAAATTGAAGCCTCAGGCTTGGCCATTATTAAGGCTTCCCTGGCCCACCTTAACCCTGATATCGCATTTGGCAATAAATCTGGCGATGTTGGTTATATTACGTCGGCAGGCGCGGTTATGATTGGGCAGTTAGGGACGCCCGCTGACACGGTACGGTATGGCACTATTTTAACCGATGAATTTGGTCAACCATTTACCGCCGATGGGACTTACACATTAACGGTGCCGCCCGGAATCGCCGAAGAGAGCGGCTACTATTCGATTACCGTTTATGGGGCCGATAACAAACTGCTTATTCCTAATCAGCAAAACATCTACGACAGAACCACCTACTCATCAGAACCTAACGAAGATGGCAGCTACACGGTGACCCTAAGCCCTGATGGCAGTGGCGTAAATGGCATTCCTACCGGAAAGCCTTTCTATGCGATTTTGAGAGCATATGTCCCCGTCTCAGGAACTGATATGACGGTTAAAGTCACCAATAATTAAAGCTCTTTAGCCGGCAGCGACAGGCCAATGCTGAAACGATCCCGCTGGCTGTCGCTAATTAACATCTAAAAACACTATCAACCGCAATGCAGAGTGACAAGTCATCTTGGGGTGTCTTGGAGTAGCCCCCTATGCGCACCGCGGGGCAGACGGTAGGAATAGGTAAAGGACAACCTCAGCGCCTAGGTAGGATGGTTTAGCTAGGCTTGAGTGGGAACATCAAAATAGTGAGGAGGTTTTATGGAATTTTGGTTACTGATGGGCGCCGCGGCGCTGTCGATGGTCGGTGGGTTGTTCCACGGCATTGCAGGTCACAAAATCTATATGAGCAACATCAACGCCAGTAACCTCGAGCCCATTGCAAGAACCTTGAGTCTGGTGAGCTGGCACACGTTTACAATTATGTTGGTGGTTGGTGCCGCGACACTAGCTTGCGTGGCCTTCAGCCCCGACATGAAGCTCATGGCGTACCCCGTTATTCTCACCAATGCCGGGGGTGCGGCAATGTTTCTAACACTCGGGTTGGGTGGCCACGGCCAGCTGCTACGCCTACCTGGCCTCTTTCTGATGGGCGGCACTGCTGTATTGGCGTGGCTGGGGATTGCCTAGCCGCTCACCATGAGGGCCGGCTTCAGCTGAGTTTGATCTATGTCGGTTGTACCTCGTTAATAACGCTTACCCTGCAGCCAATTCTTAGACGAATATCCAATCAGCACCGGTACCAAGCACGCGATCAAGGCTGCCACATGCCGATATTGGCGTGTATTTTCCAGTCACCCCACCTGTCGCTTGAGTCGTGATGTCCAGCTTAAATTCGATTCCATCTCCACAGACGAGGATCTTATGTGTATTGGTGCTGACATCGGGATCGGCGACGATTCTTGACGACGTTTTATCAAGGCCAATACCAGCCAGCGCAATCGCAGCATGAACGTTTGCATTTCTCGGGAACATTCTTACGGCCCCTCTCGCATCTCCTTCGTAAACGACAGTGCGCTGCTCGTCGCTGCGGCCTAACGTTGCCGGACTTTTTATCGTCTCGATGCTCACATCGGAGATGAGCTCCCGTGCATCAAAGATTCCATCAAGACCAAGAATGGCACCATGTGGTAGGTAAATTTGAGTGCCGCTCGAGCGGCAGATATCGACGGCGCGTTCTAAAAACTGCGGGTCACTCAGTGCCGATATTGAAAAGGTCATCAAGTTCGACTGATAAAGGAAGTTTGCATAGTTATTTTTGAGGACATCCGCAGTGGCACATTCAACAACGAGATCGGCCTGACATTTAGCTTCGTCAAATTCGTCAACTATGGGACAAGTCAATTCAAGATCGTTCACGAAGTTCGGATGTTGGATAAATGCGATCTTGTGCTCAGTTTGCGACAACAAGTGCCGCACCATCGCCCTGCCAATTTTTCCACATCCTAAGAAGCCGACAGTCTTCCCTATACCACTCACACAGAACATCCTTTTTCGTGAGTATCGACAGACAATCGGTATCGATCCACGATCATGACGAGTCGCTCCATAGCTGCTACCGCCGCGCCATGATTCTGGGAAAAATTGATCCTAAAACTACGGGTAAATTCTGACCCAAACTCGGTACCTGGCGTCACACTCACGCCCGCTTGTACTCGTAACACCCTGACAAAATCAGAAATACTCAAACTAATCGGCGGCATTGTTGGAAAGAAATAACTGCCTCCCTCTGTCAGTCGAAAAGAGAAACCTTCCGCTACTTTTAACACCGCGAGAATATCATCGCGGATCGCACGATGCTGGGCGATGCGGGTAGTCATCCAACCGTCGGGCTCAGCGAACCAACCTCGCAGCGCCGCCTGGCAATAACCAGCCGCACGAAGAGACACAATCGCTTGTAGTTTTTCCATACGACCGACCATTTCGGACGACCCAATTGCGACCCCAAGTCTAAACCCGCTCATTGACTCCGTCTTAGACGGCCCAATAATCGTAATCAGGTTAGCGGGATTGACCAAACCCAATCCCCGCAGATGTGTGTAATCGCGGCCATCAAAAATTTGTCGAGAATATAACTCATCAACTATGACCGTAGCGCCATATTGCTGGGCAAGATTGGCAATTGCCGTAACGTCGGCAAGCGAGTAAATCACACCAGTCGGATTATTGGGATTAGAGAATACGAATAGTTTTACACCGCTACGAAATGCCTCTTCAAGCTGAGTGAGGTCCAAACCACTGCCCTCATTCGCGCCAAGATAATCCATTCTGATCGGGACCACTTCGCCCTCGAAAAATTCAACCAATTTGCGATTAGCAAAATAATCTGGCACGACAATAGCAACCTTGTCGCCGCCCGCGATACTCGACCCCATCGCAAGAAAAAGCGCACCCTGCGTTCCCGGTGCAAGTATGAGTTCGTGGGCTGCATCGATGCGCTCGCCGGTAAATCTGGAGAGTCGGTCTGCAAGTAGGTCGCGGATATTGTGACGTCCACGATATTCCGTATAAGCCTGGTCTGCGCCCTCTTCAAAACCGTCGACAAAATTCTCCAAGGATCCGGGGATCGGCGGAAATGCATTCACGTCGCCATGCGAGAAGTCGACTGGTACTCCTTCAAGCTTTGTGCCTCGAAACTTTTCATCAGGATCAACATGATGCCGAACCTCTTGGCCTGGGGCACAGTCGACGCCGAGCTTTGCAAATTTTTCTTCTAAACGAGTCATCTGGATTCACTCCTCCGGGAGGCACGTTAACACTGTATCTAGGCAGACAGAATCGCTGCAAAGCACGAACCTGTTGCCTTCTCGACAACTACGCGGTCCAGTGGGGTCTCAAAGGACAGGACGTTTCGGTAAAAGCTCGGACTGTATCAGATCGGCAATCAGCATCCAAAAAAACCTTCCGATTCTTCCTCTTGAGAGAGTCTCGCCGGACCCTCCCCATTCTCATAATCGATCGGTCGTAAGTTCAAGTCCTACTGGGCCCACCATTTCATTTGCTTCATGCTTAGCCGCCAGTTCAGCACGCCAGTCAGCGATAACCGGTTCAGTATTCAGGCGCCGGTGAACCAGCTGGCCTGCGCGTCGAGCACAGATCGATCTTAAGACCCAACATACCGAAGCTTCTCCGCCGCCTGAGGTAAGTGATAACGATAGAAAAACTGACACGCTGCGACCTTGCCCTCATAGAAATCGGCGTCCGCTTGCGCACCGCTT
>Ga0209374_1003202_pt1 | contig 13227 bp, 14 predicted proteins | sample SaaInlLV_DNA_10m_FD_184683 | JGI IMG/M metagenome (GOLD analysis project Ga0209374, IMG submission 184683) | Marine microbial communities from expanding oxygen minimum zones in the Saanich Inlet - SI075_LV_DNA_10m (SPAdes) (version 2) | ecosystem: Environmental > Aquatic > Marine > Unclassified ...
TGACACAGTTTCACAAGCCTTGAGTACCAAGGGGATCGAATCAGAACAGTCGGATTTGGTTTATTTGCCCAATATTACGGTGCCGATCAGTGACAAGGAGACTGCACGTAAAGTGCTGCATTTGATTGAGATTTTGGATGCTCTAGAGGATGTTAAAGCCGTCCATTCTAATCTAGATCTCGCCGATGGCGTGCTCGATGACGAGGAATAACAATCCTTCGCGTCTCCGTGAAAAACCTCTTGCCAAGTCCCTCTGGGCTTTGCAGTTTGAATTTTTCAAACAATGAACCCCAAAATAAACATGCGTTGTAAAACCCTCACCCTTCTTTTTCTCGCCGCCGCGGCATTCGTATTTACTGGCTGTGATGGTGGTAAAGCACAAATGTCTACAGGGGAAACAAATGTTCTTGGCTTGTATCAAAATGCGCAGGAAAGCTACGCGCCAAGTTCGCCGAATACCTTCACCATTAACACCAACGAACTCTATACTCGTGAGAATTTTTCTGGTGATAAGACCACTCTTCTTTGGGGTTTGATTACGATCGAAGACTACTAGGGCATATTGGTTTAAATATTTCTGAAAGCCGCTTCCATTTGGGAGCGGCTTTTTTCTTGGCAATCGCGCTGTCCTGCCACGGGATGTGAGTTTACACTATGCCGCACAACGTCGCTCACTTTCTGGCTGAACAAGCTGTTCAGCATCCTAATGCCGCTGCGGTGCGTGCGCCTGTCGGTCGTGAGGCTGAAGGTGCGATCCGGTATGCCGAGCGAAGCTTCTCGCAGCTGGATGCGGAGGCGTCAGCGACGGCGCATTACTTTGTTGCGTGTGGAATTCAGCGTGGCACGCGTGTGCTATTAATGGTTAAGCCGGGCTTGGATTTGATTCGTATTGTGTTTGCGTTGTTCCGCATGGGGGCCGTACCGATCGTGATCGATCCAGGCATGGGATTGAAGCGTTTCTTGTGTTGCGTGCGACATTCGCAGCCAGAGGCGGTAGTTGGTATACCTACTGCGATTTGGGTGGCACGGCTGTTTCGCCCGAGTTTTCGTGGGGTGTCGGTGAAGCTTTCGGTCGATTCTGGATTTGAGCAGCAGATTGCTCAGTTTACTGCGCAGGGAGATTTTCCAGTGGTGGATTCTGCGGAAGATGAATTAGCAGCAGTCTTGTTTACCTCTGGTTCGACGGGACCAGCGAAGGGCGTGTGCTATGCACACGGCATGTTTGTGGCCCAGGTGGAGGCGATTCGTGCGCAGTATGGCATTGCGCCTGACGAAGTGGATTTGCCGATGTTGCCCGTGTTTGCTTTATTTAATCCAGCGCTGGGGATGTGCACCGTGGTGCCAGAGATGAACCCGAGTCGCCCTGCGACGGTTGATCCGGAAAAAATCGTGCGTGCGATTCAGCAAAATTCGGTGACCAACAGTTTTGGTTCGCCAGCATTGTGGACCAAGATTGCGCGTTATTGTGAGGCGCATGCGGTGACGCTGCCGAGCGTGCGCCGTATTTTGATGGCGGGCGCACCTGTGCCGCCAGCGTTGATGCGGCAGATGGAAGCGATTATTCCGAATGGTGAAATCCATACGCCGTATGGAGCCACTGAGGCTTTGCCTGTGAGCTCAATCGCATCGACGGAGGTGTTGAGCGAGACTGCTATGCGAACCGCGCTAGGGGAGGGCACTTGCGTGGGCAAACCGTTGCCGGGGGTGGATGTGCGGATTATTGAACCAGTTGATCGGCCGATTGCGACGTTTGCTGAAATCGTAGAGCTACCAGTCGGAGCGATTGGCGAAATCCTCGTGCGTGGGCCGTCGGTCACGCGTAGCTATGACCAGCGGCCAGATGCGGACGCAGGCGCGAAGATTGCCGATAGTGGGCGGCATTGGCACCGCATGGGTGACCTCGGTTGGATAGCTGAGACCGGGCATTTGTGGTTTTGTGGTCGTAAAATCGAGCATGTGCAGACTGCGGAAGGGCCGCTTTACACGGATTGCTGTGAGGCGATTTTTAATGAACACCCGCAAGTGTTTCGCTCGGCGTTGATTGATGTCGGCGGTGGACGTCCCGCGATGGTGATCGAGCCTGAGACGAGTATGTTTCCCTCTAATGATTCGCAGCGTGCCGAGTTCATCGAAGGGCTGCGTGAGATCGCGCAGAACAATGTTATGACGAGCACGATCGACACGTTCTTTTTTGAAAAATCGTTACCGGTGGATGTGCGGCATAATGCCAAGATCCACCGTTTGTCGCTTGCGAAGAAGTTCGTAGGGGAGTAATCTAGTTGTGTATGAAGATTTTGGTGACAGGTGGCGGCGGCTTTGTGGGTGGCTACGTAATTGAGCGTTTATTGGCGCGCGCTTACCGCGTGCGGTCGATCGGCCGATCGCCACAACCGCAGTTGGAAGCCAAAGGCGTAGAGGTCGTGTGTAGTGATCTTATGGATGCATCGGCGGTGTCGGCCGCATGCGAGGGTGTGGATGCGGTGTTTCACGTGGCCGCGCGTGCGGGTGTGTGGGGTAGTTGGGAGAGCTATTATCAGCCCAATGTGATTGGCACGCGTAATGTGGTGGCGGCGTGTTGCGAGCAGGGCGTCGGGCGATTGATTTATACCAGCACGCCGAGTGTGGTGTTTAATGGTCAGCCGATCCGTGGCGGTGATGAGTCGCTGCCGTACGGCAAAAATTGGCTGTGTCATTACGCGCATACCAAAGCGATTGCTGAGAAAGAGGCGTTGGCTGCGAATTCAGAATTTCTGAAGGTCGTGGCGTTACGACCGCATCTGATCTTCGGCCCGGGCGATCCACATCTTTTGCCGCGTGTGGTTGAGAGTGTGCAAGCGGGGCGTTTGAAAATCATTGGCGATGGCAAGAGTCGTGTAGATGTGTCGTATGTGGGCAATGTGGCTGATGCGCATTTGAATGCGTTCGATGCCTTAGCTGGAGGTACAGGCGCAGGGCAGGCATATTTTATATCGCAAGGAGAGTCTGTTGAACTGTGGCCGTGGGTGAATTCGATTTTGGATGGCTTAGGCCATACGCCGTTGACGAAGCAGGTGCCATTGCCGCTTGCGTATGCTGTGGGTGCTCTGTGTGAGGGGCTGTGGAAAGTACTCGGCCGCCGGGATGAGCCGCCCATCACGCGTTTTGTGGCGGTGGAGTTGGCAAAGGATCACTATTTTGACATCAGCGCAGCACGGCGGGATTTAGGCTATTTGATCAACACGCCAATGGCTGAAGCGCTGGATCAGACAATATTGGATTTGAAGAAGCGTGGTTTCTAAATGATAGATCGCCAATAATCTCTTCTGACAATCGAGATGCTGGCCTGTGGATCTGTTGCTCAGCCTTGCTGATTTAATCGAGTGAATTTTAAAGTTAAAGTCGTGACTCCTAATAGGAGACTTCTCCTCAGCTTGAGCCGGCATCGATCAATACTAGGGCGTGTCGCCCTCACTCCTAAATTGGTTAAGAGCGTTGCCGTTTTGCTTCGTAGAGGCAGACGGCTGCGGCTGCGGCGACATTGAGTGAGTCGGCTCTGCCGGCCATCGAGATACGGATGCGCTCGTTTGTATGGTGAAGCCAAAAGTCGGTTAGGCCATCGCTTTCGCTGCCGAACAACAGTGCGGTTGGCTTTTTGTAGTCGATGTCCCAGTGCAGGCTTTGGGTGTCGGGAGTGGTGGCGACGGTTTGAATCTGATGTTTCGTGAGCCATTCTGACAGGTAAGCTTGCTCGGTGCAGACGATTGGCAGCGCAAAAACTAGGCCTTGGGATGAACGGATCGCGTTTGGGTTGTAGAGATCGAGTACGCAGTCTACCAGAATCACGGCATCTGCGCCGGCACCGTCAGCACTGCGAAGGATTGCGCCAAGATTGCCAGGTTTCTCGATGCCTTCTAGTATCAGCAATAGAGGCGCCGCAGGTAGGTCGAGTTGTTGGATCGAGTGACTTTGCTGTTTGGCGATCGCGATGATGCCGTCGGGTCCTTCGCGATAGGCAGCTTTACTGAAGGCATCTTCACTCATGCGCACTAGCACTGGGCTATTATTTTCGCAGCGATCGGCAATAAAGGTTTCATGCTGAGCGGATGGGAAGTATTCTGGGCAGTAGTAGATGGTTTCGACTTCATAGCCAGAGCCTATGGCGTGACCGAGTTCTCGCAGGCCTTCGATCAGAAAGCATTTTTGGCGGTCGCGGTACTTGCGTTCGCGAAGCTTGACGAGATTTTTGACTTGATCGTTTTGGCGGCTCTGAATGTAGGCGTCTTGCATATTATTGAATTCAATAAGGGCAGAAAGTTGATCGATGGGAAGCTTGTTATGGATTTTAAGGTTGCAGGATGCGGCTGCATTGGGGAGGGCATTGGGATGCAACCACCGAAAAATTTTGTGCCAGAGCCTTTTGAGTATCATCAAGAGGTCGAAGTGATCGTTGAGAGTTTGACCAATCTAGGGATGGGCGTCGCTCGTGTGGATGGTTGGGTGGTGATGGTGCCATTCGTGATTCCTGGTGAGCGGGTCAAGGCGCGCATCTATCGTAACTTTCAAAATTATTCGGATGCAGATCTGCTTGAGGTGCTTGAAGCGTCGCCGGATCGTGTCGAGCCGCGTTGCCCGCTGTATCAAAGATGTGGTGGTTGTCAGTATCAGCATATGACCTATGCGCGGCAGCTGAAGGAGAAGACTCGGCACGTTGAGGAGTTGATGCAAAAGCTCGGAGCGATCGATCATCCGGTACAGTTGTCGCACGGTTCGCCGAAGGAATATAATTATCGTTCCAAGATCACGCCGCATTATGAGCGTCCGGCGAAGGATGGCTCGCAGCCGATTGGATTTTTGCAATATGGTCGCCGCAACCAAATCCTCGATGTCGAGCAGTGCCCAATCGCGACTGAAGCGATCAACGCCGCATTGCCAGAGGCGCGTGAAGAGGCACGCCTCGCGGGTGGCAAGAAGCGTCGCCAACGTGGTGGCACCATACTGATGCGCGATGTCATCGAAGGAGTGGTGACTGATCCGCAGGAGATCGTCTCCGAGCGTATCGGGAATCATACATTCCAGTTTAAAGCTGGAGAGTTTTTCCAAAATAATCCCTTCATCCTGCCTGAACTGGTCGAGCACGTGGCACGTGAGGCATCACTGCTTGGCGCACGCTATTTGGTGGATGCGTATTGCGGCGTCGGTTTGTTTACGCTCTCGACATCAAAATCCTTTGAACTGTCCGCGGGCGTTGAAATCAGCGAGCCCGCAGTGCGTTGGGCACAGGCGAATGCGACGATTAGTGCCATCAAGAATGTGCGCTTCGTGATCGGCAAGGCCGAGGCGATCTTTAACGGCCTGAAGTTCCCGGCTGAACAGACTGCGGTGGTGATCGATCCGCCGCGTAAGGGCTGTGATGCGAGCTTTCGGCTGCAATTGATGCAATTTCGCCCGCAGCGGATAGTCTATGTGTCCTGTGACCCGGCGACACAGGCGCGTGATTTGAAGGAGTTTGTCGAAGCGGGTTATGATATCACATTGATTCAGCCATTTGACCTATTTCCACACACGCGGCACATAGAAAATGTCGTATCGTTGACACTCTCTTCAAGGCCTCCGCTGGCTGCAGCTTCGCCACTCGAAGACGAGTTGGGCGGCGAAATCGAAAATTAGGGTTGACGCACCCACACTCCGAGGCATGTTTCTGCCTCCTTTTCTTTAAAACCGAATTTATTTTTTATGTCAATCGAAGTCCAAGTCCGTAAGGGCGAGCCCATTGAACGTGCGCTCCGCCGCCTCAAGAAACGCCTCGACCGCGAGGGTACGATTCATACGATCCGTGCGAATCGCTACTTCGTAAAGCCTGCTCAGGTTAAGCGTCGTAAGCGCAAGGAATTAGATTTTAACAATATGCTTCGCGTTCGTTACTCAAACATGTAATTTAACTAGTGCGGGTGTCACAAGCACTTGTCTAGGTTAAGTCCCGCTCCCGTGTAATGCGTGTCGGGACTTTTTTCTGCCATATTGTTGTCATGAGTGATATTTTTGATCGTTTATCCTTATCTACCTGCTGGTGTTCCGCACGGCATACGGATGGCTATGAAATGATCGAAGAGATGGTGGGGCTAGGCTTTAAGCAGGTTGAACTGAGCCATGGCATCCGCATTTCGCTGGTGCCTGGAATTCTCCGAGCGGTTGAAGAAGGACTGGTTCAGGTCTCTTCGGTGCATAACTTTTGTCCATTGCCGAATGGCGTGCAGCACGCCGCGCCCAATCTTTATCAGCCATCGGCCGCTGATAAGCGGGAGATGTGGTTGTGGAATCAATACACAAAGCAGACGCTTGATTTTGCGGTTAAGGTGGGGGCGGGTCGGATTGTGATGCATTCTGGCAGCACTTGGTATTTATTTGAGTCTCCGGAACGGAAGCTCGAGAAGTGGATCGAAGCAGCGGATGTTAAGGCTTGCGATTTGTTGGGTAACAAAGCGTTCGAGGCAGTTCGTGCTCGTGCGCTGAAACGGATTCGAAAGGCTTCGAAGAGCTCAATGCCTCGTATTGTGCAAAGTTATGAGCGTGCGATTACTTGGGCTAAAGAACGTGATTTGCTATTGTGCCTAGAAAATCGCGAAGGTATTGAAGAAATGCCAATCGATGCGGAGTATGCCGATTTCCTCAAAGAACTGACTGAGCCTGAGTATATCGGCTATTGGCATGACACTGGCCATGCTCAGATTAAGCACCAGCGCGGATTGCTCGATCATCGTGCACATTTGACTGCGATGGCGGATCGGTTGAAGGGATTCCATTTGCACGATGTGTCGGATAGTGGACTCGACCATCAGGTGCCGGGCACGGGCACGATTGATTTTAAGATGATTGCCGAGTTTGTCCGTCCAGAGCATACGCTGGTACTCGAACTCAGTCCGCGGCTAACCTCTGAAGAAGTGCTAGCTTCTCGTGATTACATCGGTGGCGTCTTGGCTTGACCGACGTGCCGCTTTCCTAGTGTGACAGATTAAGTGCAAGTTGGCACTTTTTGGCTTTTTTTGGGTCATTTTGTCGCTACCTTAAAAATAGTTATTAATTGTTATCTAGTTGTCAATCAGGGGTTTGGTGATGTGCTTATATTTGGCATAGTATGTGCAATACTAGATATTGTAACTTAACCAAAGGAGGAAATACGATGAAGCTAATACGCTATGAATATCCACAAATGCCTAGCGCCGGTTCTCTAAATCGTTTATTTGACCTCGGAATGCCAACAGTTGAGCGTTTCGGTGGACTTATTGATGATTTATTTGGCTCGGAGGCTAGTTTAAACCAACCTGCAGTCGATCTCTATGAAGACGATGACAACTTCTTTGCACGCATGGAATTACCAGGCGTGAAAAAAAATGTCATCGATTTGGAGCTCGAAAATGCAGTCCTGACCTGCAGTGGCAATTATTCGGAAAAGACCAAGGATACTGAAACAGACTACAGTTTTCAGCGTTCTATTTCTGTCCCAGATGGTGTTGCTCTTGATCGGGTATCCGCTGATAGTAAGGACGGTGTCCTAACTATCAAAATGCCCAAGAAGGACGCGTCTAAGTCGCGTCAAATCTTGGTCAAATAATTGAAAAACCTAGAAAGGAATTGAATCATGAGCACTACAGAAATTGATACGAAGACTACGACTGGGCCGAAGGCTCAAACCCACACTTGGCGACGACCTCGCTATGATGTGTTGGAAAGTGATGATGCCTTTGACGTCAGGGTAAGCTTACCTGGCGTCCAGCGTGGAGGAGTGAATATCTCTGTTGATGGTGATAATCTAAGCATCACTGGGACACGTACTCACTCCGCAATGGAGGGCTGGCGCCCACTACGCCGTGAGTTGCCGGAGGGGGATTATCGCCTAAACTTACGTTTAAACGTCGGTGTGAAGGAGGGCAATATTCGCGCTCACGTTGAGGATGGTATCCTTGATCTAACACTGCCTAAAGCTGATTTTTGTAAAGCGCGTAAGATTAAGGTGAATTAAGCCATCAGACGAATGGTTTCTAGGGCGGCTCTATCCCGGGTCGCCCTTTTTTGATCAGTCTCAGGTGATGCGCTTTGCCGGGCTGTTTTTAATTAAAACTGCCAGCTTTACGCTTGCTTTGGACTAGGAGGCTGGTTTTCCTCTCCGCTTTCCTGTATCCTTATATCAGGGGAAGTTGAGGCTTACAGCTTCATTCTATGCAAAAAATAACCAATCAATAATAACAAAAGAAACCTACATTTCTCCCCAGGATTTATTCTAGGGCTTTAAACACATATCATGGATGTAACACCAAAAGACCTATTCGACGCAGGCGTTCACTTCGGCCACCAGCTTCGCCGCTGGAATCCAAAGTCCAAGCCATACGTTTACGCTAACATCAACGGCATCTCCATTATCGATTTGGAGCAGACTCACGCGCTCCTTGAAAAAGCATATGCTTTCATCGAAGAGACTGTTGCTTCCGGCAAAGAAATCCTCTTCATCGGCACCAAGAGCCAAGCGCAAGAAATCATGCGTGAAGCTGCGACTGCTTGCCAAATGCCTTTCTGCGTAAATCGCTGGATGGGTGGAGGCCTCACAAATTTCGCAACCATCAAAACTTCGCTCGGTAAATACCGTAAGTTCCTCCAGATGGACACAGATGGTGGCCTTGAAAAACTTCCTGGTAAGGAAGAGGCAGCTGTTCGCCGCCAAATGAGCCGCATGAACCGTAACTTCGAAGGTATGCTCAACGTCAGCGAACTTCCAGCGGCTATTTTCATCGTTGATACTAAGAACGAAGATATCGCAGTTGCTGAAGCACGTCGCCTCGGCATCCCTGTGATCGGTCTTGTTGATACAAATTCTGACCCAACAATCCTCGACTACCCGATTCCGGGTAATGACGACGCTGTTAAGTCAATCCGTATCATCGTTGAAACAATCCTCGAAGCCGCTCAAAACGGTCTCGCTCATCGTGAAGCTAAGAAGGTACAAAAGAGCGCTCCTTTGGTTCGTGAGCAAACTTTCGAGCAGCAAGAAGACGTCGATGTGACACTTCCAGCTGGTTACGGCGAAGACGAAGCAAAGCCTGCTGCTGAGTAATCAGTTTCAGAGTGCTTCTCAAATTTTCACATTATTAAAAGCTAAAATATAGAAACATGAGTGTTCAAATTACAGCAAAGATGGTCGGCGAACTGCGCGAAAGTACAGGCGGTGGACTAATGAATTGCAAAAAAGCATTGGTAGAAACTGAAGGCGACTTCGAGAAAGCTGCGGATCTTCTTCGTAAGAAGGGTGAAGCAACTGCTGCGAAGAAGTCTGGTCGTGATGCAAGCGAAGGTCTGATTGAGACTTACATCCACCTCGGTGGTAAAGTAGGTGTCATGGTTGAAGTGAACTGTGAAAGTGATTTCGTTGCGAAGACTGACGACTTCAAGCAACTCATTCGCGACATTGCGATGCACATCGCTGCGGTTAATCCAGCGTGCATCTCTCGTGATGACATCGATCCTGCGATCGTTGCTGCTGAACGTAAGGTTGCTGAAGAGCAAGCCGAAGGTAAGCCAGAACGTGCAATCGCTAGTATTGTTGAAGGTAAGCTCAACAAGTTTCTCGCTGAATCTTGCCTCCTTGAACAGGCGTACGTGAAGAACCCTGATCAAACCGTTCAGGAATTACTCACCACTATGATCGCTAAAATGGGCGAGAACATGGTGGTTAAGCGTTTCGCTCGTTTCGAAGTCGGCGCATAAGTCGTCTTCGTTTTATAACATTTCTAAAAGCCCTTCGTTTTCTGAACGAAGGGCTTTTTTCTGCCTATGTAGTTGGCAGTGTCTTGCTCGGTTGCTGGTAGATTTAGTCATGGCGCTCGGCGCCGTGTCATATCATTTCAGAGATCTGTTGCTCTAGGGAAACGCTCCGTCGTTTCCATCACGACGCATGGCAATGACTGAGCATTGGACTTTTTCACTCTGCTCGGAATCCTCGATTTTACTACCCCACCAGTCGACCCAGCACGGTCTGCAGCACTGGTCGTATATGATCCGCCAATGCCTGGTTCGCATACGCCACCCAGTTCACCGCACTGGTCGTGTCGAGTGGGCAATTCAGCAGACTGCCATCGGGATGTTCGACGATGCAACCCGCCTCTTCGAGGATCAACGCACAGCACACATCATACGGATGGGCGCTGAGGTTTTCTTCGATGTCCAGCACGCGAAACACCAGCGGGCGGATATCTGCAACGAAGCGATCGCGCCCACTTAAGATTTCGTAGAATTGTCCGCCGGTAGAGATGTATTGATCGTTAAATACTAGTGGTGTGCCATCGCTCGAATCGCCGTAGAGTTTGTCCCAGAGGAGTTCTTCGATTTGAGAGAGCAGGGTGCTGCCAGCGGGAAAGAAGCGGCAGATCGTGCCGAAGGCGTGGCGCACCTCGCTGGCTTGGCTCGGTTGTAGCTCGACTGGGGAATGTTTGAACTCGTTGCGGATGTCGAAGGCTGAGGCGTACATGCCGCCACCGCGTGTCGCACTGAGTTGATCGGCGCGCCATTGGCGGGTGGTGGGGATCTCAGTCATCGCGCTCACTTCGATGTCGGTGAGTGTATTGTCCTTGCCGCGTTGTGGCGCAATGCCAGCTAGTATCCAAGCTGCGCGCTTGTCATACATGATGCCGCGCGTGCCATCGATCGGATCAATGATGCACTTGAGCGTGGTGTCTTCGATTTTGGTGCCCAGCGGGAAGCAAAGCGTGTGCGCATCATCCAGCCCTTCCATGATAATTTGCACCGGCCACTCGGCAGACCAGTTGTCCTCAAACCATTTGAAGATCGCTTGATCGGCAATGGTATCGATCGCGTAGATCACATCCGCTGCTGTCTCTTCAGTGATCGCTGCGAGCTGGTCGGTCGTGCGACTCGCGCGCTCCTTGAGAATAGCTTCGAGGGTCGCGCGCTGCAGCGCGCAGAGTGATTGGCGTAGTGTTTCTTTGTCGGCAGCAGAAAGTGTCATTCGAGTAGTGCGTTGTAAATTATGCGTCTTTGCAACTATTTGGGAAGATAGTAAGTGAGTTCTGGTCTTGCCTAATGCAAGCATCGCACAAGCTTAGCGACATGGCAGATAGATATGTAGTGATTATGGCCGGTGGCCGCGGTGAACGTTTTTGGCCTGAGAGTCGCTTGGCGTGTCCGAAGCAGCTACTCCCGATAGTCGGGAGTAAGGCAATGCTGGCGCAAACGATCGACCGCTTGGACGGGCTTGTGCCTGCTAAGGATGTCTTTGTGGTTACCAATGCCGAACAACGTGCTGCGGTGCTGGAGGTATGCCCTGAATTAGACCCTGCTAAAGTGATCGGTGAACCGATCGGTCGCGATACCGCCGCTGCGGTTGGCCTAGCGACTATTTTAGTGGCGCGTGAGAATCCGAATGCCTCGTTTGCAATGTTGCCAGCTGATGCGGTGATTCACAATGCCGAGGGCTTGCGTTCGACTTTGGAGGCGGCGTTTGCCGCAGCGGAGGCGAATCCTGTGCTGGCGACTGTGGGCATTACTGCCGCATTTCCTGCGACGGGTTATGGCTACATTCAGCAGGCCGATGCACTCGGCGAGTTTGCCGAACGCGCAGTGTTTAATGTGAAGCGCTTTGTTGAGAAACCTGACCAGGCGACCGCGCAGAGCTATCTCGATTCGGGCGACTACTTTTGGAATGCTGGCATGTTTGTGTGGTCCGTTGCGTCGATCACTGCCGAGCTCGCTAAGAATACGCCATCGCTCTGGGGCGCCTTGCAAGCGATTGACTCCGGTCTGGCTGCAGGCACTGCGATCGATCCGTTGCTTGAGGCGCACTATCCTAGTTTAGAGAAGATCTCGGTGGACTATGCGATCATTGAGAAAGCTGAAAACGTGGTGATGGTGGAGTCCGGCTTTGATTGGGACGACGTGGGCGAATGGCCTGCTGTTGAGCGCCACTATCCAGCCGATGAGTCAGGCAATGTTGTGCGGGGCAGCGCGCATATCGAAGACTCCAGTCACAATATTGTTTTTTCCAGAGACGATGATCACCTCATCGCACTCCTTGGAGTCCAGGATCTGATCGTGGTGAAAACCGACGATGCGACACTCGTGTGCCATAAGGATAAGGCCCAAGAGATCAAAGCTTTGGTGCAAGCGATCGGCGCGAAAGAAGCACTGAAGCATTTAGTATAAACGAACCATTTCATTTAGCATGTCTGGCACTCTCTTATTTCAGCTCCACCTCTCAGCCCTCAGGTCTCCAAGCTCTAGTCTCCTGATGGTTCAATGAATTATCTAGGCATAGATTGGGGCGAGAAACGGATCGGGCTCGCGCATGCGGATGAGGTCGGCATCGCTGTGCCATTGCCAGCTGCCACAGCCGCGACGAAGAAGGCACGGTGCCAGCATATTGAGGAGATGATCAAGACGCGGCGCATTCATGAAATCGTGTGTGGCTATCCGTTGAACATGGATGGCTCAGTTGGCACTAGGGCCAAAGAGGTCGATGTGTTTATTGGCGAAATCGAGAAGCGCTTTGGCTTGCCGGTGCATCGGATCGACGAGCGCCTGTCGAGCCACTCGGTCGAACAGGGACTGAAGCAGCAAAAGAAGAAACTTGATCGCCGCAGCGGGGAGATTGATTCCCGGGCAGCCGCATTGATCCTGCAGGATTTTATCGAAGAAAAGGCGATGAATGCGCCGATCCCGTTCCCGGAAGAGGGGTTTTGAGGCCTGAGGTTGTAGATCTGGGGGTGTAATGAAGCTTTAAAATGGGGGGGCATTGTACCGATGCCCGCACGTCAGTTGAGGCAGTAGCTTGAGGAATGGGCGATGGGGCGTAAAAAACGGCGTTTTCTCTGAATTCCTGTCTTGACCCAATGGCGGGCTGGGGGGCATCTTACGCCCTTCGATGACGCGGGTATAGTTTAGAGGTAAAACATCTGCCTTCCACGCAGAGGTCGTCGGTTCGATTCCGTCTACCCGCACCATCGATCAATATAAAAAGCCAGCATTTGTTTGCTGGCTTTTTGTAATTTAGATCCTGGGTTTGAGGATCAGGACCCCGTCGTGGGCTTCTGCGATTTCGCGCATGATGTTGGCGAAGCGGGTGTTGCCTTGTGGCGCGCCTATTTGGAAGGGGTTGATCAATGTGGGGAAGCCGATGGCGCTGATCGAAGCTGGGCGTTTACCGGTGGTCGAATCACGTGGGTTGAGCCGATCCAATTTGAGCAGGAA
>Ga0209374_1003211_pt1 | contig 13190 bp, 10 predicted proteins | sample SaaInlLV_DNA_10m_FD_184683 | JGI IMG/M metagenome (GOLD analysis project Ga0209374, IMG submission 184683) | Marine microbial communities from expanding oxygen minimum zones in the Saanich Inlet - SI075_LV_DNA_10m (SPAdes) (version 2) | ecosystem: Environmental > Aquatic > Marine > Unclassified ...
TCATCCATCTTGCTGGTTTACAAGTTCCATTCTGTGCTGCCAATCCAGCTTTGGGCGCGCGAGTCAATGTTGAGGGAACCATTAACGTTCTGCAGACAGCGCGAGAATTAGATCTGAAACGCGTTGTCTATGCATCGTCAGTTGCAGCTCATGGATTGCCACCGGGCGGCGACTTCTCAGAAACACTCTATGGCGTTTACAAAGTTGCCAATGAGCATTCGGCCTTTGTTTATTGGAAAGACTGGCAGGTGCCGTCTGTTGGGCTCCGACCCAATGTTGTTTATGGATTAGGGCGCGATCAGGGGATGAGTTCTAAAAATACTGCCGCTATCGAAGCAGCGGTGAGCGGTACGTCTTTTGATATACCGTATCGCGGCAATTATAGCTGGCTTTATGCAGGCGAGGCTGCGGCGGCGTTTATTGCAGCTGTTAGTCAGGATGGGACAGGCGCGCCTGTTTTCGACTTAAATGGCAGTTGTGAGACGATAGAGGCTGGTCTTGAAATTTTGAAACAACTTGCACCGCAGGCCGAGATAAGCTGTTCGGGAGGTGAGTTTCCGTTTCCAGCAGATTTAGATGACGGACCCTTGCGTGCCTATCTGCCTGATTACCCCTCTATCAGCGTAGAAGAGGGGATAACAGCAACCTATACAGCCCTCTCAGCAACTGATGCCACCGATTAGGACCCTGATGTAACGGCTCGCTATTATTGTGAGTAGCTTCGCGTTGAGAGGGTGCTTGCCCGAAACAGGATAATCAGGGCTGTTGCCATAAAGCAGATCAGACCGGCGGTGAAGAATATTGGCCCATAGGTCATGATTGCGTCTCGTGCTTCTCCAGCACCATAGGCTGCGATAGCTGCGCCTATCTGGTGGGAGGCAAAAATCCATCCAAAAATAACAGGCCCTTTGACTGGCCCGAAGAATTTTCCCGTGAGCCGTACTGTCGGGGGAACCGTTGCAATAAAATCCAGACCGAAGAAAATTGCCCAAAGTGATAGAGCAAAAACATCAAGCTCGCTATACGGAAGATAGAGAAGAGATAGGCCGCGAAATCCGTAATAGAAAGCAAGCAACTTATAATTATCATACCTATCAGACAGCCAGCCTGAACTCATTGTGCCAATGAAATTAAAAATACCCATCACTGCAAGATATGATGAGGCTACAACTATGCCAATATTATTATCAGAGCAAAATGGAATGAAGTGCTGTGAGATCAGACCATTGGACGTCAGCCCGCAGATAAAAAATGTTATCGCAAGAACCCAGAAAGCCGGATGCTTTATCGCCTCTATCAGGCAAGATATGCTGGTCAGGAAGGGATTATCTTTTGATGAGTTAGGCGGCATAAACAGCTCATCCGAGCCATAGGGGGGAACATCCAAATCTGATGGCCAGTTTTTACCAAACAGAAAGAAAAGCACGGCACATAAACAGGCCCCGATGAGAATAGGAAGAATTGAAAACTGCCATTCGAAACGGGTCGTAAGCCAGGCTGTTATGGGCACAAATGCTAATTGACCTGCAGCAAAAGCTGATGTGAGTATCCCGACAACAAGACCCCGCCTTGTCTCGAACCATCTTGTTGCAACAGTCGCCGCAAGCCCTAGCCCAAGGATGCCAGAGGCTATGCCAAGACATACGCCGATACTGAAATACAGATGCCATGTCTGGGTTGCATTCACCGTAAGGATGAGGCCCAAGATAATGAGTGTGCAGGATGTAACAGCAACCTTCGTAATCCCAAGCCTCAGCATTAACGCGCCGCCAAATGGCGCAAACAAGGCAAGGATGAGAAACATTACGCCAATCGCAGTGGTGACATCAGAAATCTGCCATCCAAAAGAAGTTGTCATTGGCAGAATAAGAACTTGAGGGATGCTCAACGCAGCTGAGGTAAAGGTAATCGTAATAAAAGCCAGAAAGGCCATCACCCATCCGTAATATATATTATGACGATCCAGAAAATTCTTTAACGGAAGTGCAAACATCTACTGCTAATCCTAACGACCTTAACATTGCTATATGCGCGTCGGTTAGAATAGTATTGAGATAGAGAGTTTCGTCAATCCTATTCACCGCAATAGAGGCAAGGCCTCATCCTTAAGAGTAGGGTTAAGAAGAGGGGGGTGCAGGCATATGCTGAAGGACGAGCCGTTAATGGAACAGTCACAAAAACCTTATCATGAGATTATCTGCACAAGTTGCCACGCAAAAAAGTCAGCTGTTAAAACCTATTTTGATGATGCGGGCGAAGAATGGCAATCAGTGTGCTTTACCTGCGGTGAAGTTATCTATCATTTACACCATCACGAAACGCGCTCAAAATTACGCCATAAATGTATGGTGCGGTTTATCCTTGGCTAAATGGGCGGGGTGAGCAAGAGGAGACCAAATGAGCAAGCATGTTTTTACAAAACCGTTTACCCAGCAAGAATCAATTCCAGAAGCTGGCATTGAACGCGCTGTGGAGATTATGAGAAGTGGTAGGCTCCACCGCTATAATCTTGCAGTCGATGAGGCAAGCGAGGCTAGTTGCCTTGAGAGGGAATATGCGATCTGGCAGGGTGCTGATTATTGTCTGGCCTGTAGCTCTGGCGGCTATGCTATCCAGCTGGCATTGCGTGTATGCGGTGTTGTGCCGGATGACAAGGTTCTGGCAAACGCCTACACGCTAGCCCCTGTCCCGGGCGCTATCCATAATGTGGGCGCTGTCCCGGTGCTGGTAGATATTGACGAGAATTACCATATAGATTGTGATGACCTAGACGCCAAAGCAAAGGTGAGTGGCGCAAAGGTTCTCCTTTTGTCTCATATGCGCGGCCATATTGCCGATATGGACCGTGTGGTAGAAATTTGTAACGCCTATAATATCTGCCTTATTGAAGATTGCGCTCATACGATGGGCGCCAAATGGCGCGGGATTAGGTCCGGTAACTTTGGCACTGTTGCAACTTTTTCAACCCAGACATACAAGCATATGAATTCTGGTGAAGGCGGATTCCTGACAACAAATGATCCTGAAATAGCCGCGCGTGCTGTTGTTTCGTCAGGCTCCTATATGCTGTATGGCCGTCATGGCGCAATTCCAGCAGAGGAGGTGTTTCAGAAAATCCGGCTTCATTCACCTAACTATTCAGGCAGGATGGACCAGATGCGGGCGGCTATGTTGCGGGCACAATTGCCAGAAATAGAAAAGAATCTGGCACGCTGGAATCTGCTCTATGGTAAATTACATGCACGATTATCGTCTATGGAAGGCGTGACTATTCCGCGGCGTAAGCAAGCTGAAGAATATGTTGGCTCTTCCATTCAGTTTCGTGTTGAGGTGGTTGCAAAACAGAGCATACCTGCCTTTGTTGCCGACTGTGCAGCGCGCGGTGTAGAGCTTAAATGGTTTGGCGATGACGAGCCAAAAGCCTTCACAAGCCGTTATGATAGCTGGCGTTATATTGATGATATTCCGGTTCTGCCCACTACGTTGAAGGTGCTGGAGAAGACACTTGATATGCGTGTGCCACTGACATTCACGGAAGCTGATTGCGCGCTTATCGCAGATATTATCGAAGATGAAATGAAACAGTTTACGCAGTGATAAGGCGAAAACAAAATCATGGTGCAATGATAGTCTTGTTATTACTGACGCTAGGTTACATAAACCGCGCAGGGTCAAAAGCAGAGGTATCACTATTGCTGACCCTACCATCAATCATATCAGCAATCATGCGGCCTGATTTTGGCCCCGATGTTAACCCGATATGCTGATGGCCAAAGGCTGTATAGATACCGCTCTGTGCAATCTGGCCAATCAGCGGCAGGCTGTCTGTCGTAGAGGGGCGAAACCCCATCCATTCTTCGGTGCCGTCATAATGCAGCTCGGGGAAGGCATCCTTAACAAAGGATTTTATCAGCGCAATTGGTCTTTTTGACGGGCCATACTCAATGCCGCCTAACTCCACTGTTCCGGCACAGCGCAGGTTCTTTCCCATGGGGGTGATGCCAAATTTCCCTGCGGCGAGCATCGGATTTTTTGGTAATATCGATGCATTTTTATAAACAACATGATAGCCGCGCTCAGCCTCTAGCGGAACAGACAAGCCAAGGCGCTTCATGAGCGGCTTTGACCAAATGCCTGATGTCACAACAGCATTGTCACATTCAAACTCACCCTGGTCAGTGTGAATGGCTGTTATTTTGCCATTAGATTTTTTAAAATCCTGGACCTCTGCTTGAATGAAGGTTCCGCCGCCATGGACAAAATAGGCGCATAGTTCTTTGACATATTGTCCAGGATTTAGAATGTGACCCTGCCCTTCCAGAACAGCCATACATTGCATTGTCGGACCCAGAATTGGCTCCTCTTCTGCAACCTGCGCGCCGGTTAGGATGGTTGGCACAAGCCCCACCTCTCGGCGTAATGCCCAGCTATAAGCGTCTTGTTCAAAACCTGCTTGTGAGCGGTAGACATAGCTGATTTTGCTATCCACTACCCACTGCGCGACAGGCGTGCCGCTGCTCAAGGCTTTATGCTGGTCTACAGCATCAGACAAAAGAGGCATCAGGTGCGAGACTGTCTGGCGCGCCCTGGCATCGGTTGCTTGTGATAGAAACTTTGCTAACCACGGAACAAGACGCGGCATATAACCCCATTTCAGAGAAAAGGTGCTTTTGGGATTAAATAGAAGAGAGGGTAGATTGCCCCAGAGAGCGGGTGTAGTCATGGGCACGACCGCCCATTGTGCAATTAAGCCAGCATTACCGTAAGACGCGCCCATACCCGGCTCGCCCCTATCCATCAGAACGACCTGATAGCCATATCGTTGCAACCAGATAGCGGTTGATACGCCGCAGATACCAGCACCGATAACAATAATTTTTGGCTGTGCCATAAGGCGGCGCTCCCATGGATTATGCTAACCTAGCATTTCCTTGCTATATTATAACAAACATATCTGGCCCTATAATAGACCGGTTGCGATAAGCCGTCCGCCCATTAGTAAGAAAGCCGTCAGCACAAAAGTACGGAATAACTCATGCGATACATAACGCCGTAGGATCTCTCCTACCCGAAATCCACACATCACCACAAAAAGCCCAACAAGTGACTGCAAAAGTGTTTCGCTGGTGACAACACCAGAAATGATGAGCCCGATAGCAAGGGGGATGCAGCCGGCAAGAAACAGAAACCCTGTTGCGCCAATAAATTCCTCTTTGGGTGTATTTCGAGCCAGAAGGTACATCGCAACAGGCGGCGACCAAATAGAACTTAGCCCGCCCAAGATCCCTGAAAATAGGCCAACACCTACCTGCCATCCAAGCGCATCAGAAATCGGAAGCGGGATGCGGAACAACAAATTGACGGAGAAGGCCACCATGGCACAGCCAATGGCAACCGTTAGCATGGCGGTAGGAAAAGACGTGATGAATAATGACGTAACAAAGATGCTAGTCATAATGGCCGCGGCAAACCATTTATATTTTATCGCTATTTGCCGCCTATTTTCAGACCGGTTGAACTGGACGAAGTTTGTGAAAACAATCGGCAAAATCATCAGTGATATAGCAGTTGTTGGCTCCATGATAAGGGTCAGAAACGCCATCGCAGCAGCAGGAAGACCAATACCCAGAAACCCCTTAATGAGAGCCGCTATGAAAAAAATACCCGCAACAAGAACCATTTCTGCCGGCTCAATGCCTGCCGGCAGAAAGGTTTCATAAAACACATCCATTATTACGTTTCCTGATACACCAGACCAAACAGCTTTAATCGTTGAACTTTACCAGATGGCCCTTTTGGCAGGTCATCAAGAATATGAATATTATCGGGACATTTGAACTTACCAAGCCGGTCCCGGCAATGATCAAGAAGAGCTGAAACATCAGCCGCCTTTCCTGGCTTAAAGCGAATACATGCCTCAACCCTTTGGCCATAATTCTCGCATGGCACAGCAAAGGCTGCTGCTTCTAGAATAACATCATGCTCTAACAGCACTTCATCAATTTCACGCGGTGCAATATTCTCCCCGCCCTTGATGATAAGCTCTTTTATACGGCCGGTAACAAACACATATCCATCATCATCCATATGGCCAATATCGCCTGTCCGCAGCCAGCCATCGCTCATAATCGTCTTTGCGGTTTCATCGGGCTGATGCAGATATTCCTGCATAACATTTTCGCCGCGCACCAGTATCTCGCCAGACATGCCTGCGGCAAGGGCGTGTAAATTTTCATCTGCAATCATGATTTCATTTCCCACAGCAATGCCGGGTGAACCTATTTTGCGTTCTTGTGGCGGCATGGGGTTTGATAGAATTTGTGCACCTGTTTCGGTTAGCCCCATTGTTTCAATAATCGGAATCCCAAACCGGGTTTCAAACCGGCGGTGAATTTCAGGCGATAAAGGCGCCGAGGCGGAGCGCGAAAAGCGCAGCCGTGCCCGGTCAAGCACTGGCTCGGTTTCGTCATTTAATAGATAGGCAAACAAAGTCGGTACCGCACTAAACCAGCTCACCTTATGGTCATAAACCTGTTGCCAGAAAGTCGAGACTGAAAATTTATAGGGGATAATAAGCTGGCTGGTAGATACCAGAGTGCCCATGACGGTCACGCATAGTCCGTTAATATGATAGATAGGCAATACGCAAAGGCCAGTATCTTTTGACGTGATATGATGGGCCTCAACAGGGTTTCTGCCAGCCGCCAGTAAATTTCCATGGCTTAGAACAACGCCTTTTGGATTACCTGTGGTGCCGGAGGTATACATCAAGATGCCGGGCGTTTGTTTCTGCGGCGAGGGGGTGTGTTCTGCAGCCGTGCCGCTGTATCCCTCTGGCCAGACAGGCTGTCCTTCTGGCGGCAGACTGATGATAAGAGGTGAAAGCTCAGTCGTCCTCAGAACATCTTTGATGAGGTCATGATTATCGGGCGCACAGAAAATAACATCAGCTTTGCAATGGTTCAGCACATAGGACATTACCTTTGCCCCTGCGACCAGATTAAGCGGGGTTGCAAGGTAGCCGCCATAGGTGATGCCGGCAATGGCAAGGCAAGCGCCTATGCTATTATGAGAGGCAATCGCAATGGATGCACCTTCTTCTGTTCCCAAGGCTTTTAGATGTGCTGCAATGGTTTGGGCCTGAGAAAGGGCCTCTTTCCAGCTAATCTGCTGGCCGGTTTCAGGGCTGGTGAGCCAAATAGCATCAGGTGATGCTGCTGCATTCTGTTCAAGCTGGTCACGAAGAGAACCGCTCATTTGCCAAACTCAGCCCAGTAATCAGAAAAAATTTCGTCCAGTTCAGGTTTCCGCTCTGGGATTTCGCGCACAATCTTCACGTGGTTCACAAAATGCGTCCAGTTCAGGTTTTCATCGATTGAATTACCACCCCAGCTCCCACATCCCATCGAGAGAGAAAACGGCATGCCATTATTAAAAAACCCGCCATTGGCAAAGCAATGAGCCTGATTAACAATCACACGGCAGGTCCGTGCCTCCATCGCAAGCGCATGGGCACGGCTATCATCAGTGGAATGAAGGCCAAGAGAATGGCCAGCTCCCTGAATAGTCTGTATCGCCACTGCCTTTGCCTTGGCGTCTTCAAAATCAGAGGCTTTATAGAGTGCAAGAAAGCGCGCCATCTTCTCCCCCGTCATCGGGATATCAGCGCTAATATGCTCCTGCGGCGCAACAAGGAAGCTTGTCCCATCTGGCGCGGTGGCTGTTAAGCCCATTGCCTCCAGAACAGTCTCAATATCCTGCGCCAGCAATGTTGTTGTCATTTTTCCATCATGCCAATGAATGGATTGGAGCTTATCTGCTCCGGCTTTATCAAGCAGGTATCCACCATGCCGTCCGAGCGCCGCAACAACCTCATCATAAACGCTATCAACAGCAATCACGGCATTTTCCGAGCTACATGATGTGGCATTATCAAAGATTTTTGAGGCGGCAATCTTGGCCGCAGCATCATCAATATCGGCTGTTTCATCAATAATCGTAACAACATTACCAGCACCCACACCAAGCGCAGGTGTGCCAGATGAATATCCAGCGCGCACATTGCTCTGAGAGCCGGTCACAACAACAAGATCGGCAGACTGCATCAGCCGTTGGGTTTTAGGCTTGGATGGCGGGGCAGGTGACATCTGCACCAGATTGTCTGGTAGCCCCAATGCGGCAAGGGCTTTGTGAATATGACGAAGCAGGGCAAGAGCTGGTTTTACCCCTTTTGGACTAGGTGCGATGATAATCGCATTCCCTGTTTTCAATGCGTTGATGATATTATTAGTCGGTGTTGCAAGCGGGTTTGTTGAGGGTACAATCGCTGCAATAACGCCTTTTGGCCGGAGATAGGTTGAAAGACCTGTTTTCGGATCATCGCAAACATACCCAAAGCTGGTGACATGTTTAAGATCGCGCATCAGCCCTAATGTCTTATTATGATTTTTGCGAACCTTGTCTTCAACACGGCCAAGACCCGTTTCAGCAACCGCCATTTCTGCCAGTGTCTGGTTTCGTTCCGGCTCCATCAAGGCCCAAGCGACAGCCTGACAGGCTTTATCAAACAGGGCCTGACTACCCATTTCCTCATAGCGCGCTTGAGCAATGCGCGCTAAAGCAACGGTTTTGTCAATTTCAGCAATGCCGCTATCATCAGTCATATGGTTCACTTCTTTAGTTAGATGGCTTAGGCAGGGTTTGCCTTAAACGCTTTGTGTAACCCGCTTGCAAGCGTCAATGTGCCAGCAATAATCAGGATAAGACAAACGGGGCGTGATAAGTAATCAAACAGGTCATAATGAACCATCTGCATGCCTTGTGCGAAATTCTGTTCGCCAATTTTTCCCAGAATAATGCCAAGCACAATCCCGGGGATGGAATAGCCTGAACGTCGCAGCAGGAATCCAATAATGCCGGCACCGAACATCACCATGACATCCAGAACCAGACCCCGGCCAATATAGGAGCCGATACTTGCCAGAAGCAGGATCAGAGGCGCAAGGAACTGGAACGGAATTTTCAATAAATACAGAATTGTTTTTGTTTCAAGGATGCCAATGAAGAGAATAGACAGATTGGCATAAAACATCGCAGCAAAAACAACCCAGATAAGGTCTGGCGAGTTATAGAAGACCAGCGGTCCTGGTTCTAGGTCATGCATCTGGAATACAGCAACCATCATGGCGGTAAGAGCGCCGCCCGGAAGCCCAAGGGCGAGCAGCGGGATCATAGCAGCACCTGTTGCTGCATTATTGGCTGTCTCAGATGAAATAACGCCTTCGATATTTCCTTTTCCGAATGACTCTTTATTCTTTGACCAGCGCACAGCTTCGCCATAGCCCATAAAGGCAGCAAGTGTCGCGCCAATGCCGGGAAGGATGCCGCAGAAAAACCCAACAAACACTGAACGGATAACAGCAATTTTCTGCTGCCACAATTCAAAAAATGAGGGGAATTCCATATTCACTGGCGGCGCTTCATAGCGCCCTCTGGCAGTTTTTTCAGCCTGTACAAAGATTTCTGAAACGGCAAAAAATCCGAGAATAGCAGGAACAAAGGCAATGCCCGCGGCCAAATCGGAGAAGCCGAAATTAAAGCGGTCAATCCCGCCAACCGGATCCTGTCCAATGGTGGCAATGATAAGGCCCAATGCAACAGACATCCACCCTTTCCAGATTGTTCGCCCGCCAACAGAAGACGCAACAGCCAAACCAAAAAACACCAGAGCAAATATTTCCGGTGGCCCAATATTGCGTATCGCCCATTTTGCGAGCGGCTCAGTTGCTGCCATCATCACCAAGGCTGATGCAACACCGCCAATAGCAGAACAGAGCACTGCGGCGCCTACTGCCTTGCCGGCTAGTCCTTTGCGTGTCATGGGATAGCCATCAAAGGCTGTTGGCGCGTTTTCAGGCGCTCCTGGGATATTGAATAAAATGGCAGTAATTGCGCCGCCATAGGTGCCTGTACAATAAATAACCGCAAATAGCATCACGCCCTGTGCCGGTGTCAGGCTTGCCGTGAAGGGCAACAAAATGGCAGCGAGCGTTAGCATGCTTACGCCCGGAATCGCTCCAAATAACATGCCGCCTAATACCCCAAAAACAAAAATAGCAAGTGTATAGGGGTCACCGAAAAGAGCACTGCTCCCGAGAAGGAAATTTTCTATCATTGTCTTCCTACCATAAATCCAGCTGCTGGAATTGTGAGTTCATTCGGAGAATAAAGGCACTATAGTCATAAAATGGTGAGACATTACCTTGCGGTAATGGTGCATTCAAAACCATCATAAACAGGAACAGGAGAAGCGCGTAGATAAGCAGCGTTATACTGATTATCCAGCGCGGGCGTCGTTCTCCAAAAAGTAGAATGATAAACACGATGAAAAAAGGTGTCGCAAAGTAAAACCCGGCAGGCTTTAACGAGAGCGCATATAAAAAGGGTGTCCCAAGAACAGCAATAATCTTCAGGACAGCCCCTATGGATGTTGTCCCATCAGCCTCATCATCGTCATCAGAAATGCCGACACGTCCTGACTGGGCGGCCGAGCCAAACCTGTATTGATGAAAGAGATTGCCAAGGGTCACAAATAACAAAATACCTAAAATAACTCGGGGCCAGCCTGTTGCCCCAAATTTATAAATCTCAATCGGTTGGTTAAAGTCATAAGTGAAGGCGAAAAAGACCAGCACAATAGTGAGCCAGATAGTGCCTTCAATCAGATGAGAATTCTTAAGGTTCCCCATTTTCATGAATAATACTCTTAGCTAGATGGATGTGACTTTGGTGTTGGGATAAGAGGGCGGAACACTTATTTAGCGGTCCGCCCTCCTTTATAAAATATGTTTATGTTCAGACGTTATTTTACGTTAAGACCCATCTTTTTATACACATCGCGATATTGCGGGATAGTCGTATTGATAAGCTCAATGGCTCCGGCTGTGTCACGATAGCTGTCAATTACAGTCATAAACTTCTTCTCATTAAATGCCTGATAGCTATCTTCACAATAACCGCGTTGGAAGGCCCATTTTAGCCATTCTACCCTGTCAGCTGGCGCGTCTTTGTGAACATAGAAGCCACGGAACCTAAGCAGTGGTTCGAAATCCATACCCTTTTCTCTGTGGGTCGGAACATCTGCAAAGACACCTGGGCGTTCATTGAAGATGGTGAGAATAGGTTTGAAGTCACCTGAGTCTAAGAATTTCCGAACATCGCCCGGCTGTTCATAAAGAGCATCAACCTGACCACCAAGAAGTGCGCCATATCGTGGGGCACCCTTATCAAATGAAATTTGTTGGATTTTCATGTCAGATGCATCGGTAATAAACTTCATTGTAACGCGTTCCATTGATCCTTCTTTGGAAACGTTAGCGATGGTAGCCTTGCCGTTTTGTGCCTTAACCCATGCAACAAAAGAATCCCAATCATTAAAGCGGTCTTCATTAGTTCTTATATAAATCTGCGAGAACGTTACTTGAGAAATTACAAGTGGTATCAAGTCCGTCGCTGGATTTGGGCGGCTCGAATCAAGCGCATGCGCAGATGATGCGTCATCGATATGCTCTAACACTGAGTATCCATCGGCTGGTGCTGCCATATAGGCTGTCATGCCGACAGTGCCCGAACCACCTGATTTATGGTCGCGGTTAATAGAGACGCCTGTAAGGGATGTGACAGCTTCAGCCATGGCTGAAGCAACCTGACCTGACCCTCCGGCTGGGCCGTAAGGTACAATCATAGTAAGCGCTCTGTCTGGAAAGCCACCGGGCTTTGCCATTTCTGCATCTTTTACTTTACACTCAAAGGCATTCGCACTTGATGCCCCAATCACAAGAAGACCAGTAACAAGACTAGTCACCATTTTTTTCTGAAGTTTCATAGTCGTTCCCCATTATTTTTTATAAATTTATGAGTTGGTCTATCTACCCTTCCACAAACTTTGACAAAGAGCCAAGATATTTTTCGATTTTCTCCGCTCATTGCGAGCATTATGTAGGGCTAATATGACGTTTCCTTGAGGGTTGTTTCCTATTTTTCTATGCTATTATATTGAAATATTTTACTCTTTGGGCAGGGATATAGTGCGGTATTAACTATCTCCAGAAGAGCGAAATATAATGATTTCACGAAATATCTGGGTAGCAAATTATCCAAAAAATGGAAAAACGTGGAACGATGCCGTGTTAAGATTCGGGCAAAAAAGAAGTACCCTATCGTAAAATTTCAAACTTTTTGGGGCTGGCGCGTGCTGTTCTGTTTGGGGCTCATGGCAGATTAATGTCTTCCCACAAGCCGTCTGGCTCTCTATTAATACAGATCAATAAGGTGCCCACAGAAACCTAAAAGGGACTAAAATGTTAGACGATACGAAACTCGAGGGGTTTCGCGCCTTAGCGCAAACAGAACTTACTATTCTGGCTGTCAGTTTGGTGATTTTCTGGGCATTGGCTCTCTCCGGGCGCGCCGTTTTTGGCCCTGCAGCCCCGCGACCCGTTCTGTCATTATTGGGCCTTACTGTTATTTATGGCCTATTTGTTGTTGGCTCTTATCTTTATCCGGGCTTGTCTGTTTACGCACCCCTCATCCTGATGGCTGTTCTTGCTTGTTTCGGGCTCTGGCGCAGTCGACATATTTTCACCCAAGATAGCCTTTATATGGCCGTTGCACTTGTCCTAGTAAGCCCGCTGATTTTATTGGCGCTGGTTGTGAATGAACCATTATGGGATGATTTCACCCATTGGCTTGTTTCAGCTCAATATTTGACCCGCGAAGGCCATCTGCCAACCGCCGATAGCGTTGTTCTGAACCATGCCCACCCAAGCTATCCATATGCACGTGCTCTTCTACATGCTTGGGTGGATGGCGTTTTGGGTAGCTTTAATATCACTATTCAGGGTGTCTTTAACATCTTTTTTGCGAGCACTCTTCTATTATGGATACCGCGCTGGCTTAGCGTTTTTCTTGAGCGCCGCGCCTTATTTCATGAATCCCTCATTGGAATGGGGTGTTTCAGTTGGCTTATAATTTTATGGGCGGCGCTGTTAAGTAACACCCTAATTGTGAGCAGCTATGCAGACCCGATTTACGTTATTGTAATGGTCCATTTGTTTTTTGCACTTGGGCTAGATGCGCTTCAGAAGGGGCGGTTTTTTCACGCTTCTGTCTCATTAGACCCGGTTCTTATT
>Ga0209374_1003214_pt1 | contig 13169 bp, 8 predicted proteins | sample SaaInlLV_DNA_10m_FD_184683 | JGI IMG/M metagenome (GOLD analysis project Ga0209374, IMG submission 184683) | Marine microbial communities from expanding oxygen minimum zones in the Saanich Inlet - SI075_LV_DNA_10m (SPAdes) (version 2) | ecosystem: Environmental > Aquatic > Marine > Unclassified ...
GACCCTTTGACATCAATGATTTGCTTAATATTGACATCAATGATATAGCAGATTTACTTATATCTTGGGGATTCTTTAGACCAATGAGCGACGAAATTATATCTCAAGGCACATTCTCTAAAGACGACCCAAATCTACCTAGTATTTTATCACTTTCTTCTGCAAGCTCAATGTCTATTGATGAATCTATAATTTTGGAAGAGAATTCAAAGTACTTGTATTCAATAGATATATTGGGTAAAAAAGTCGATCGAGACTCAAGAGGTATGGTCATTTTTGACGTCTATGACTCAGGCAAAGTTTTAAAACAATTTAAATTCTAATACCGAAAATAAAAATAAAGAGAAAACCAATGAAAGATTGGTTTTCTCTTTAACTTACTAAATTTTAACATTATGAGATCTTTTCTATTATTTCTTTCATTAATCATTCAGATGCCACTAATATTTGCTCAATGTGACGCTGACCATATCGTGATACTTAATAATTTTGAATTTGTTCCCTCAGAATTAGTTATTGTACCAGGAGAATCAGTGGCCTTTATAAACATAGAAGGCATTCACAATTTAAATGGAATTAACAACAGTATCACTGGAGATTATTTTAATAATCCAGTGGACTATTTTCTTGACGATACCACAGGAACACCAGAGGGTGTATGTATGGGAATTATAGAATTTGATACACCTGGCATATACAATTTTGACAGCAGCTATGGATTTGATGCCCAATCTGGCATGTCATTAACAATCAATTCTGATGCCTTTGTACTTGAAGATTTATTTGCAGAAGTAGACGCATTAGACAGTGTTTCAATATGGCAATCTCAATACGCATTTCAAGCATACACATCATCTTACCTTAATGGCGACGGACCTTACACAATATTTGTTCCAAATGACGATGCTGTAGCTGACATACTAAATGTATTAAGCCTAGGTCAGTTTGGCATCTTTGATTTGCCCAATTTTGGTGAGATATTAGAATATCATATTGCTGAAGGACTTTATTTTGAAGACGATTTATACGATGGACTAATGCTAACTTCTGCTCAAGGTCAAGAACTGACCATTACAGAAAATGAATCAGGTTTTCTTGTTGATAATGCGCAAATCGTAAATTCAAATTACACAGCCTACAACGGAGTCATTCATGTTATTGACCAATGCCTTGCACCAAGTAGTAGCCCGGAAGCTAGTGTAATGCAAATCATAGCAGATAGTCCTGATCATGAAATATTAGAAGAAGCTATATTAGCTTTAGGCCTAGATGACGAATTTTCTTCGCTAGTGATACTTGATAATGATGGAGTAGGAATTGATTATGGCCCGGGTCCATGGACAATATTTGCACCAACAGATGAAGCTTTTGAACTTTTTGCAGAGGAAATGGGTTGGACTGTGTATGATCTAATTGAGTCTCAATTTCTCTCGAATATAATAAATCAACATATCGTAAATGGCTGTGTTGATGATTTCAACTTCCCATATGAAATAGATGAATATTGTTATGAAGGCATCAATGAGCCACTTTTAAGCACTGATTTAGAATTTAACATAGCTACAAATTTAGACGGCGAATCTCTACAATTCATTGTAAATGAAAATTCCATTTCTGTGGTTGGTCAACAAAATACAGTTGAAATAATTGTAACCGACCTTGTTGCATACAATGGGGTAGTCCATGTAATAGATGCTGTGATTACGCCAAAGCTTGAAGAAATTCAGGCAGGATCGTGTGATCTTTGGACATTAGAATTGACAAGCTCTATTGAAGAAGGTTGGAGTGGTGATGCCTTAGGCGTAGTCATAAACAATACTCTATTAGAAACAATAACAGTCTCTGAAGGCAGTCAAGAATTAATCTATCAATTTGGTGTAGATAACAACGATATTATAGACTTGATTTACTTTGCAGATGGAGGAAGCAGTTATAACGCATACAAATTAATTGATGGAGAAGGGCAAGTTATTGTACAATGGACTGGAAATTTCAACAATTCTCCAACTGGATATTCAGGAATTTATGCATGTGAAGCATATGATCCAGATATTTGTGAGAAAATAACCATAGAACTTATTAATGAACTTGGATATGGATGGCCATACAGCTCACTAGATGTATATAGAAATGGAAGTTATGACCAATCAATAGAAATGCCAATTGGCTACAGTCAAATTACTCAAATAAATTCATATGAAAATGATAGTTTCGATTTCATAGTTAACACTCAGTTAATGTTCCCAGAAGAACTTGGTGGATACAAAATTCGATCAGAGTCGGGTACAACTTTGGTAGATGAAGACAATGTTAACGAAGCACCTGAAAGCATCTATAACATTGTTGTATGTGAATCAGATGTCAATGTAAACTTAGACGAAATAGATTCAAATTCACCTAACTTGGTTAAAATGATTGATGTTTTAGGAAGGACTCAAATAGAGCACCTAGAGGGAAATTTGTTGTTCTATATTTATGATGATGGAAAGGTAATAAAAACATACAAGTAGTATTGTCTACAAACCTGTTATAAAGCCAAAAACTAGTTTACAAGAACTACACAAGTAGGCTGTGCAAAATAAGAGTATCTTACACTAGAAAAATCCCTGGTAAATTTGAGAAGTTTACCAGGGATTTTTAATTATATCTAAAAAACAACGGATTGCCGATACAATTCTCTGACACTGTCTTCTTCTGTAGAATATTGCTTTAAAACAGATTCATTTTTAAAAAGCACTTCTTTCAATTTTTCTGGGGGACTATATATCGGCACCCATGTGAATTTAAACGTAGAGGTTCTGAAATCGTAAAAATAAACCTTCTCTTGAATCAATCTACTTCCCTGAACATAAAAGGTGTTTTTAGAGCCTGAAACACCACTAAAGTCATCTCGAAAGGCATCGAATAAAATCATTGTATCCGGACTATTTTTACTTATGTGTAAATTGGCACGCAAAATAAAGCTTAGTAATTATTGTGTTTAGAGTATTAATAGTTTTCAGAGTTCGATAAAAAATAAAGCTCATCATCAAAGACAACTTTTAATTGATAACCTTTACCTGGCACCATATCACCTACACCATTAAAATTCCATTCAGGTAAGTAGGCATTACCCATATAATCTTTAGCAATAATTAAGTTGTTCGTTTGAGTAACATCGGCCAAAACAGCTCCTATTTCTGCGGGCTCTAATCTGAGATAACCTATTAAATTCCAACCATAAGTCAAGGAAATAGAATGATTTTCAGGAAAAAGATAAGTACCACATATTTCAACCGAAACATCTGCAGTTGTTTTTATATGATAACCCTGCCCCACATCTATCGCACCTATACCATTAAAAAGAAACTCAGGTAAATAAGCATTTCCAGCATAGTCTTTAACAATAACAATATGATCATAGATAGGCGATAAAACGACATTTATATCTGTATTATCTGGCAACATATATGTCGAAAACGTAGACCAGCCAACTGGTAGTTCAAGTATTTGACAAGAAGGACCTCCTGCAGCAACATCTGGATTAAAAAATCCGAAATCTATAGTATTGTTACCACTCGCATCATAATTAAAATAACAATTATAAGAATCACCGTCGCCTAAAGGTTCTTGATCTAATGTGAGGGTTACAACACCAGCCATAATATCAGTAAAAGGATTTCCGAAACCATTGTTATCAAAATCCACATCATTGTTTGCATTGGATACAAAAGCATTGGTAGATTGGAATCCTTCTAAAGGTTCTCCAGGACCCCAATTATCAACACTCCAAACAAAAACAGTATAATTTCCTGGTTCTAAACCGGTAAAATTATAATACCCCTCACTATCGGTTACCTGAACACCTCCGAAACCTTGCCAATCAGGAATATTATCGCCATCGGAATCACTCCAAATAACTAAAGAAATACCCGGTATACCAGGTTCATTTGAATCCTGAATCCCATCCATATTATAATCATTCCAAACTCTATTTCCTATTGATACGATACCTGGAGCTATTTGTGCATCACAATCTTCGTAACAGAAAGCCATATCATTTAGAGCTCTTATCATTTCATCACCCATAGCAGCACCTATATTTAAATAACTAAGCGCATTATTGTTATAATGATAAATGGCATCGGTGGGAGACACAGAAGCATTTATGTAGTATTGCTTTGTTTCTACAAAACCAACTTTTCCACCATAAATTTCATCATCACAACCCACATTTTCTTGTGCAACAGAAACAATATTTTGCATGTTTTGAACCCAAAGATCACCTGTAAATTCAAAACCTCCATGACCCGAATTTGCAATAATAAAAGGAAGATCAGAAATACCTAAATCATTTCTTACGTCATTTACTAAATGAGATAGGTTGCTTTCATATTCATTTAAATAAGCATCATCACCTCCATCATTCCAACCTTGAAACCATGCAAATCCTGATATTTCAAAATCTGAAGTACTGAGATCTGTGAATTCTGATCCTAAGTTTTGTGTGACCTCTTGAATGGTTTGTATCATTGCAGTATAATATTCACCTGTTTCACCTCCGGATGACGGTGGTCTAAAATCTACTGCGAGATTCTTACCCCCCCATGCAGTTTTAATGATCAACACAGGATCTTCATAATAAGCATCCATTCTATGTGCAAACATTAACTCTGCTCCAATTAAATTAGGATCATTTCCTTGACCAACTGTAACATTTGTTTTGATGGTATCTCCATCATTTGCAAAATAAATAAAGGCATCATCTAGCGAGTTCCAATTGTCTACTCCCCCTATTTCCGACCAATTACCATCAACATCATTTGCAATCACATCGACCAAACTTCCAGGGTCATTTTCCGCATCCACAACGGTTCCAAAGCCTTCCATATTGGACTGACCAGCCATAACGAATACTCGAACTTTAGATGGACTTTTCTCTTGTTTACTTACAATAGGCACATACCCTATTTCTAATCCTGCAGGCGGCGTAACAATACCATTTGGATCTAATGTAGCAATGTCTCCAATTGCAGGTGCTGCCATATATTCATCAGTGTGACTCCAATTAGAATGAATGAGCTCGACTCTGGTTTGTAATACCTCCCTAATATTATCTGGCAGGTTGGCTTGAATAATTGCGGGTTGATCCACAAAACGATACCAATAATAGGTAAGGGTTGAACCATCTTCCATTTTGGCATAATAAGGACCTGCACTTGGGCCAGGATTATTCCATGGTCCATTAGGATCTTGCCATTGACAATCAGGATCTAAAGGGGTTAAGTAAGGAATTTCACTACGAGGTGTTGTAGGCACATCAGCAGAAATCAAATTTGTTGAGGGGGGCAATTCATCTTCAGTAATTGACTGCCATCTGTTCTCAGAATTAAGTCCAAAATACTCAGGTAGAATAAATAGACCGTCTTCTTCATGAACCGTTTCTGTATCGAACACATACCCCATAATGTTCTCTGTTTGCTGAACATTATCAATATAAGTTAATTCGATTTCATGATTAAGATCTCCTTCATACCAATTTTCAGAAATTTCTCCCATCATTGAACCGCCATTATTTGTAAATGACACATTAAAAGTTCCATCAGCATCTATTCCAGGCTGAACGACACTACCTCCATCAAACCATGATTCCATAGCATTCCATAGTGCATTTTGGGAATAAACAGAAATTTGATTTAACAGCATGGTATTATCATCATTACTTGCTGGAAACTGAAGTGGTTCAATCTTTGCGTAAAGATTGCCATCTTCATCTTCAGAAATTAAGGCAGGTGAAGACGCATGTTCAAAACCAAAACCTATATTGGGATCTGAAGGTCGGGTATCTAAAAACAACCCTTCTAAAGAAAGATCATCTAGTGCGGGTTCTGTCCAAAAAGTTGGCAAAAAGAAAGTTGCAGGACCTTTAAAGTTAGTAGAATTTAAGAACAAAGTCCAGGATTGATTTCCTGTTTGCAAGGCTTGCCCATTTGTTTGCATCATGGGTTCAGTAAGTGGCAAAGGGGTGTATCCATAGCCGAGCATTTCACCATTTAAACTTTGTGCCATATTTAATCCATCGGGTGCCCAAAGTAATTTGTTAGACAGTTGTGCAACACCATATTTTCCTCCTGGTGAACTCCAATCCCTTTGGCCATTGGGAAGCATACCAGTTTTTCCTGCACCAGGTCCATTTGCCCAGGCATGAAAATTTAAAGAAACACCGCCCATAATAAACTTTGGGACTTTTGTACCGAAACGTGTATCATGCCACCAACCTAAACCACCTTCAATGGTGGTATAAAATTGTTCTGGCTCATTTCCTGTTCTTTGAGTAGTAAGCCAACAGCCACCCAAACCCATTTGAAAATTATTTGCCCCAGGGTAGTCTTTAAATACAGGCCAAGCAGCGCTATAAACAGTATAACCTGAACCATAAGATATATCGTTAACATTTTCAGTCGAGACCCAAGTAAAACCAGATCGGTTAGCATCGACAGTCTGTGCGTTTACTTGATATAATTTAATAGGTAAAAGCGATACAAGTAAAATAAAAGTTAAGTTGAATAAATTCTTTGAGAAATGATCGGAATAAGAGCACATCTGAGGGGTACAGGATCGATAACTATAAGTCATATATTATGTTTTGAATCTATAGGGAGGAATACAAATATAGTGATTTTAAAATATACCTAAACTTAAAACCTCATTATAACATTTGATATAAAGCACGTTTTAGCGGATTTCATAATTAATAAATGAGTAAAAATGGAGACACATCATCTCCAATTTGTAAAAAATAGAACCCTTTATTTAGAGATGATAAATTAAGCCTAAAATCACCATATATTTTTTCCAATGTAAAACCTCCTTTGATTTCTTCTCCCTGAATATTTGTAATTCTTATTGGTGATCTTATATCTAAATCTGCTAAATCTAAATTAATAACACCATTACTTGGATTAGGAAATATTATATTTTTAACTTCTGCGTCCTTTATAAGAGTCTCAGGGAGTTCGTTCAAAATATTTACGACATCAATACAATTCCCAACATCATAAAAATCAACTGTTATAAAATTTGGAAATTTATCTTTTTCTGATGCGCAATCATAAACCCGATTTATGAAATAAGGGTTAGAATTTACTTGTTCAACTTGTTCATTATAGAGCTCTAAATTACCAAGAACCAATAGAAAATCGGTTATAAAATGATTGAAAATAAATAAAGAATTTTGCGCATCCCCCCTATTGAAATTACACGAAAAATCATCAATAGATTCATTACTGAAATGAGTTTCAACAGCATGCTCCCACAAGAAATGAAACCATGAAGGTGGGTTTTGAACTTCATTATCTGAAAACAATACAATTCTTTTGTCAAGATCTATCATATCTTGAAGAGTAGGCCAGCCATAAGCTTCATCATATTCATAAAGATCTTCTATTATTCCTGAAGTAAATAGAGCATCACTTAATTCACTAACTGAGGAATAATCTTCTAATATAAGTGTAATAACTTCATTGGGATTTTCATCCATAAAAGTTTTAAATTCATTCAGTACATCAGAAAACAAAGAAGAACCCAATTGTGATGTACCATGATATAAAATCAATTCGTCATCTTCAGAATAGACATCCAACATAAACGCTCTAACACCTTGATTTAATTGAGATGTGATATTCAAATTTTGATTTGGCAAATAAAATCCATCCTCAAAAGAGCTATATGCATTATGTGTTGTTAAATAAGCAACTTCATTATATTTTTTGATGCATAACGATTCGTATCCATTGCATTGCGAATTTGATTTCGCTACACATCCGAAAAAAAATATGCTTAAAAGATAAAGTGAAAGACGCATAAGTATGATTTAATTCAAAAATACCATAATTAACGCTTTATGGCAAAAAAGTGAATGTACAATACACCCAATTATTTCATATATTTAAATCATAATACTCTTATTATGAAATCTAAAAAGATAATTTCATTTATTGTACTTTGTTTTTTTTCGTGTAGCATAATGGCTCAAATGCCAAATGGAAGCACAGCTCCAAACTTCAGGTTAACGGATTTAAATGGAAATGAACATAAACTATATGAATATCTGGACCAGGGCAAATCTGTTTTACTAGATTTTTTTGCAGTTTGGTGTGCGCCATGTCAAAGTCAGGCATATTTGTTAGAAAGTATTTACCAAACCTATGGTCCTAACGGAAATAATTCCTTGGTAATTTTAGGTTTAGAATCTGAAGATGCAACTCTAGATGCCCAATGCATCAATTACAACGGCTTTCCATGGGGAGCCGTAACCTCTTACCCAATTATTAACAACACAGAAGATACACCTGATGAATATAATATTAATTTTTACCCATCTGTTTACCTTATTTGTCCTGATAGAACAATTACAGAAATTAATGACGCTGAAATAAATACCATTGGTGATTTCATATCTAGTAATTGTGGAATACCTGGTTGTACTGATCCATCTGCAATAAATTTCAACCCAAGTGCAACGCAAGATAACGGTTCGTGTATTCAACCTGGTTGGACTCAAGAAATTAACATCCCAGACGGATGGAGTATTTTCTCTACGTATATTCAATCGGAGAACATGAATGTTCAGGCTAATTTTTATCAGGAAGAAGAGATAATTATGATAAAAAACTACTTAGGGCAAGCATATCTAGCGGGGTGGAATTTTAATGGAATTGGAGATATTAAATTCAATGAAGGATATCAAATTAAAACAAATGGCAATTGCTCCATAATATTTGAAGGTGAATATATGGACCCAGAAGAAAACATAATTAATTTAGAAAATGGCTGGAACATCATTTCTTACTTACGTTTAAATCCTGCTGCAGCCAATTTAGTGTTTCAAGATCTCGTTGAAGAAGGCAACTTAGTCATTGCAAAAGACGGTGCTGGATCAGCTTTCCTTCCAGATTGGAATTTTAATGGAATTGGAAATTTAGAAGCTGGTCAGGGTTATCAATTAAAAACGAACTATTCTGGAGTACTAACTTATCTTTCAAACAACGAACAATATTAATTCAGTAAGTAATGCATGAAGTAGAAATAAGTAAAATAAAAAAAATAGGTATTTATACCCTCTTTTTTTTAACAACAATAAGTTTACTTCAATCTTGCAATAAACCCACCACGATTATCTTATCAAAAGCATCTGAAAATTATGTTAATTGGATCGCAGATGACAATACAGTGATTCTTGATGCCTATAGAATTTCAAATACCGACAGTATTTTAGCCATAGCAGACGGCATTATAATAACTGGAGGAGAAGACATTAATCCTTTATTATATAGTGACACACTTAATCTAAAAGTCTGTGGTGACATAGACCACAGAAGAGATACACTAGAAAAAAAACTGTTTGATTATGCATTTGAAAATAAAATTCCCTTAATGGGAGTGTGTAGAGGCATGCAAATGATTAATGTCGCCAGCGGCGGAACCCTTTATGGTGATATCCCATTAGAAATAGGCACAGAAGTTATTCACAGAAATAATGGAGAAGTGATGCATGAAATCGCATTAACAGAAACCTGTCCACTTATTTTCCCAGAAGAACAAGATACTTTTATGGTTAACTCATGGCACCATCAAGGATTAAAAAACATACCCAAAGGAATTCATGTCGTTGCCAAATCATTTGATGGTCTTCCGGAAGCCATTTATATAGATGAGAAGCTTCATCCTTTTATGATTGCTGTTCAATTTCACCCAGAAAGACTTGGTAATGATAATGCGATTCATAAGAGAATGCGAAAAAGTTTTCTTGATGCTATAAAACTCGATCATTAGCTAACATTATCATATTTACAATAGAGTATTATCAGCTATTTTTTTACAAAACAAAACATGATGATTTCCAACAATAAGTTCTGAATTTATCTTTAAATTGTAGTAAATTCATCATAAATAAATCTTCAAAAAATGGATGTAAATCCTCCCACCATTTTTTGAGTTTAATTTTCATTTCTCTTCACCACCTCAATCAAAACATTTTCACCTCTTGCCTTCCCTAAATGAAGTAACAAGATTATGAATGTGAAAATAACCAAATGAAATTAATACACCTCACATGGTCTGTGTTAATAAGCATATACGCCTGTGCACAAAACACAGAAAATCTTCTCAAAAACCATTTCAACCCAGTTTTTAGTGAAGAATTAAAAGCCATTAAATTTTACTCACAAATCAATGTTTTAAATCCTGAATTTGGCATACACAATAGTAAATCTCATATCTTCTTTAAAGTTCAAAAAAGATCTTACCAATTAGGTTACGAACAATATGGATACAAGCTATTTAAAGATTCGAAATACATTATATCTAGTAATCAAAAATTAAATGGATGGACAAATTTAGGGCTCAGTATGAATTTGCATCATCTTAAAATTTATGAGACAGAAAAACATACTGCAATTAGTTTTAACCTAGGCTTAAGCTACAAAGTTGAGCAATATGAACTTTACCTCTTTATAGAGAACCCTTTAAACAACAATTATGAAAAAAATGATTTGGAAAGCCGTTTCATTTTAAACACTATATACTACTGGAATACCAACCTTCATTCTGATCTTCAATTTGAAGAATCTATTCATACAGGATTTCATTTAAAACATCGCTTATCATACAACTATCAAAACAGTTTTAACCTCTCGATTCTTCAAGCATTTAGGCCTTTTGAATATGGATTTAGAATAGGATACAAAAAAGGCGAATTCCAATGGTTCAGTCAATATAAAAAACAAGCCCAGGCATATTCAACTGGAATTGGATTGATTTACCAACCCGTATATGAATAAAAAAATGATTATTACACTAAGCCTAGGTGGATGCATGCTTAGTGCTCAAGACTTCTCAAAACAATGGGAGTACATAGAAGCTTCTAGTCAAGAAACCAACCCATTAGAACTTCTAGAGGTGTGGGAATATTTCTACCAAAAACCGATTAACCTAAATGACCTTAAAGAAATTAAACAACTTAAAACACTTTATCTATTAACAGATCGTGAATTGAAAATCATTATAGACTATTGTAGAACAAATAACCTCCTCTCAAAATACCAACTCCAAATTCTAGACATCGAAATAGAATCCCTCAAAAGAGTAAAAGATTTTATAAGCGTCCCTCAAACGAACGCTATTAGCACAAAAATAAGCTCGGATTTTTTCACAGGGATTCAATTTCTAAACCCGCTACGAAAAGGAACAAAAAATAAAGAATATCTGGGAAGCCCATTTAAAATGCATTACAGATATAGAACAGATCTAAAAAAAGGATGGCGCTTAGGAATAAATTTAGAAAAAGACCATGGAGAACCATTTTACTACAAAAACTACGACATAAACAACCTTGCATTTAACTTGCAATTTCAAGGTAAAGGAAAATTAAAAAGCCTATTGTTCGGTAAATACGATATCAATATTGGAGAAGGTTTAGTTTTTGGAACCAGTTACAGAATAAACAATCCATATTTCCTAAGCTATTCACCAATAAATATAACAAAGGCAAGCCTTAGTTCTAAGGAGTATAATTATTTTGAAGGTGCAGCATCAGAATGGAAAATTAAAGACCTCAGCATTAACTTATTTGTTTCTCACAAAAAATTAAATGGCACATCAAATATTGATAAAACAGGCCTTTATAGAACAGAAACAGAAATTAAAAAAAGAAAGAATATTAAAGAAAACCTAGTTGGATTAACGTTCAACATAGAAAAAAATAAGTATCAAATATCTATAGCAAACTTAATTTATCAATCCCATTTCAAAGATTTTAATCCCAATTATTTTCAAAGTATTTATCTCTCAAAAAGCTACTATAACATGAAATATTCTAGCGAAACTGTAGTACAAAATTTCACCTATTGGGCGAGCATTCAGAAACTCACTATAAGTACTTCAAACAATAGCCTAATTTCACTTCAATTTAGAGCCCGAATGCATGAACTTTTTAACCAATACAGGTCCGATTATAGTCATTTTAGCAACGGATATGAAAATGGGATTTTATGGAGTTTTCAGCATAATTTTAACAAAAAATGGCAATTTAGAGCCACTTTTGATCATTTTAAGGCAAATTTTAGCAAAAAAGATGTTTCTATGGGAAGAGCAATTTATACGCAGATCTCAAGAAATACAGAAAAAAGAAAAATGAGAATTCAATTTCAATATAAACATCTTTCTGAGACACAAAAAAAGAGCCAATTTAGACTGTTTTACCAAGAACATTTAAACTCAAATACGAGAGTAAATGTAAAAGGAAATTATACCTTTAATCTAGGATCCCTAAATTCAAGCATGCAAACTAATTTATACCAAACCAGTAGGAATAAAAAAAACAAAATCAATATTTCATACTGCACATTTCACGCTACAAATTCATCTATTTTCTGGCAAGGCCCATACTTCTATGGAAGCTTCAATTCCAAATTTTTATATGGAAAAGGAATTGTAACGACGCTATCTTTCCAAAGAAAAATTTACAAAACCACTCTTGGTATTCAAATGAATTACATGCATTATGCCGATAGAGATAAAATTGGCTCAGGAAATGAACAAACAAACGAACCATATAAGTCTGAAATTAGCCTTTACCTAAAATGGAAAAACTAAAAGGCAAGATGCATTTTAGTGAGCTTAATGGCAATTGCTAAAAGAACAATCCCAAAAATACGACGCAACACATTAATACCACCCTTACCAAGCAAACGCTCAATTTTGCCAGTCGATTTTAAAACAATATATACAAATACTAAATTCACTAACACACCTACTATAATATCATTAATTGTATAAGTAGATCTAAGTGAAATTAAAGTCGTTAGCGTTCCGGATCCTGCAATAATTGGAAATGCTATAGGTACAATGCTACCTGAGGTATCCCCTTCATCAGACTTAAAAAGTTCAATATTCAAAATCATCTCTAATGCCAATAGAAAAATAACAAAGGCACCTGCCAATGCAAAAGATGCAATATCAATTCCTATTAAATTAAGTAATCGTTCTCCTACAAATAGAAATAAAATCATGATCAGTCCAGAAACTAAAGTTGCTTTTTCTGACTGGATGTGTCCCATCTTAGATCTTAAGCCAATAATAATTGGAATGGAACCCAAAATATCTATGACTGCAAAAAGAGTTAGTGTTAC
>Ga0209374_1003228_pt1 | contig 13129 bp, 10 predicted proteins | sample SaaInlLV_DNA_10m_FD_184683 | JGI IMG/M metagenome (GOLD analysis project Ga0209374, IMG submission 184683) | Marine microbial communities from expanding oxygen minimum zones in the Saanich Inlet - SI075_LV_DNA_10m (SPAdes) (version 2) | ecosystem: Environmental > Aquatic > Marine > Unclassified ...
ACTTCAATAAATCCCAAGAAGATAAAAAATCCAATAAAAATGAAATCACTTCAAATCAAATCAAAGTGAAGGGAAATAATTGGATAAAAATCCCAAGAACATTAAAAAATCCCAAGAACATTAAAAAATCCCAAGAACATTAAAAAATCCCAAGAACATTAAAACATCCCAAGAAAATTCAATAAATCACTTCAAATCAAATCAAAGTGAAGGGAAATAATTGGATAAAAATCCCAAGAACATTAAAACATCACTTCAAATCAAATCAATGTGAAGTGAGTTTTAGTATTATAATTCCTATGAATTTTATTAAACATCATTAAAATTTAATAAACTTCACTAAACATCACTAAATAAAATAAACTTTAATAAAAAAATAAAATCCAAAAAATCAAATCAAAAAACTATTTTTTCTAAACGATGTCTACAGTTCTATAACCGCGACCTTTTCTCCCTTACACCATGAATTACATGTGTGCCCACAGCACTCCCAATACTGGTAGGCGTACCTATCAGTTCCAATTTTTATGATACACCGGCGAGCATGGTCGGATCGCCACTCCGATATTTTGCTGTTGGATGCGCGTGGTAGTACCCCCTTGTGGGGGCAATCTCCGTTTCCCACACATTTGTAGAATTCCCTTACCTCCCATCCCTTCTCCTTGAAAACGGATGCGAGGCCCGGGTATTTCAACTCGTAGTATTTCTTCTTCTTCTCCATGGCATCTACCATTCCCTTGAGCTCCTCCCTCTGATGGATCCTTTGCAATTCCTCTCTTAGTTTTTCTTTTTTTATTTTCCAAACTTTTTTTTCCGGGATCTCCCCTTCTGGGAAATATTTTGTTACGATGTTCGACGTCATCTCTAACTCTTACTACATACTATACCAATTCTTAAAAAATTTGGTTTCAATTTTTTTTTACAAAAAAAAACCTCCTATAAAAACAAAAAAACTATTTTTAAATAAAATAAAAATAAAATCAAAAAATCCAATAAAATAAATGAAATCACTTCAAATCAAATCAAATAAACTTACACCTGAACCAACTTAATAATCCACCTATCAACATTAATAGTAGCAGTTCCATTAGACTTCATTAACCTATCATATAAAGTTTTGTCTAATATATCAACACCAAAACACAACACATCATTGGAACTAAAATTATATATACGAATACCATTAACATCTATATATTTATTATACTCAGTAGCACTTGATAAACACTCTATTACCTGTTCTACAGAAATAAATTTACTATAAAACATTTTATTCTTATTTTGTAATAAAGTTCTAATCTTTGCTAAAGATAAATGAACGCCATTTGAATCCAATAAATCATTGCCATCATTATATGAACTTTCAAATAAAATTTTTAACCCACCTCTAACTTGTTCTTGCATAACATTATCACCAACTTCACTTTCTGAAGAATACCATTCGTAATTACCAATTGATTCCTTTAATGAATCCAAAAATAAACCAATCTTATCACTTTGAGATGATAATTGTGAAGATATTTCAACCATAGAACTACCAGTTGGGTATAAAACACCAACATCATTTAAAGAAGAATTTATATCAAAAGTCCATTTAAGAGTTATCACACCTGTTAAACTCATATATGTATAATTTATATAGAAAAACTTAAAATTTAAAAAATATTGAAAATATTTTTTAAATTTAAATAAATAAAAAAAAAATAAATAAAGAAATAAATAACTTAAGCCTGGATTAATTTAACGATCCAACGATTGACGTTAAGGTTAGCTTGACCATTGAGAACAGTTTTATTGTACATAGTTTCGTCAATAACATCAACGGCAACAGCAAGAACTTGACCTTGTGTGAACGAAAAAACATTTCCACCAGTTACTGATTTTGCTAAACCATAGTCAGCAGCCTGTTCGAGAATATCTTGTAATTGATCCCTAGAAAAGAAATTGCTATTAAGATCCTTAGTAGAATCTTTCATAACACTCCTAATAAGAGCTGTATCGAGAACGATTGTTCCTCTAGATCCGGTAGAACTATTTAGCTCATTTCCATCTGTGAAACTAGCTTCGAATAATTCATCAAGACCATCACGAACCTGGAAATGCATTTTCGTATTTCCATCAACTTCGCTGTACCAGTCAGGAATTGAAGTCTCATCAGCACCAGATGCATCATTAGTGGCCTTAAGTGTGTTGAGAAATTTGTCCATTGCATCAGCTTGTGTGGACATGGGGTTATTAAGAGCATCCATATTGCTACCGGAATCACCAGCACCGGTATTATCATTTGGTGTTGGAAAAAGAACACCAGCATCCTCAAGTAATTGGGTTATGTCACAAGTCCATTCAAGATCGCGTATACCGGTAATCTCAGCTCCGGTTGACATAACATCATTACGAAGAACATTGACTTGTTCTGGAACAGTAGAATATATAGGGCCAATGGCAGACATTTTTTTGTTTATATACTATACAATATTTTTTTTTAAACAATCTTTATAAAATCAAAATAATTAACACCTACATTTTCAATTATATCATGTGCACCAAATGTAATTTTTTGTTTTCTCATTGATCTTATTTTTTCTAACAACATTTTATTAGTATTTCTACAAGCTTCTAGTTTTTTATTAGAAGAATTTAACTCATCTTTCAAATCCTCAACTTTCTCTAACATTTCTGAATCATTACAGGGTAATACAGCATCATCCTTCAACAAAGGAGACTTTACATAAATATATAAACCACATTTTGGATGATAACCTAAAAATACCTTAAGATTTTTCTTATTAATAAACATCAAAATCTTTACACATTTTTCCTTAACTTCTCCCTTCAATAAATTCTCATAATAATTCCTAAATCCCTTAGTACATCTAGAATTATTTATAACATAATCATTATTAAGATATACTGGTTTCTTCACAACATAATTCAAAGTATTTTTTTCCTTATAATAAAAATTATAAAGAATATTCTTTGATGCCTTACATCTCATAGATTTGCGATAATTTTTACATTTATTTTTTATATAATCTAAATTTTGCCTATGAACTCTTCTCCTATGTCTCTGATATATATTAGACATTATATCTTAATAAATATAAATTATCAATAAAAAATATTATTGATGTATATAATTTATCATTAAGTAATTCTAAAATCATAATCAATAAGTAGTTCTAAACCCTTAATAAATTATCAATAAAAAATATTATTAATATATATAGAACCTATCATTTATTATAATGACATCGTGGAGTTCTAAAAAAATACCCTGTTCCATATGCGGTGTAGAAATAGCACAGGGAAATAGAGCAAGGCATATCAAAAATAATCATCCAGAACACAATCCTTATAAACCCACTTCACGACAACATAGCTCATCATTAACATCTTCATTCAAAGGTGTTGTAAAAGAAGGACATCCAGATGAAGATGTTAGTAGTAGTGATGATAATTTAAGTGAAACAAACGAACCAGAACCCAAAAGAATTTACCAAGAACCGAAACAAATTTATCAAGAACCGAAACGAATTTACCAAGAACCAAGATATAATCCATATATTTATAAACCTAAACCAGAATCAAATCAACATGTAAAACATCTTAATGAAAGAATAAATCAAGTTATAAATAACTTTAACGGTCATCTTAAAAAAATATACTCCCAAAAAGCAAATAAAGATGATTTATATATTTTAGAAAACAAAATTCGTAATTTCTCATCTACTATAGAGGGTATCAAACGAACTTTGACAGAACAACATAGAGCAGTTCGCAATATTGATATGGTTTATAAACATTCTAAAAAAAGTAATACTAATTATTCAAGAAATATACAAAAAAAAATAGATAATGTTGTAAAATCTAAAAATATAAATGATTCTACTGAAAATACTCTAAAAAGAGTAAGAATTATGATTGAAGCACATAAATTATCAATAGAAAGATCTTATAAACTTATTGAGAACCTAACAGATGAAGTATCTTTATTAAAAACAAAAATGAATTCTATGGAAATGAGAGTAAAAAGCATAGAAAATACCAATAATATAATCATAAAATCTCAAAAAAATCTATTTCAACAAATTTCATCTAAGAAAACCCTATCAAAAGAAGATGTAATAAATATAGTAAAACAATTCCTAAAAACATACAAGGGTGGTAACACTCTCCTTGAAGAACCAAAAAAAGAAACTCCCAATGAACTACAACAAGAAACTCCCAATGAACTACAACAAGAAACCCCTAAAGAACCTAAACATACGCCAAAAGAAAAACCATTAAACTCGTTTTCTATTGAGATTAATGAATTATTAAGAACATCAAAAACAAAGAAAAATAAACAACATTATAAATATACGATTGATAAGGTTAAAAAAATAATTAAAAAACATGTAAAAATGGGACATCTAAATGAAATTGAAGAATTCAGTAAAAATACAAAGAATAAGATAAATAAACATATTAAAAAAACTATTAAAAATATTAAGATAAAATAATAATATATTTACAATTATATAATGATTTGTAAGGTCTGTGAAACCGAAAAACTATTAACAGAGTATTACAAATATAAAGATTTTTATAGAAAAACATGTAAAGAATGTTTTAAAAAAAATGTTCGTAAATGGGCGAAAGAAAATCCAACGAAGGTAAAAAAATATACTTATAAATGGAGGGAAAATAACAGAAAATATTTTAATGAATACATGAAATTATATAAATTACAAAATAAATAAATACATAAAAAAATGATAATATATATTACTAGATTATATATATTTAGTAATATATACCATAAATGTCTTCAAATGAAACAAAAACTCGTAAATCTGATGAAAGAATATATTACGAGGAATTATTTCAAACATTAGATATAACTTTTTTTAAAAGAAATGGTATTACTTATTTCATTAATCCTACCACAAATAGGCAAAATGAATTGAATTTAACTAATTTAAGAAGGTCAGTAGACCAATTAATTCATAATGGTATTATGGTTGAAGAAATAAAATTTGGAGAAGAAAATATTTTTGAACCTACTGATAATAAGATAAATACAGATGAAAAGATTGAGAGTAAGAATATTTATGAAAATCCTACTTTGTCTGGACTAAGAGAACTTTTAAAAACAAAAAAAGGTTCTACGGTTAGGATTGTTATTTATAGAAATAATTCAATAATATTAGACCAAACTTATAACATACCTACAATTGGGTTTGGAGGACATTGGCATCGTATGACTACAAATGATTTAATCATTGATAGTAATACGCCTATTATACCTCTATCAACATATCCAAGTAATGAATTAAATACAACTTATCTAGAATTTTTTGTCATAAACGAACTACAAAGTTCTAATCGTATAATACAAAACTTTCAAGATGGTCCAACCCACTGTATCTTAGTTCCTATTCTTCGGTGGGCGATTAAAAAGAAAGAAAACTCAAAATCTAAAAAAAGAAAAAAAGAATACCAAACAAAAATTACTCAAATTAAAAAATTAATTTCAAAGTATAATAAAGGTGTTCCAGAAGATGATATTCAATCTATATGTAATTTATTACAAATTGATATTAGAGTTGATTTTCCATTAAACATAAATGAAACATTTTTACACTGTAAATCAAGTAAAAAAAGGTTAAAAAGATTTGCGTTTATCAATACTCGACTTAATCATGTTGATTTGAATGAAGTTGTTTATAATGATAAACCAATATATGTTAATAGGGACGATTTATACGAATTAAAAGAAGATTTGGATAAAAAACTTAAATATTATATTTACAAAAAAGATTCTAGAGGTATATCATCTATTACTACATTTAATGGTAAATATATTATAAATAATGATTACTTTGATACTGTAAACGAATTTGAAAATAAAAGTTTATTGAATATTTGTAAAGTAGATGACATCTTTGATGAAGAATTGTCTAAATTTATTAAAGCCGGAACAAATTATAATACTACTGTTGATTTTAAAGATATTTATCCTTATACTACAAAATATCTTCATAAAGTGAAACATATTGATATGAAAAAAGCATATGCTAACTTTCATAAATGTAAGTGGTATGAAGGTTTTATGGCAAAGATAACAGATTTTCGTATGACATCATCTATTCAAGGTATTGGTATGTATTTGGTTACTGATTTTAAGTTTCCAGATAATAAATTGAAAGATTACAATAGACTTTTAAGAATATATCATAATGATAATATTTATTGTTCCCCAGAACTAAAAATGCTTTCATCATTTGGTGTTACTTATACAGTTAAAGCTGGTTGTTGGGGAGTTAAACCATTAGATTTTAATTTTAATGAAGATATGTTATCAAAAAAAGATGATGATGGTATTAGATTTTATGCTAAATGGACTGGTGCCTCTGATCAACATAACTTATATAAAAGTTTTTACATGAGAGGTGATTATAATCTATTTCAAAATATTCGTAACTATGTATCAGAAGGAATTGTAAAATGGATTGGAACAAATGAAGGTTGTATTAGTTATAAAAAACCATATAATTATCATTTGGGTCATATTTCCGCTCAGATTACTATGTATCAAAGACTGAATATGATAGAACAATTAATGGTAATGGATATTGATAATATTATTAGAATATGTGTTGATGGTATTTATTATGTTGGAGATACACCTGAATTGAAAAATGTTTTTAGAGAAAAAGAAGATAAGAATTTTGGTAATGATGCTGGGTTTCAGTATGTTTCTAATGTAATTACAGAGACTGGTTATTCTCCAACTTTTAAAATTCCAGAACAAGAAAGAGACAATTTTAGAAAAGAATTACATTTAGGAGCGGGTGGTACTGGAAAAACTCATAAAGTTTTAACAGATAAAGGATTGGTTAGGAAACTCTATGTCGCACCATCTAGAAAGTTGGTAAGAAAAAAGAACGAAGAGTATTCTATTAGAACTGATGTCTTAATGAACTTAATGATAAATGACCCCTATAAAACAGGTCAAATAGCAAGAGAGTTTTCCGTACTTGTATTAGACGAAGTCAGTATGATGACAAATACAGTAAAACAATTAATTTTTAAAAACTTTCCCTATCATAAGTTAATCTTTTGTGGTGATGTTGGTTATCAATTACCAACACATATAGGAGAACCAATAAATATGAAAGGTTTTGATATTATAAAAGAACATAAAACTAATTATAGAATTAAATGTAATCAATTACAAAATATTTGTAATATATTGAGGTTTCTTATAAAAAATGGAACTGACAAGGGTGTTATAGATAAACTTTTCTATAGAAAATTTATTAATAAAAAAGTTATAGATTTCTTTATTGAAAGAAATAGAGTTATTGATGTTGAAGAACTAAAAGAACTCTATTCGGTTGAAGACTATATATTGGTTGGAACAAAAGCAGTAGGATATGAATACACTAATTTATTTAAAGGTGCTTATGAAAAAGAAAAATATTATTTTAGTCATAATAGCACAGAATACAGTAATGGTGATATTAAAATATCTAGTGTTGTTCCATCTGGTAATCCAGAAGTAAGACATCATTTTACTACACACAGTATACAAGGTGAAACTATTAAAACAAAAATATTTATTGATACAAAAAAAATGTTTGATTCAAGAATGTTTTATACTGCTATTTCAAGAGCGGTTATGTTAGACCAGATATTTCTAGTTTGTTAAGTTTAAATTTATTAATAGTTTTATATTTTTTTTATTATTGTTTATACCATAATAAAAAAAAAGTTATATATTATATAAATGTCGTGTTCATCTCTAAATAATATTTTATATAGATTAAATAAGTTAGAGAAAAGTTCTAAAACACCTGGTCCCCCTGGACCCCCTGGTCCAGTTGTATTAGGTCCAAATAGTTTTTGCTATAAATTTTACCCCGGAGTTGATGGCGTTGTTGGAAGTGGTAAATTGGGGTTAAACTCTAATAACTCTCAATTTGCTTCTAAGTTGTATCTTAATCCATCTGATTGTAATGGAAATAGTATAGTTAATTTTCTTACTGGTGTATCGAGTGGGAAATGTAATCTTGTTTCTGAAAAAGACAGCACAAAAGTTATATATTATACTATTACGGGTTCTACTGAAAATTCAAATGGTTATGTTTTAGATATCACATATACAAGTGGAAGGGCTGGTGATGTTTTCACAAGTGATGAAACTGTTATTTTTTCACTCGGTGATACCCCGGGAGAAGCGACAATTCCATCTGTATTGACAGTTTCTCAATTAAATCCTCTTAATGAGGATTCTAAAATAGGTTCTACTGGTAATAAGTTTAAGGAAGTTTGGACTAAAGAACTTTATGTGGATGCTTCTACCATTCATTTTAGTAATGGTGTTGATTTGTCAGCAAATAGTAGTGGAGAATTAATTGTTGGAATAGATGGTAGTTCAACTACAATTGGTGGTTCTGGAACAGTTGGACCAGCAGGTCCAGCAGGTGCTCAAGGTGCTCAAGGCCCAGCAGGTCCAGCGGGTCCAGCAGGTGCTCAAGGCCCAGCAGGTCCAGCAGGTGCTCAAGGCCCAGCAGGTCCAGCAGGTGCTCAAGGTGCTCAAGGTGCAGCGGGTCCAGCAGGTGCTCAAGGTCCATCTGGTGCTGATGGTTTAAGGGGTGCTACCGGTGCAGATGGTCTAAAAGGTGCTACTGGTGCAGATGGTTTAAGAGGTGCTACTGGTGCTGATGGTTTAAAGGGTGCTACTGGTGCTGATGGTTTAAGGGGTGCTACCGGTGCTGATGGTTTAAGAGGTGCTACTGGTGCTGATGGTTTAAGAGGTGCTACCGGTGCTGATGGTTTAAGAGGTGCTACTGGTGCTGATGGTTTAAGAGGTGCTACCGGTGCTGATGGTTTAAGAGGTGCTACCGGTGCTGATGGTTTAAGAGGTGCTACTGGTGCTGATGGTAAAGATGGGGGAGAATATTATCCTAATAAAAATAACCAACCACCCTTGGTAATTCCTTCAGCGAGTGGTTTATATTCAACCGAAATCGATGTTACGGCTTGTGGATTTACTAATGGTAATATAGGAGATATTTTTAATAAAATAATTAATGATGCTAATGGCGTTTTTTCTACTGGCTATATTAATGGTAGTCCTACAGGTAACTGTTCACTTGGTGGTGTAACTGGTTCTTGGATAAAGATAAGTCTTAAGGATACAAGTTCTTCTACTGGTTCAGGAGCATTAGTTGGAAAGAATGAAAAATTATGTATATACGGATATTCCATTGCTAGAAATGTTAATAGTCTGGATTCTGGACCAAAAGAAGTAGTATTTATGGGTTCAATTGATAACATTAATTGGAATATTATTAACGATTCTACATTTATTAGCAATGGTTCAACTGGTTCAACCGGTCCTAATTTAAAGTATGGAACAACAAGTGGGTATGTTAAATTTAGTGATGTTATAGGGAGTTTATCAAATGCTGGTTCTGCACTAACCGAGACAGGTAGTGTGGGTAATAATATTATTTCTACTTATGAAAGTGAAAAGGCGTATAATTATAAATATTACGCTTTAGTTGTTAAATCTGCGATTGGTTCTTCTTCCAACCAGGTTAAAATAACCGAAATAGAATTTTATGGTTATAAAGAAACATTAAGAGGTTCAACAAGAAGTTTATTAAGTGTAAAAAATGAATTAAGAGTTGGTAATTACGGTGAAAAAATGTTAGTAAAAGAAGACGGAAGGGTTGGTATTGGAACTAATAATCCAGATTCAGCATTACATATATATAATTATGGAACAGTAGATACAAAAATACACCTAGAAGCTGGTGATGGAAATAATAGAGCGGGAAATTTTATTAAAACAGGAGGAGTTTCAGGAGGAGTAGATTCCTTTAATAATTTAATTTTTGGAATGTCTAATAATGCAGGACATGGTGGTCCAATTATAGATACAGAATTTATGAGAATTAACGGGTTCGGACATGTTGGCATTGGAACAAATAATCCAGATTCAGCATTACATGTTGTTGGTAATATTGTTGCAAATGGTTCTGGGTTCTTTCAAGGCGGTGATATAAATAATGTAACAGGACCACCGGGTGTCGCTTTGGGTACAAATGTAGATAAAGATGGTAATATTCAAATTACATCAAATACTGATCAAGGTGGTTGGATTGATTGGACTCATAATACTGGCAGTACTGATTATTTAGGTAGAATAAGATATCATAAAAATAATGGGTTTCAAATCACTTCATCAATTGGCAAAGTTGGTGTTAATGTTGATGAACCACAGCAATTATTACACGTGGGTGTTAACAATGGTACATCATTAGTAACGAATGGGAGTGTTGGGATTGGAACAACGACACCAACTGAAAAGTTAGAAGTAAATGGTAATGCTGTTGTAAATGGTGATATAAAGGGAAATGTTTTTAGGGGCTCTACATATTTATTTAATTCACCTGGTGATACAGACGGAGGTCTGTTTAGTACACAAGATGGGCACATATCAATTAAGACAAATGGTCAAAATGCTATTTATGTAGACAACACACAAAGAGTAGGAATTGGAACTGAAACTCCAGAATCAGCATTACATATTGTTGGAGAAAGAAGTAACATGCCATCACAAGCTGGAATTCATATGGGAAAAACTAGTACTGATTATGCTATAGAAATTGTTGGAGAAACAGATGGATTAGCATATATAGATTTTAGTGTTCTTGGTGATAATGGCGGAACCTCCAGTTCTAATCGTGATTTTGGTGCTAGAATAATTTATACGCCATCGGATACGACCGGTGAGGGGTATTTAAACCTTATTGCACCAAAGGTTAAAGTGAATGGTGCAGATACTACTTCAGACGACCGTCTAAAACATAATGAAGTAGCCGTTACTGGGGCACTTGGTGTAATTAATAAGGTAGATGTATTTAATTACGATAAAACAACTGAATTTTTAGACATAGACCATACTGGTCCAGTTGATATACCTCATCGTAAAGAAACCGGTGTCATCGCACAGGAATTATACGAGATTGATGAGTTAAAACATACAGTTAGTGTTGGTGATGAAAAGAACGCTTGGAGTGTTAACTATAACGGACTATTTAGTTATGCTGTTGCAGCAATAAAAGAATTACATGCAGAGGTGAAGAGTTTGAAAAGTAAGATTGCTGTTCTAGAGGAATCAAAATCTGGAAGTGAGGAAACAAAGGATGGAAGTGAGGAAACAAAATCTGGAAGTGAGGAAGTAAAATCTGAGGGTGAATAAATAAAAAAAAAGTGATTTATTAATTAAGATTATATTCGTTGTTAATATATAGATATATGTTTATTGTAAATGTATAAAAAAGAATGTAAACGATGTAAAAAAGTAAAGAATATATCGTGTTTTGTGAATGAAAATAAAATATTAAAGACTTGTTGTTCGTGTCGTGATAAAGATAGGAAATATAAGCGTACAAAGAATAATAATAATAAAAAAAAATATTGTAATAAGATTGAATGTAAGTGTGGTAAGATAATAACAAGATCAAATTACTCAAGGCATTGTTTGAGTAAGCATCACTTGAGATATGTAAAAGAAAAAGATAAAAAACTTTTTAAAGAGTTGATTAACTCTGGTATAATAAAGTGTAGTGTTTGTTTATCTGATTTGCGGTGTTTTTGTTAGATTTAAAAAAGATATGTATTTTAGAAAAAATATACATATAGTTTATTTGATTTATAGGAGGTTTTTTTTTGTAAAAAAAAATTGATCAAAAATTGTTAAGAAGTTATATAGTAGGTAGTAGAACGGATAATGAATTCGAACACAGATGACTTTTGGAAGCAGTACGCTCTTGATGACGCACGTGCACGAAAAGCGGCTGACCGTAGGTATGGCCTTCCCCAGTGGAAAATCAACATTGTTGCTGACGAACGTGCACGAAGAGAGGTTGCACGTAGATATGGCCTTCCCCACGATTCATCGTGGGGGAAAATCAACAGTGTTGCTGACGAACGTGCACGAAGAGCGGCTGCACGTAGATTTGCCCTTCCGCACGATTCATCGTGGTGGAAAATAAACAGTGTTGCTGACGAACGTGCACGAAGAGCGGCTGCACGTAGATTTGCCCTTCCGCACGATTCATCGTGGTGGAAAATCAACAGTGTTGCTGACTCCAAGACCCATTGCACAGTTTGTGCAGCAAAAAAAAAATCCCCCCTTCGAGAATTGCTAAAAAAAGCAATAAAGTATGGGATAAAAATCCCACCGGGGTTGTATGGGAAGGCTGTCCGTGAAAACAGGACATGCTATTGTGACACTCGATATTCCTGGTATGAAACAACAGCATCCGCGTACAATGCCCTGTGCAATCTTATTCGGGAAGGCGTTTCAAAGAAACTGACCCGGATGAGAGAGGTCAAAGCCGCAGAGGCCATTGTGACAAAGATTCTCGACGAGACCCAACTAACCAAGAGGGTTAGTGAGGATAAACTAGGTCCTCACCGAAAATACCTCATGGAGGTATTGATGGAGGAGTTGAAAATCCAACCATCAAACCCGGGTGTAAAGGATATCAAGCCCGGGCATCTCGCCAGAATGAATCGAGTTGTTCGGGAATACTTAAAAAAATAAACAATACCTGTTGTTGTTTTTCATAATAGTTTTTTATTTATTTTTACTTTGGAATTTGATTTGATTTGAAGTGATTTTATTTATTGATGGGAATTATTTTTATTTTGATTTGAAGTGATTTATTGAATTTTCTTGGGATTTATTGAAGTTTGTTTGAAGTGCATGATTTATTTATTGATGGGAATTATTTTGATTTGATTTGAAGTGATTTATTGAATTTAATTTGAAGTGATTTTATTTATTGGATTTTCTTGGGATTTTTTGATTTGAAGTGATTTTATTTTTATTAAATTTATTTGATTTGATTTGAAGTGATTTTATTTTATTTAGTGATGTCTAGTCATATTAAATAATACTAAAACTCACTTCACTTTGATTTGATTTGAAGTGATTTTATTTTTATTTGATGTTTATTGGATTTTCTTGGGATTTTTATCCAATTATTTCCCTTCACTTTGATTTGATTTGAAGTGATTTCATTTTTATTGGATTTTTTATCTTCTTGGGATTTATTGAAGT
>Ga0209374_1003250_pt1 | contig 13047 bp, 7 predicted proteins | sample SaaInlLV_DNA_10m_FD_184683 | JGI IMG/M metagenome (GOLD analysis project Ga0209374, IMG submission 184683) | Marine microbial communities from expanding oxygen minimum zones in the Saanich Inlet - SI075_LV_DNA_10m (SPAdes) (version 2) | ecosystem: Environmental > Aquatic > Marine > Unclassified ...
AAACATACCGCACTAATAATGATATACGAATTGAGGATGAGAACCTTCAAACAGCTTTTGCTCGTGCTGCAATCTCGGGATCTGATCAGCTACGGCAGAGGGTTGCTTTCGCCTTATCTCAGATTCTTGTGATCTCGCGCCAAGATGGAAGCATCGATCAAAACGTCCGCAGTCTTTCCCGCTATTATGATAGGCTCATTGACTATGCATTCGGCAACTACTACGACCTCTTGATGGGAGTAACCCTTGATGCCAACATGGGGCGTTACCTTTCCCATGTTGGCAATCTGCCACCTGATCCTTCCCTTAATCGTTATCCTGACGAGAATTACGCGAGAGAGGTCATGCAACTCTTCACGATTGGCCTCTGGGAACTTAACCAAGATGGCACATACAAGCTTGATGCTAAAGGCGATCAAATCCCCACTTACGATAACGACGCTGTCACCGAGCTAGCTCGAGTCATGACAGGCCTCTGGTTCGCCAACAATGGCTGGGGTATTCAAATTAAACAGGATAAGGAACACCTTGTTCCAATGGAGCTCTTCCCCGCCAAACATGACTTCGGCGAGAAGAGGCTACTTAATGATTTCATCATTCCTGCGAGAACTCCTAATAAAGAAAATGGCATACAGGATATTCGTGATGCTATCAGGAATCTTTTTGAGCATCCTAATTGTGCTCCCTTCATTTCTCGCTCACTGATCCAATTTCTTGTGACTAGTAATCCAACACCAGCCTATGTGGAACGGATCTCTTCAATCTTTGCTGATAATGGAAAAGGCGTGCGGGGTGATCTTGCCTCGGTAGTAAAAGCGATTTTAATGGATACAGACGCTCGTGATCCGGCTGTTGCTACTTCACCTGGGTTCGGACTTTTTCGGGAGCCTGTGATCCGCACAATGCACCTAGCAAAGCTTACCAAAATGAACCGATCTGGTAATCTTGTCTGGTGGGATTACGGAAACTTTTTTGAAGACACCCTCCAAATGCCGATGAACTCGCCGACCGTATTTAATTTTTACCGGCCAGATTACTCGCCACCCGGCAGCCTTGGCCAAGCAGGCCTCGATGGTCCGGCCTTCGAAATCGCTAACTCCTACACTCTAATATCGACCCCTAATCGGTTTTGGGAGATAGCTGACCGAGGCTTTCGAATCAATGGCCTCTTCCATTTCGCTCCTAGTTACGAAGATTTTATGCCTCACCTTGAAGACTCTGACACTCTTCTAGACTACCTCAATATTGTTGTTTGTGCAGGAGGTATGAAGGCCAAGACTAGGTCTATTATTAAATCCAACCTCGCTAACGCTGCGATCTCTGACCCAGTGGAAAAAGCTCGTCTCGCACTTTACCTCGCCATGATGTCGCCTGAGGGGGCTGTACAACGCTAGACTTATAGATACCGAAATGTCTTCTCTTGAAAAACTCTCCCGTCGTTCCTTCCTAGGAGAAAGTGCCTGTGCAGCTCTGGGATCAACCTCTATTATGTCCACTCTTCTGAGTCTCAAGATGGCTAATAATGCGGTTGCCGCGGATCTACCAACTGATTCAGAAGATCGCAAAACGCTAGTTTGTCTCTATCTCCACGGTGGGATTGATTCATATAACATTCTCATACCTAACGACACTTCACGATATGCGGAGTATGCAGCAACTCGCACCAACCTCGCTCTCGCTCGTCAGTCCCTATTGCCTTTGAGCCAGGCCGTTAACGGTGACGGGCAAGAATATGCGATTCACCCTGCTATGGGTGGGTTGCAAGAGCTCTTTAATGGAAATGGGGCACCAGAAGGGGCACGGAGACTTTCCTTCATCTCTAATATCGGAACCCTCATTGAGCCGATGACGAAGAGCGAATACAAAGACCGCGTCAAGCCCCGGCCCCGTGGTCTCTTTTCCCACAGCGACCAAGCCGAGCAGTGGCAAACTTCATTACCACAAGGGGATGTCAACTTGACTGGATGGGCAGGTCGTGTCGCTGATATCCTACACGATCAATCCAATGGGGGCTCAAAAACCTCAATGAGCATCTCGCTCGCTGGTAATAATATTTTTCAGGTGGGTAGAGATACCCAGCAATTCGTAATGACCAGCCGGGGCGCTTTGACTTTCTCGCAAAAGAGTGGAGCCAATCATCCCACGGCCCTTAAAAATCTCGCGCTCCGGTCGATGATGGAGCAGCGTTACGCTAACCTGATGGAGAAAGCCTTTGCCGAACTCACGGATCAGAGCCTCGGTCAACAAGAGTTTATTCAAGGTGAATTTGACTCACTTCGGGAAGATTTTTCTGGGGTTGTTTTTCCAGATTCCGGGATTGGACGTAACCTTCTAGCCACACTCAAGACCATCGCGCTCCGCGCTAAACTTGGATTGAGACGGCAGACCATTTTCGTTTCCCGAGGAGGTTGGGATCACCACAGCTCGCTCATTCAACCTCAGCAAAACCTTCTCGCCGAGCTTACTCCAGCCCTTACTGCATTTCAAAAAGGACTTGAAAACTGTGGGCTCGCTGATTCTGTGATTACATTTTCGGCGTCGGATTTTGCTCGTACTCTTCGGTCGAATGGCTCGGGGTCGGACCACGCTTGGGGGGGCAACCAATTTGTTATGGGTGGTCCTGTTGCGGGTGGACAAGTCCTTGGGCGATACCCCAGCCTCGCCTTTGATTCGGCTGATGACGTTGGCCGTGGCGGACGAATCCTTCCGACAACTTCGGTCGACGCACTTGTCGCAGAATTACTCCTTTGGTTTGGGCTAGAGGGACGGGCAAAATTCGAGCAGATTCTTCCGAATCTTAGCAATTTTTATGATGTTAGGAATGCTGAAGCCCGCGATCCGTCGACTTTACCGATTGGCTTCTTGAAACCAGATACCTATTAAATGAAAGCAAGGATCTTCGGGGCTTGCGTGGCCCTCATCATTCTTGGCTTGTTAATTAGCCGAAGAGGATCCGAGCCTGAAACGATAGATGGCGCTTCGGGAACAAAGGGCGATCCTGTCTTTTCAAAAAAGCCCGCTGATTCAGTTCTCTCGGATACCATGCTGGCGGGATATGCCGGGGAAACTACTTCGGCTGCCGAGGATCTCGAAATGATGGCCCGCTATATCGATAGTGTTTTTCTCTTGGTCAAAGAACGGGATACTGCGGACTATTCCACTAATGAAGATCTTGTCCTTTTTCTTCACGGGAGTAATTCACACCACTTGTCCTTTCTTGCCAAAAATGGGCCAGCTTTAAACGGGAAAGGACAGCTGGCAGATCGCTGGGGTTCTCCGCTAATCCCCCACCCGATTTCCCGAAAACTCCTGGAACTCCGATCAGCTGGCCCAGACAAAATCCCCTATACCGACGACGACCTCTTGTGGCCAGATCGAGAGTAGCCCCCAGCTCCGCATAAAGTTTTCAACACAATATCGATGGGTGAATCGAAATTACATCTCCAGCATCATCCGGGTTGGATTTTCTAGGCAATCCTTTATCCGGATCAAGAAACTCACCGCCTCTTTTCCGTCAACAAGACGATGGTCATAACTCATGGCTAGATACATCATTGGTCGAATCTCTACTTTACCGTTCACCGCCATCGGGCGTTGCTGGATGGTGTGCATACCAAGAATCCCACTTTGGGGGGGATTCAAGATCGGAGTGCTTAACAGCGAACCGTAAACACCGCCGTTAGAAATTGTGAAGACGCCTCCGGAGAGATCTGAAAGTTCAATCTTTCCCTCCTTTGATCGGAAAGAGTATTCAATGATATCCTTCTCAATTTCTGCAAAAGATTTTTGGTCGCAGTCCCTAATGACAGGGACGATTAGACCCTTCTCGGTTCCGATCGCGATCCCAATGTCATAAAAATGATTCTCGATAATTTGGTCGTCTTCGATGCGTGCATTAATGGCAGGAATATCCTTGAGGGCTTGAACAACAGCCTTCGTGAAAAGAGACATGAAACCAAGTTTCACACCATGCTTAGCAACAAATTCCTCTTGAAGCGATTTTCTCAGCTTCATGACTTCAGTCATATCGACCTCATTAAAAGTCGTAAGGATAGCAGCCGTCTGCTGGGCATTAACCAAATGCTGGGCAATCTTACGACGAAGAGGGGTTATTTTTCTCCGAGTCACCCTCGGTTCATCGCTGCCTACGTCCGAATTAGAGATCGATGTAGTAGGCAATGAGTTTTGCATTGCCGGCGATTCAACGCTGGTCAACCCGGGCGATGGAGCCTGAAGCGGCGATGAGATCGGGGCCGTAGAAATCTCAATAGATCCCAGTTTTTCGCCAATCGAGACCTCAGTGCCTTCGGCCACTTCGATAGTAATAATTCCAGAAACTTCTGCTTCCAACTCGCTCGAGACTTTGTCTGTATCCAGAGAAACAAGGGACTGCCCTTTCTCTACGTAATCGTTATTGGATACCGCCCAAACTGCCACGGTGGCGGATGTGATAGACTCACCTGCAGAAGGAACGGTAATATTAACTTTTTCGCCCTCAGATCCTAGCGTTTCTGCTGCTGATTTCTCCGGTGGGGATGGGACTAGTTCTGAGGCAGGAACGACCTCCCTCACAGCAGCTTGGTCGATCAAACCGATTACTGTCCCAATTTCGACTTCTTCACCTTCATGAATAGTGATCGAGATCTTTCCGGCAACTTCTGCCTCCAGCTCATTCGAAATTTTGTCGGTCTCAAGTGTGACAAGAACCTGCCCCTTTTCGACACTTGCCCCATCGGCGATATGCCATCTTGCAACAAGCGCGGAAACGACTGATTCTCCGACAGGTGGGATTTTTATTTGGTGAGACATTGGTCTGTTAAACTGAAAAGGCTTCTTCGCAGAGCATCTTTTGCTCGCGTTTATGGACGGCTTTGGAACCGGTAGAAGGACTTGAAGCACAATCGCGGCCCGCATAACGAGCTCTTCGGCCAGTTGCCTTCTTGAGTCGGGGCTGGATGTAACTCCAAGCTCCCATATTGAGAGGTTCTTCTTGGCACCAGACAAATTTCTTCGCGGAACTGTATGGACTGATTGCCTGCTTAAGCGCTTCGATATGGAGTGGATATAACTGCTCGATACGAACGATCGCAACATTCTTGATTCCGTTTTCTTCCCGATAGGCAAGGATGTCGTAGTAAACTTTACCAGAGCAGAATACGACACGGGAGACGTTCTCTGGCTTTTCGAACCCATAATTGTCGGGGAGCACCTCCTGAAATGAAGTGTCATCGAGGAAGTCCTCAACCTGCGAGACCGCTCGCGGATTAGTCAATAGACTCTTAGGAGTCATCACGATTAGGGGCTTTCGAGTCGGAGAATGTTTCTGGCGGCGCAGGGCGTGAAAATATTGAGCGGGTGTTGTGAAATTACCCACGATCATATTTTTCTCGGCACATAGTTGCAAAAATCTCTCAAGTCGGGCGCTGGAATGCTCTGGACCCATACCCTCATACCCATGAGGAAGAAGCATTACGAGCGAACTTGGAGTTTGCCATTTTGATTCTGCAGAAGAAATAAATTGATCGATTAATACCTGGGCACCATTCGCGAAGTCACCAAATTGCGCCTCCCAAATAATTAACATTTTCGGGCAACCTAGAGTGTAACCATAATCGAATCCAAGCACAGCAGCTTCAGAAAGGAGGCTATTATAAACGCAGAACTTCTCCTGCTCATCGCTTAGATTGCTCAGAGGGACGTAACGCTCTCGTGTTTCGTAATCATACAAAACCGCGTGGCGTTGACTAAAGGTTCCTCGCCGGCAATCTTGGCCAGAGAGCCTTACTGGAAAACCTTCAGTTAATAAGCCGCCAAAAGCGAGGGCCTCTGCAAAGGCCCAGTCGAACGGACCTCCATTCACCAAAGCCTCGCCGCGGCGTGGCATAAAGCGTTTAGCAAGCGTTGGGTGAAGCTGAAACCCTTCTGGAATCGTGGTAAGAACCCTGCCGATATGCTGAAGACGATCTAACGGAATCCCAGTCACAATGGGATCATGGGAATACGGTGGCTGTGTCTCTGCAGTGGACCCAGTGTAAATATTACGGTTCCCTTCCTGTTCGTTCTTGCGCATCTCTTCGAGCCCAGCGTCAAGCCCATTCCAGATTTCGTCGTGAATTTCCTGCCCTTCTCGAACAGTAAGAACTGCGGAGGCAATCAACTCGTCGAGATAAAGTTGGCCAACGGTCTTGCGCCCTGAAATCCTACGATAGATGTGGGGTTGGGTGAATGCTGCTTGATCGGTCTCGTTATGGCCCTGACGACGGTAGCAATACATATCGATCACAACATCGCGGCCCCAAATTTGGCGGAATTCGAGAGCGAATTCCGCCGCCCAAATTAATTCTTCCGGGCGCTCACCATTCACATGCAAAATAGGTGCTTCAATCATCTTGGCGACGTCGGTCGCATAAGCAGAAGAACGAGCATCCTCTGGCATGGTTGTGAATCCGATCTGATTGTTTACGACCAAGTGAATCGTTCCGCCAGTTCGGTAGCCACCGAGTTGGGAAAGATTAAGAACCTCAGCAACTGGCCCTTGCCCCGCAAAAGCGGCATCCCCATGAATCAAAAGAGGAAGAACTACTTTCCGGTCAGTTTTCGCACCATCATCTCCAATCATACGCTGGCGGGCCCGGGCCTTACCTTCGACAACTGGATTGACTGCTTCGAGATGGCTGGGGTTAGCAGCGAGACTTACGCGAACCTCACCATCTTCTAATTTACGTACTTTTTCGTATCCAAGGTGATATTTGACATCCCCGTCCCCCGCAACGAGGTCAGGTACATAATTTGGTGTGAACTCATAAAGGAGCGTAGAAATAGACTTCTTTACGAAGTGAGCGAGGACATTTAAACGTCCCCGGTGGGCCATCCCCATTTCTATTTCCTTAATCCCGGAAGAAGGGCAACCTTCCAGGATGCGATTTAAGAGGATCATGAGTCCTTCACTCCCCTCTAAAGAGAACCTTTTCTCCCCTAGGAATTTCTTGCCCAGAAAACTTTCAAAAAGCTCGGATTCCATCAACCATCGAAGGGCCTTCTTGCTATCGTCGTTGCTAATCGGTGGAGCGTGAACTTTATCCTCGATCCGTCGCCGAATCCAATCGCGGACCTGCGTATTATGGATGTGCATGAATTCAAAGCCAGTCTTTCCCGAATAGGTCCCTTTGAGCGAGGTTTCCAAATCGCTTAACTTAATCGTCTGCCCTTCCCTGAAAAATTGGGTAGCAGCTTCTCGACCTAGATCTTCCGTTGTGAAGCCAAATGCCTTCAACTCAAGACGAGGGTTTACGGGTCCAGAGTCTTGTAGCGGATTGATATGAGCCTGAGTGTGGCCAAGTGTCCGATAATTGTAGACCAGACTGACAATTTTCCCTCGGAATGAGAGTTGTTCCTCGGAAAGAGGCTGGTCAAGTCGAGCTGAATCATCACCCACCACAAGCTCACCCTTAGGCCCCCCTTTCCTGGGAACCGTTGACCCGAGTTCAAATCCCTCGAAAAACGCAGCCCAGTTTTCTTCAACAGAGTGCGGGTCAGCGCTCCATTGTGCATATTTTTGCTCCAAAAGTTCGGCATTTAGCCGGGGCGAGATATGTGAGGACATGTGTTATTGGGAAAGAACGTTTATCGCGATAGAATGACATTCATGCTTGGAACAGCTTAAACAATACCGTTAGGTAATCCGCACACCAGAGCGAGTCAACCCACACCACCGATTCTCTAAAAAAAAACATGATCGAGATTTCAAATCTCAGTAAAAGCTATGGACGCCACAAGGCCGTCGATCAAATTTCTTTCGAGGTCACTCGGGGCGAAATAGTCGGCTTTCTGGGGCCAAACGGCGCAGGAAAGTCAACCACTCTTAAAATGTTAACTGGCTTCCTGCCGCCGACATCGGGTGCAGCGCGGATTGCAGGGAAAGATATTTTCCGTGAGTCCCTCGAGGTGCGGAAGCGAATTGGCTATATGCCTGAAAATGTGCCCCTTTACACAGATATGAGGGTAAAAGAATACCTTCGATTCCGTGGAGGTCTTAAGGGGCTATCGAGGAGTCGACTTCGCAAGCGCTTGTCCGAGGTTATGGAAACCTGCGGTCTCACTCATGTCCGCCGAAAAATGATCAAGACTCTTTCTAAAGGCTACCGTCAGCGAGTTGGACTCGCGGACGCACTTATTCACGAGCCTGATTTGCTGATATTGGACGAGCCGACGAACGGCCTAGACCCAAATCAAATCCGAGCAATTCGTAGCCTAATTAAAAATCTTGGTGAAAAGCACACCATCCTAATTTCAACTCACATTTTAAGCGAAGTCGAAATGACCTGTAACAAGGTTGTGATTATCGATGAAGGTAAGATTAAGGCCGCCGATACACCAGAGAACCTTGTCAGCTCGATGCGGAGGGCTGGGCGGGTCACCGTCGAACTCAAAGCTCCAAGAAGCGAAGTCGAAGGAATTATGTCGGAATTCGAAGAGATCACCCGCGTGGTCGGTGAATCAATTCAAGAGGGCTGGAATCGTTTTACTGTTTTTGCGGCACCAAAAACCGACACCCGCTTAAAGATTGCAAATCTTGCTGCCGAAAAAAAGTGGCCCCTCCGTTCTCTGAGCCGCCGGATTGGCACGCTCGAAGAGGTTTTCATTGAACTCACCCGCAAAGATTAAGTCATCATTCTCATGCGTATTTTTCGGATTCTCTATTTTAAGGAATTAAAATCATATTTCCTCAGCCCCTTCGGTTGGCTCATTCTTTGCTTTGCAGCTCTTATGCAAGGCTTCGCTCTCACTGCTACCTTTAAGCAATTTTCGGATAATGCTATTCCTGAGAGCCTCGTTTTCGTCACCTTTACTTCACCAATTTTTGGAATTTATTTTCTCTTTTTGTTCCCAGTCCTTACCATGCGTCTGTTTTCTGAAGAGAATCGTTCAGGGACCATTGAGGGACTCCTCACAGCTCCGGTCCGTACTTGGCAGGTAATTTTATCTAAGTTTTCAGCTGCTTACACGACCTTCCTTTCTCTCTGGATTGTGGCGGTAGTTCACTTTTACCTTTTTACCGTCGTAACTGATGTGCCGCCTCCTTTCACCAATGGAGAATTGGTAGGTGCTATTACTGTAATTGCCTTGATGGGCATGCTCTTTACCGCCTTCGGTTGCCTAGCCTCTGCCCTGACCTCGAGCCAGATTATCGCCGGTGTAGTTTGCACCGCGATTCTCATCTTCCACATTTTTCTGGGGTTTATTCCCCTACTATTTGGAGATCAGATTCCTGCGGCTCCTTTCTTTGAGTTTATCTCTTCCCAAAACCACCTCCGTGAATTTTCTCGGGGCCTTATCGATACCAGAACAGTTGTCTTCTATTTATCAACAAGTGTTTTCTTCCTATTTCTCACCTTTCACCTCTTGGATTTCCGACGTTGGAAACCCTGATTTTTAGCGACTATGGCTGATACAGATTCCAATTTCGATATGGCGCCACCGCCCCAACCGGTAAAGCGGTTGGGGCTGGGGTTGCGTGCAATCCTCCAGGTGGTTTTCGCGCTCCTTTCGCTGGGCTTCATTTACTATCTCACGCTAACTTACCATACGCGATTCGATCTAACTCAGAACAACGACTTTACTCTTTCAGACGCAACCCGAAAACTTCTCGTCTCTTCGGGTGTGCAGGAACGGGAAATGCCAATTAAGATTATTGCAGCGCTCCGGAAAACCTCCCCTCATTACTCCCGTCTCCGACCGGTCGTCGAAGAATATGAACGGCTCTCCAACGGTAAAGTTAAACTAGAATACCTCGATCCCATCCGAGACAAAGATCGCGCCTTTGAGATTCAAAATAATTATGGCGACCTGCTGGCGGATAGGCTTTTTGAGGATGACATCTTCATTATCGACGCCCGACAGGGAGCAGCAGCCAGCTCAATCGAAGCGACCGAAGACGTGACTAGCCATTTGCGTTATCTCCCTGCAAGTTCAATGGTGATCAATCGGACGGATGCAAACAAACAAAGACGGTTAGTTGGCTATCAAGATGAGGACCTACTTAGTTCGATGCTGCAATCTGCGATCGAGGGGAAACCTCGCATCATGTATCTTGTTGAAGATAAAAGCGACCTGGAGGTTACTGTTTCCGGATCACCTCTGCAGGTCATCAGTGAAGCTTTGCAAAAGCAAAATGTCCTTCTGCTTCCCCTGAGGATTTCTCAGGTCGATAAGATTCCCGACAATGCTGAGGGGCTTGTGATCGTGGCACCCGAGTATGATTTCGAGCCCAATGAAATTGATGTCCTTGAGAACTACTGGAAGCGTCCTGCCTCATCAATCATGGCATACCTGAACCCGACTACTCGCCCTGTTAATTTGCGGGGCTTCTTGCGTAAAAATGGTGTGACTCCGCGCGACGATCGGATTATCCGCACCCGAAATGGTCGGACTGAGAATCAAGTCCTCGCTACCTTTACAGCAGGTGCCGGGCTTGGCATTAATCAAAGTCTAGAAATGAAATCTGTTCCCTTTGAAGGGCGTGTAGGCAGCCTTGAGGTTAGGGAGGGTGCTGAAGACCTCGTGACCAACCGAATCCAGGCGTACAGTCTCATTGAGACAGCGCCTGACTTCTGGGGTGAAACTAACTATAAAGAAGGGAATCCTAAATATGACGACGATGCTGACTACAGCGGCCCCCTCTCCATAGGTGCTGCTGTTATCCGAGGTAATGCGAATGCTGATAACACAGCACCCAATATCTCGAAAATGATCGTGCTTTCGACCTCTGACTTCTTAGATTCAACCCGTCTTGGTAACGAGCAACTCGACTTCGTGAAAAACTCAACCTATTGGCTTCTTGGACGTGAGGAATTGATAGGGATCGGACCAAGAACCCTGCAGCGACGAAAACTTAACCTCATTAAAGATGAGGTTAAGTTCCTCGGTAATATCGTCCTCTTTTTCATTCCAGTCGGTCTGTTTCTGACTGCGATGTTTGTTTGGAATATACGCCGCGCCTAATCTTCTTTCACATGAGAGTTCTCCCCACCCTTTTTATAAGCCTTATCACTGCTAGTTTGGGGTTCCTCGCGGTGATGCACCAACGGTATGGTAATTTAGACTTTATCATGGGGGCTCCCCCGCTGAAGCCTGGGGAAAACGTTTATCAATTCGATCCAGCTAGCGTGGGGGGCATCCATATCCTCAATAGCGATGGCACCCGGGGTGAAATTATCAAGGCCGGCGGAATCTGGCTTATTAAAGACCCGTGGGATGACTATGCCGACGCCCGGACTGTTCGTTCGCTCATTGATTTTGCGGCCCGCCTGCAAATTGAAGATGTTATCGAACGTGACGATGTAGAAGAACTAGCCGAATTTGGGCTCAGTAAGGATAAAATCGAGGTCGAATTATTTGATAAAAAGGGGGCAACTCTTTGCCACTTCAAGATGGGTCGATATACGAGTTGGCGCGGCTTTGACCCCAACTTTAAATCCGAAGATCCAACAAAAGCTCCTCCAAGCTTCCCAACTCTCATCATACAACCGGCGGATGGAGATCAAGAAAGCTACCTTTATGTCTGCTCCGACTTCGCGGATCCTAAGCTAAGAACCGTGAAAATGAGGGACCTCTTCTCTGGGGAATTGCGGCTATTTCGAGATCATAGAGTCTTTTATAACTCCCCGGCCTTTGCTGGAGAAATCACCTTTACAGAGAAGAACTCCGAAATAACGATAAAGCGGGAAGGTCTTTCTAAAAACGATGAGTGGAAGATTACGAAACCCTACGAACTTGCAAGCAGTCCCTCAATAATCGCGAAGATTCTTGGAGGCTTAGCGGCCCTTCAAGCAAACGCGGTTCTCGATGAATCAGCTCTCGCGCTTCCCGCCCCTCTCCCAGACAACATTGATTACATCATTAGTGTTCGATACATTCTCCCAGATGGGTCTCTGAGTAACCCGATCAAGGCGATATTTTATCCGCCAGAAAATGATCAAGATTCGGCGATTCCGGTGGTCGTCTCAGAAGCACCCAATAAAAAACGATCAGCCGTTCTTCTGGTCCCAAAAGGACCAGGCACTATCCTTGATAGCATTCCCCGCAGCGTGAATTTAATTCGTAGCCGCACAATGACTTCCCTTCAGGTTAAACAGGTGGAATCGCTCAAGATTAGCGACTTCACGGGTCGTAAGGTGGATCTTGTCCTCGAGATGAATCCTCATGAACGAGCACGACGGTGGTATGCCAAAGTATCGCACGAAGATCTCGGATCCTCAGGAGGACCTAAATACGATGGACCTGCCAATATTTTTCAAATCAACGAGCTCTTTCAGGCCCTTTTCAAAAAGGAGGTGAAGGGTTTCACGAACGACGCCTCCACCGATCCATCCGAATACGGTCTTGATCGACCTATTCGAAAAATTTCAATCAATCTTAAAGACAGTAAACCAGCAAACTTCGTTGTGGGTGAAAAGCTCCGTCCTCAATACTTCGCTCGTCGCGCAAACAACGGACGTCCGCTAGAGATCTCTGAAGAAGCTTACGAAGCAGGGTTGGAAGGACAGAAAAGCCCTGAACTGCAAATCGTGGCTCGTCCAGGTAACAACTTAAATACTCGTGCAACTGGACTGGAGTTGCTGGGGCTCGACAAGCCCAAGGTGATTGATTTCAACGATGTCACACTCCATCTAGGAAAAGTAAGCGCGCGACATTTTTTCGTAAATCGGCTCGACGAGCAAGGAAATCATACTCCCCACGTGATTGAAATTGGCGCAGAGGATATCGGCCAGATGCCTCTTGAAGCCTACCAATGGCGAGGCGAACGCCTTTGGAATATTAATCGATTTGAGGTTAATGGTCTTTCCATTAAGAAAAAGGGCCAGCCTCCCCTAAATCTCAGCTATAACTTCTATGCCTCCGAGTGGTCAGCCACTCGATCAAATAAGAATGTCACCGCGCTTCTAAATATAAATAAGGCTGAGAAACTCCTAAAGAAGCTTACAGACATTGAAGTCAAGAAATGGATTGGCCCCATAGTCGGGGACGCGGAAAACCGACTCATCGAAC